>UMHQ01019984.1_pt1 | contig 12531 bp, 6 predicted proteins | sample 1965531 | NCBI WGS metagenome assembly UMHQ01 (sample SAMEA4836098, study PRJEB28245) | human gut metagenome | biome: gut microbiome; material: fecal sample | place: Denmark | collected 2008
GCTCGCTGACAAGCACCTTAAGGTAGTTATGTATGAGTCCGATGCCTCTGCCGTTTTCCCGAATACGGATATTAAAGGAGGGGTCGTCGTAACCCTGCGCAATGAGACGATTAGCCATGAGCCTATCGGCACCTTCACAATTTACGAAGATCTCAATTCGATTCTGCGAAAAGTGAATGAGGCAGCCGGCAGCGCCCCACGATTGGACAGCATTTTCGCATCGCAGCGTTGTTATAAGTTCTCACCTATGTTCTACGCTGAGAATGCTGACAATCCCGATGTCGTCAACATGCTTGGGCCAGGAAATAAAATAAAAATTGTCTCAAAGGTAATGGAAAACCTTCCTGCGATATTTACAACGACATCTTCTGTTCCTGAGGATGAGGTCGTTAAGTTTTATGGGCGAGTCGGCGGACAACGGGTTCACCGCTATATCTTGCGTTGCTTCATTCAAGACAATGCATATCTTGATGGCTACAAGCTTCTTATTCCGGAAGCGAATAATTCTGGGCAGTATGGAGAGGCGCTTGCGGAGCCTATGATTGCTGCGCCTGGAGAAGGCTCAACGGATACATTTTTGAATGCTGGCCCCTTTGAATCTGAGGCTGAAGTGCATAATCTGGCAAAGTACTACAAGACTAAGTTTTTCAGAGCGCTCCTCGGCGTCAAGAAAGCTACTCAGCACAGTCCCTCGCAGGTTTGGCGCACGATTCCCCACCAAGACTTCACGCCTGGCTCCGACGTCGACTGGTCAAAGCCCATCTCCGACATCGACTGTCAGCTCTATGCCAAGTACGGCCTTTCCGACGACGAGGTCGCTTTCATCGAGTCACACGTGAAGGAGATGGACTGACAATGCCCTTCACTGACATCTCCGGCAAAGTCAAGACGGGACGGCCTGCACTGCCACAGGTCTACGCCTACACGACCCCCGAAATCACCCGCCACGACGGTTGGACCAAGATTGGCTACACCGAGCAGGACGTTGAGACGCGCGTCAGACAGCAGACGCACACGGCAAACGTCCTGGCGAAGATCGAGTGGCATGCGAACGCCACCTACGAGGACACGGGCGAGACGTTCCGCGACACCGACTTCCATGGGTACCTGAGAAGGCTTGACGTCGCAAACGAGCCGGACACCGAGTGGTTCGAGATTGAGCCCGCGCCGGCCAAGATGCGTTTCTACGAGTTCCGCGAGAACCACGGAGTGCTGAGCGCGCCGAGCGCCATCGAATACCGGTTGCGTGACGAGCAGGAGAAGGCCTCCGAGCAGACGGCGCAGTACGCCGCATACCACGACGGCGGAGAGTTCTTGTGGAACGCCAAGCCTCGCTTCGGAAAGACCCTCACAAGCTACGACTTCTGCCGGCGCATCGGGGCCAAGAAGGTCCTCATCGTCACGAACCGACCCGCCATCGCAAACTCGTGGTATGACGACTACGTCAAGTTTGTGGGCGCCGAGTCGGGCCTCTGCTTCATCAGCGGCGTGAGTGCGCTCGCCAACAAGCCCTTCTGTCTCTCACGCGAGGAGTACCTCGAGAACCTTCGTCGTGGCGGGGCCAAGGGCTTCGTCGAGTTCGTGAGCCTGCAGGACCTCAAGGGGTCAATCGAGTTCGGCGGAAAGTTCGACAAGCTCAAGCACGTGTCCGAGATCGCCTGGGACGTCCTCGTCATCGACGAGGCCCACGAGGGCGTGGACACCCTCAAGACCGACGTCGCCTTTGACCATATCAAGCGCCGCTTTACGCTGCACCTCTCCGGCACGCCCTTCAAGGCCATCGCGAACGAGAAGTTCCCGGCCGACGCGATCTTCAACTGGACCTACGCCGACGAGCAGCGGGCGAAACGCAACTGGGACAACGTGGAACTCCCGAACCCCTACGCCGATCTGCCGCGGCTCAACATGTTTACCTACCAGATGAGTGACATCGTCGCGGGTGAGGTCCGGCGGGGCTGCGACGTCGACGGCGACACCGTGGAGTACGCCTTCGATCTCAACGAGTTCTTCGCGACCAACTCCAATGGTTACTTCGTCCATGGCGAGGACGTCGACCGGTTCCTCGACGCACTCACTACGCAGAAGAAGTTCCCGTTCTCGACGCCAGAGCTGCGCGACGAGCTGCGGCATACTTTCTGGATGCTCAACCGCGTCGACTCCGCCAAGGCGCTTGCCAAGAAGCTTAAAGCTCATCCTGTCTTCAGAGACTACGAGATTGTGCTCGCGGCTGGCGACGGCAGGTTGGACGACGAGGACGAGTCCGCCAGGGCCCTCGACAAAGTGCGCACCGCCATTGTGGGCCACGACAGGACCATCACTCTCTCTGTGGGACAGCTCACGACGGGCGTTACCGTGCCCGAGTGGACTGCCGTGCTCATGCTCTCGAACATGAAGAGTCCATCGCTCTACATGCAGGCGGCCTTCCGCGCACAAAACCCGTGCCTGTTCAATATGGGTGGCAAGTTCCTCCGCAAGGAGAACGCCTACGTCTTCGACTTCGACCCCGCCCGCACGCTCACTATCTTCGAGGAGTTCGCCAACGATCTCTACACCGACACCGCTTCGGGCGGCGGCACGGTCGACGACCGCAAGCAGCGTGTCCGCACCCTGCTCAACTTCTTCCCCGTCATCGGCGAGGACGAGAATGGCGAGATGGTGGAGCTTGACGCCGAACATGTGCTCTCCATCCCGCGCAAGATCCGCTCCCGCGAGGTCGTCCGACGCGGCTTCATGTGCGACTTCCTGTTCCAGAACATCGGCAACGTCTTCCGCGCCCCCTCGGAGATCATCGAGGTGCTGCAGAGACTCGAGCCTTACAAGACCCCCAACGGCGACCTGGGCGTTGGACGCGACACCGCCGCGGAGCTCGACCTCAACGACGACGGCGACGTCGAGATTCCGACCGAGAAGGTGGTGGGCCTCGCCGACGGACTGTTCGGCGACAAGGTCTATGGCGACATCGGCGAGGAGCTTGACGGCGTCATAGACTCCATCGCCGTCGAGGAGTCGAGCGACCCCGACGACGCCCTTATCGCGCAGCTCTCCAAGACATTCGGGGCGAGCATCGCGACGCCGCTCGTCGAGACCGCAAGGCAGAAGTACGGCAGCGACATGAGGCCTGCGCAGCAGAGGAAGATGGAGCGGCGCATCAAGGCTGACGTCGACATCAAGCTCAACCGCGAGGTCGGCAACTTCAACATCGCCAGGAGGCGCATCGAGAAAGAACGCGCCGACGAGCTCGAGTCCGCCCAGACCCAGGAGCAGGCGGACGAGATCAACGGCAGGCACGATGCCGCGTTGGAGGAGGCGCGAAACGAGCTGGTGGGTAACCTCAAGCAGTCGCGCGAGGAACTGGTGCGAGGCGCCGGCGAGACCGTGGTACGCGAGGTCGAAACCGCCAAGAGGGAAGCAAAGAAGCAGACCCTCGAGAACGGCATCCGCGACCATCTGCGCGGGTTCTCCCGGACCATCCCGTCGTTCCTCATGGCCTACGGCGACGAGGAGACGACGCTCTCGAACTTCGACCAGATTATCCCGGCCGACGTCTTCTTGGAGGTCACGAGCGTCACCGTCGAACAGTTCCGCCTCCTGCGCGACGGCGGCGACGTGGCAGACCCTGAGACCGGTGAGAGCACGCACTTCGCCGGACAACTCTTCGATCCAGTTGTGTTCGATGACTCGGTGAGGGAGTTCATCGCACTGCGCACCAAACTGGCGAACTACTTCGACGAGTCCCAGACTGAGGACATCTTCGACTACGTACCGCCCCAGAAAACTAACCAGATCTTCACGCCGCGCGCCGTCGTGGTCAAGATGGTGGACCTCTTCGAGAAGGAGAACCCGGGCTGCTTTGACGACCCGGGCCATACCTTCGCCGACCTGTACATGAAGTCGGGACTCTACATCACCGAGATCATCAAGCGCCTTTACCGAAGCGATGGCATGAAGGCCGCCTTCCCAGACGACCGCGAACGACTGGACCACATTCTGGAGCGCCAGGCGTTCGGCATCGCGCCGACCGAGATCATCTACAGGATTGCGACAAACTACATCCTGGGTTACAACGACGAGGTCGGGAACGGCTGTGACACCAACTTCGTGAAGGCGGACTCTGCCGAGCTCGCCAAGGCGGGGACTCTCAGTGCATTTGTCGAGCGTGTGTTTGGCTCCAAGTTGGATGAGGAGTGATTGGCGGGCATGAAATACGGCGATTCACCGTACGTGAGGCTCGAGCTCTCGGATGAGCTGGCTGGCTTTACGTGCGGAGAGCCTGCGATTGTCGCCCGGCTTCAGAAGCATGCTCGCAGCTCCTTCAAGCGGGGACTATGGTTGTCTATGCCATCTTTGATGAAGATGGGCGACTTGCGAGGGTAAGGTCTCAGTAAGCAGCTGCTGCTCGATGGCTATCGTTGAGCTAAGCGAGCTGCGGAGACCATTGGAGCCCAAGTGCTGGTGGTTGATTCGCTGAACGAAGAGGCTACAGAGTTCTATCTGCGTCTCGGATTTGAGCACGTATCCGGAAGCGATGGGCTGTTCGCGAGATTCTAGACCGTGAACGGTGCTATGTCCCCCCGCTCATTCCAAATTTGTGAACGGAGCTACGCCCCCCTGTTCATGGAAGGAGAGCTGACATGACCAATGACGATTACGACAAGGCCGCGGCGCACTGGACGAGCAAGGAGACTGATGCGGTTCGCATGCCCGAGGTCGAGCTGCGTGTCGAGATTGACTCCTTTCTTTCCTCGCACAACACGTGCGCGCTTGCCTGCGGGGCGGGCGATTTCGTGCGCTGCACCCCGCTGGAGTACGTCTGGCGAGGCGGCTCGTTCTGGATCTTCTCGGAGGGTGGCCTGAAGTTCCGCGCGCTCAAACTGAACAAGAACGTGAGCCTCGCCGTGATCGAGCCCTACGGCGGCTTTGACAAGCTTGCGAGCGCCCAGGTCACGGGAGCAGCCGAGCTCATTGATCCCGAGAGTGACGAGTTCGCAGAGGCGGTTGCGGCCAAGGGGCTTCCTGCCTCGGCCCTGCCTAAGCTTCGGGGCATGCTCCATCTCATCCGCGTGACGCCTTCACGCATTGACTATCTCTGCAGCGAGCTCAAGTCCCGCGGCTTCGACTCTCGTCAGTGGATTGAACTGTAGGAGATCCACTCTTGTCGCAAACTCCGCCCACCGGGATGGTTTCGGGTCCGCACGGCCCTGATTCCATCCCAGGAGGCGGAGTTTGTGCGTGTCTGCCTTAGCTCGCGTCCGCAACCTGCCCTTGCGCAGCCGGCGTGAACATGAACCTGCCGGTGTCGTCGACGCCGCGGATGCCGGTGAGGGGCTGTACATCTCCGGCCATCCACTGCATGGCGTCGGCCTGCATTGTGACGCTGTGACTCGAGAAGCGGTCAAGCTCGCATACGAGCTGCCTGCGCCTCACGTTCATCTTGGATGCAAAGTAGGAGAGCTGAGCCTCCTGCAGGCTAATGCTGAGGTCGCGCTCGTACTCGAGGACGGAGTAACCCCCAAGCTGCGCCGTTATCTCGGCGTTCTGTCCCTCGGGGAAGTCCCTCATCTGGATGGTCATGCGGGTCCTATCGCCTGGCGTTCTATGATGCCGCTGGCTTAGCGTGGCGAGTGCGGTCCCAAAGGGGGCGCAGCCCTCTGAGACGATGACAGTGGAGGTGTTTCGTAGGCGCGAGTGGTGCTGCTCCTCCTGCACATTAAGAAATTAGGCGTCCGTTTAACTCAACCATCGCTTTGTTGACGGCTAGAGCGGAACATGCCAGGTATAGAGCGTTCAAGCGTCGCCAAAGTTGCTGGTAGACGGTTTGTGCCTGTTTGGCCTACTCGCTGGCTTTCAAGCTAGCCGTCAACAAGGCGACAGTTGGGCGATTCCGCGCGTCTAATCGCCAAATCAACGCTCGCAGCTAAGGTTTTACGACCCCGGTGACCTATCATTTTGCGGAGAAGCGAACGGGGTCCAAAGGGGACGTAGCCCTTTGGGACGATGCTGCGGAGGCGCCGCGTGAACGGAATCAAGCAGAATCTCACCTATCTCATCGAAGGCAAGAAGACGCGTTTCGTCATACCTGTCTATCAGCGCAACTATGACTGGAAGACCGACAACTGCGCTCGCCTGTTCGACGACCTCGTCGAGATGGTCAAGGACGGCCGCGAGGAGCACTTCTTTGGCAGCATCGTCTCGCAGACGCCTCATGGCGAGCGTGTCATCATCGACGGTCAACAGCGCATCACCACGGTCTTCCTTCTTTTTGCTGCCATAACGAAACAGCTCCTTGATGGCGTGATTGTCTCCGACGATCCAAATCTGGCGGACATAATCGAGGAGGACTACCTCATCGACAAGCGTCACAAGGGTGACCAGAAGCTGCGCCTCAAGCTCATCAAGAGTGACAGTGCGGCGCTCGAGGCCGTTCTCGAGGACGCCTGTCCAACGGATGCCTCTCTTCCGGCTCCCATGCTCGTCAAGGAGTCGAGCGTCACTCAGAACTACCTCTACTTCAAGGGCCGCCTAGCTTCTATGACCGTGGGGGTCGACCAGCTTGTTGACGCCATCGAACGTCTCTGCGTCATCGACATCACCCTCGACCCAGCGGATGACGCCCAGCTCATTTTCGAGAGCCTCAACTCCACCGGCCTCGACCTCTCCGAAGCCGACAAGATTCGCAACTTCGTGCTCATGAACCTGGACCAGCAGCACCAGGAGCTCTACTACGAGAAGTACTGGAACGCCATCGAGGCCAACACGGACTACAAGTCGAGCGACTTCATCCGCTTCTATCTCGCCGCCGTTCAGGGTAAGACGCCAGCGATGCGGAAGGTCTACCAGACGTTCCGGGCGTTTGCGCGGCAGCGCTACCACGCGGGGGAGGGCGAGGACCTTCGCATCGATACGGCGGCGCTTCTCGGTGACATGCTGACGTTCTCCTCGCACTACCACAGCTTCATTCATCCCGACGCGGAATCTGGAACTGTTGGGCGTCGGCTCGCGAATCTTCGAAATCTCGATGCGACCGTTGCCTATCCCTACCTGCTCAACCTCCTTGAGTACCGTAGGCTGGGCAAGATTGATGACGCTGGCGTTGCAGATGTGCTCGGCATCATCGAGACGTACGTCTTCCGGCGCTGGGTGTGTGCGGTGCCGTCAAATGCACTCAACAAGATCTTCGAGACCCTCCAGGGCGAGGCCGAAAAGGGCGTTGCGTCTGGCGGCAACTACGTTGAGGTCGTGGCATACCTGCTCACACACAAGGGCGGGACTGGCCGCTTCCCCGGCGACGCCGAGTTTGCCGAGGCGGTGAGGACCAGGGACTTCTACCGCATCGGCAACCGCAAGTTCTATCTGTATGACAGGCTCGAGAACGGCGACAGCAAGGAGCGCATCGACGTCATCGGTGGACTCGAGAGTGGCGAGTTCTCCGTCGAGCATGTTATGCCCCAGACGCCGAGTGATGCCTGGAAGTCCGAGCTGGGCGAAGGGTGGCAGACGATTCACGAGCAGTGGCTCCATCGAATCGCCAACCTCACGCTTACGGCTTACAACAGCGATTACAGCAACAGGCCCTTTGAGCAGAAACGCGACATGGCAAAGGGTTTTCGTTCGAGCGGCTTCCGTATGAACAAGTGGATTGCCGAGCAGAACGAGTGGGGTCCTGAGCAGCTTGAGGAACGTTGCGAGCGGCTTGTAAAGCAGTTCCTGAAGCTGTGGCCCACGCCGCAGAGCAGCTACGTTCCGCAGGTGGCGCTGCCAGACAAGGCCTCGCTCGATTCCGACGCTGACTTCATGGGACGTCGTATCTCTGCCTTCACCTTTATGGGCGAGAGGCATGTTGTCAAGCAGTGGAACACGATGGAGCAGATGGTCGTGCGCCGAGTCTACGAGCAGGACTCTGCGAAGGTCTGTGCGCTCGTTGAGGGAACGGAGTATCCGGCGAACTACTTCCGTGCGGACGCTGCCCCCGAGTACTCCAAGGTTGCCGACGGTGTGTTCGTGCTAACAGGCTTCAGCAATGAGGCAAAGATGAACCTGCTGAGGAAGGTCTTCGCCATTTGCGGTATCGACGAGAGTGAGCTTACGTTTGAGATGCCCATCGAGGAGGCGGGGGAGAGCGATGCGGTTCCCTCTGGCGTGCATGCCGAAACCCAGCAGGTGAAGCTTGCGTATTGGACCAAGTACCAGGAAGTTGCTGCCGAGCACCCTGAGTTTCTCGAGGTGTTCTCGCCGCATAAGCCTACTAGGGACCATTGGTCAATCTTGGCCCTTGGATGCCCTGCGTATCACATGGCGTTGCTCATAGAGACGCTGCATGGCCGTACGGGAATTGAGTTCTATGTGAACAACGACAAGACTATTGGGCGTCTCGCCATCGAAAACAAGAGGCTGTTCGAAGACACCCTTGGGCTCAAGGCGATCCCGTTTGATGCCAAGAAGTCCTCGGGCGTTCGCTTCTACAAGGATGGCCATCCCATCAAGGGCAACGAGGCTGCATGGCCTGCCTACATCGAGGAGCAGCTCGACTGGGCCCTCAAGATGAAGAAGGTCCTCGAGCAGCTCGGGCTGTAGCCTCGTCCCCTTTGGGCCGCTACGCTACTCGGCCTCGCGACGGGCCACCTCGTCGATGAGGATGGCGTCGCCGTGCTTGGCGGCCGCCACGCTCGCCACCATCAGCGCGCCCATCGCCGCGATGTAGGCAAACAGCATCGTGGGCGCCACGTCCATCACCATGCCAGACAGGATCGGCGTCACCACCTGGGCAGCCATGCTCACGGTGTAGTAGTAGCCCGAGTAGCGGCCCACGCTCTTGGAGCTACAGCACTCGAGAATCATCGTGTACACGCACAGGTCAACGCCGCCCAGCGCCACACCCATGAGAAGAAATACCAGGTAGAGCGCCGGCGTGAAGCCCGGGGCAAGCCAGATGAGCACGGGGCATGCTGCCATGACCACAGCCGTGCCGAGCGCCACCTTCTTGCGGCCGATCTTGAGCGAGAGGTTTGCCAACGGCACGTAGCTCGCGAGCGCGCCCACGATCGTCACGATGTTGATGACGGCGTACGAGCCACCGGCCATGCCAAAGAACAGGTCCGCGTAGCGGCTGATGTTGGTGGTCATCGCGTTGTAGCTCATGTAATAGAAGAACGTCGCGGCCAGAAGACACGCGATGGAGCGGCGCATCCCGGCGTCCGTTACGCGCTCCTTGCCGCCGGCCTCGGGGGAGTCGTCCTTGTCGATTTGCTCCTCGTCGATGCCCATGGCAAGCGACTTCTCGCGCATCTTGGCTACGAGCGCCGGCTCGCGCACGAAGACGCCGTAGGCCGCGGCCGCCACGAGGATGAAGACGGCCTGCAAGGCAAAGAGCGGCAGGTAGTCGGGTCGCTCCACGTTGGGCACCATCACCGAGATGGCCACGAGCATGAGGCCCGTGCCCGCGTACCCCACGATCTTCTCGATGGAGTCGGCCTTGGTGCGCAGCGGGCGCGGCGTGATGTCTGCCACCACGGCCACCGTCATCGTGCGATAGGCGCAGATGGCGAGCAGCGTGAGGATGATGGCGCCGATGAGCACCGGCAGGCTCCCCATGTTGTTGGCGATTGCGATGAGCGGCACGGAGAGCACCGCCACGGCGGATCCTCCCAGGATGAACGGCGTGCGTCGGCCGAGCCTGCTCGTGCAGCGATCGGATAGGATGCCAAAGAGCGGCAGCAGGAACAGGCCGAACACGTTGTCGATCGCCATGATGGCGCCCGTGAGCGAGTTGGAGAGGCCAAACGTGTTCGTGAGCATCTTGGGGACGATGCCGTCGTAGACCTGCCAGAAGCTGATCATGCCCATGAAGGGCAGCGAGGCTAGCGCAACGGCTCGATTGTCGAGCTTGGCGGCGCGCTTGAGGTCGGGCTTTGACATGGGGCCTCCTTGGGGCTTGGTGGGACGGCGGGCGTGAACAGGGTGCATTTGTGCGGAGCCGGGCCAGCGTGAACAGCGCTGTTCCCCGTTCACGCTTACGCACCGAGGGTCTCGACGTGCTCGAGGTTCGCGAGGAACGCCACGTAGAACTCCACGCCGCGCTTGTAGACGTCCACGCCGATGCGCTCGTTGGCCGCGTGGAGAAGCGTGCGGGTCTCGCCCGAGTAGACGAAGCCGCAGAAGCGGTAGACGCGGTCGCAGATGGCGTTGAACTCGCGCGAGTCCGTGCAGGAGTTCTGCACATAGGGCGCAAAGCCCGCCTCGGGGTAGACGCCCGCCACGCAACGGTGCAGGTAGTCGAAGGCGGCGTCGCTCTCGTAAGGGGAGATGGGCGCGGGCTCCGTGTAGGGGATGGCCTCGTTGACCTCGATGGTTACGAGACTCGGGTCAACGCCGCTCGCGCGACACTGCTGGGCGGCGAGCCTGCGGGCGCGATCGACGGCGTCGGCGATGGTCTCGAACGGGGCGATGCGCACGTTGAAGTTGGCGCGCGCCACGGGCGGCAGCACGTTGTGGGCGTTGGAGCCCTCGAGCTGGGTGAGCGCGTAGGTGGTGCGCAGCATCGCGGCGGTCTCGGGGCTCGCGGCCATGATCTTGGTCACGGCCGGGCGAGTGAGCCAGAGGTTTCCAAAGACTGCCTGGTAGAGCTCTGAGCTACGGGCGCCAAGCTCGGCAAGCGTAGCCTCGACGGCAGGTGTGAGCTGCGGCTTTCCGGGGTTGGACGAGATGGTCTCGCACACGCGGCACAGAAGGCGGCATGCGTCGTTGGCCGCTGGCGTCGAGGCGTGGCCGCCGTTCGCGCGCGCCGTGACCGTGAGGTCAACGTGGCCCTTCTCGGACACGCCCACCATGGCCACGGGCTCGCTGACGCCGAGAGGGGCATCGGTCGCCACGGCGCCGCCCTCGTCGAGCACCATGTAGGGGTGGATGTCGTGCGCGCGCAGCCACTCCACGGCATGCGCCGCCGTGGGCGCGGCGATCTCCTCGCCATCGCTCGAGAAGTACCAGACGTCGCGCGGGGGCACGTAGCCCTGGCCCACGAGGTACTCGGCGGCCTCGAAGAAGGCCGCGACGATGTTCTTGGTGTCGAGCGTGCCTCGCGCCCAGATCTGCCCGTCCGCGATGTCGGCGGCGAACGGGTCATGCTGCCAGTCCTGGCCTTCCGTGGGCACGACGTCTTGATGGGCCATCATGACCACGGGGTCCAGGCTTGCGTCGGCGCCCGGCCAGCACAGCAGGATGCCAAAGTCATCGATGCGCGTGAGCTCGCAGATGGCAAAGAAGCGCGGGTAGAGGCGCTGAAGCGTGGGGATCCACTGCGTAAAGGCGGCGTCGTCTCGCTGGGAGACGTCCTCTCGCGAGACGGTGGCGACGCGCAGCAGCGCGCGGAAGCGCTCGACGGCGTCGTCTCCTGCCTTGTAGCCCCTCGCGGTGAGCGGCGTTCCCTGTGCGATTGACGGCTTGGCTCCCATGGCGGTCCTTTCCAAGGTTTTCGCTTTAGGGGACAGGATATGCCTCGCGTTCGCTTTCGGTTCCACTGTTCACGAGATTGTGACGGTGCCGTCTTCCTCGACCGTCACGGTGTCTCCGGTGCGGACGGCCTGGAGGAACTCTTCGCCCAGGTTGTCGATGGTGGGCATGGGCGTGTCCGTCCACACGCCGGACAGGATCGCGCCGGCCGCGGCCAGACTGTCGATGGGCTTGGAGAACAGCAAGCACGCGGGCTGGCGGCCCATCTTGGTGGCGCAGAAGAGCACCATGCCGCCCGTGGTGGAGCCGATCGTCTGCGGCAGGCACAGCGCGCGACCCGCCATGGGCTTGCCGTAGAGGTCAGGATTGTTCTGGTCTGAGCAGGTGGCGCGCTTGTCGCCGAACATGAGCGCCTTCTGGAACGACGCGAGCGTGTTGAGCCCGCCGTGGCTCACGAGCGCCTCGGCGCGAACGCTTCCGGGTACCACCACGCGGCCGTGGAACACCTTTGCCATTATCGGTTGACTCCCTTCTGTGCCAGCGAGCCGGTGGTGACGCAGGCCAGCAGCTCGTGGTCCGTGCAGTAGCGCGCCGTGGAGTAGGTGCGCAGCTTGTTCGAGTTCGTGACGATGGGCATGCCGCCACACAGCGGGTTGTTCGTGTACATGAGCGGGCAGATGCTCGAGACGACCGCCCCCGTGGCCGCAAGGCGCGCGTAGGCGTCCGTCTCGCGGAAGGCGGCGGCTACGGCGGGGGCCGCGGTGAGCACGGTGGGCACCTGGATGCGGCGATGCCCCGCGGCGGCAAGGCTCTCGCAGATGGCGTCCGCCCAGTGGGCGAGCTGCGCTGACGAGAGGTGTGGGCAGCCAATAAAGGCCAGCTTGGGGCGTGCGTCCGGCTTCTTCCACATGATGGGATAGCTCGCGCGCACGCGTTCGAGCTCGGCATCGTCGATGCGGTAGGTGCGGGCGCCTGGCGCGATGAGGCCCTCGCCCTTCTCGCGTGCCTCGGGCGTGAGACCGTCCACGTGATAGAGACCCACGGCGCCGTTGGACGCGCTGGCGGCGCCCATGTCCTTGAGGTAGTCCT
>UMHQ01037166.1_pt1 | contig 12520 bp, 9 predicted proteins | sample 1965531 | NCBI WGS metagenome assembly UMHQ01 (sample SAMEA4836098, study PRJEB28245) | human gut metagenome | biome: gut microbiome; material: fecal sample | place: Denmark | collected 2008
GTTCGACTACCGGGAGGTTGCCAACAGCAGCGAGCTGACCGACATAGCCGTAGCACTCTTTGTCGGGATGCTTGATACGCCGGCCGTATCTACCGGAGGTGGTGGCGGAGGTTCGCAAAGCGATCTTCTCTGGCGGGACAAGGACGATGATGACCTGCAATGGGCCCGCCGCTGCGCACGTGCTGCTACCCTCCTATTGGGCAAGAAACCGAGAACAGGATTAAGACGATAAGGGTTATGGTACAAACACACGAAAAGCGGCCGCTTGCCATGCCGGTAGATGGATTAACCCTTAAATCGATGAGGGGGGCTAACGAATCGAACTAAAACAAATTTGACTTAAATTATTTATACGTAACACACCGCTTCCTCCCCCAAAATTGGATATGGAATAATATCATTTCAGGCCTCTGTCTAAAAGCATAGTAAAATACATCTATGACTCACAAAGGAGAGGTGATAAAGCTGTTTTTTTATAGCATTACATTTTATATCTTTGCTATAAAATTAGAGAATGCTTAATGAAAAAGGAATTAACATATATATAGCTAGCAAAAAAATTGTATTGCCAACCTTACGTTCGGAATAGCCAGAGAAGAGGCAGGTAAATTGGAGACCCACTTGCGACAACAAGGATTTCAAAACATACAATTATTTATCTATTCAACGGCAGAATGGCATAACAACCCAAGTCCTGAGAAAATTAATTTATGGAACATTCAGAACAATATATTAAATCAAGAATCGCTGAGTTATTGCAGGCTGAATCTACCGATTATTCACAAATTCTAGCTCTTTCAAACGAATTGGCTCAATCAGATAAAGCACACATTCGGTTCACCGTTGATGCTGGAATTATTAACCGCTTAGGCAAAGAGTTGGTTGGGAAAGGCGAAACTGCTATATCAGAACTTATTAAAAACGCATATGACGCAGATGCAACATATGTGAATCTTGTTTTTAAGAATGCTATTCATCCAGGTGGAATACTTCTTATTGAAGATGATGGTTGTGGCATGAGCTATGACGAGCTCATTAATGGATTTATGCGGATCTCTTCTTCCGACAAGGTTCACAACCCTATTACGACGAAATATAAACGAAAAAAGGCAGGTAAGAAAGGTATTGGTCGTTTTGCGACACAACGGCTTGGCAAAATATTAACAATCATCACACAAAAAGAAGAATCCGAACAAGCTATACAAATCACTATCAACTGGGAGAATTTTGGTATCGACCAAGATCTTATTAATATCACCAGTAAAGTACAATATGTTCCTAAACAGCGTCTCAATGGCACAACATTGATTATTGAAGGCTTACAAGATGCATGGAGTGATGCAGCAGTTAAGCGAGCATACAAGTACACAGATAATCTACTTCTTCCCGAACCATTATCTAATGAACGAATTGAGTGGGATGCCAATCGCCATGACCCTGGATTTAAAGCTCGGCTATACCGAGATGATATGTCGAGCAGCAACTTGATTATCAACGAAGATATTGCATTCCTCAATCATGCCCTTGCAATTATTGAAGGATACATTGACAATCAGGGCCGTGGATTCTGGAAAGTATCTAGCGACAAACTTAACATTCCTTATACAGGATACACTTCTGTTGGAGCTACACGAGATAATGACAATCAGCCATTCTCTACTGTACGAAATATTCATTTCAAAACTAGATATTTCATTTACAGCTCAGAACTAATTCCCAAGACATTGTTCACATACATCAAGAACTTAGGTAATGATCTTGGAGGAATAAAATTATATCGCAACGGATTTCGAGTACCACCATACGGCGAAGGACAAAACGATTGGCTGGGTTTTGATGAGTCCGTTCGAAAACGCAATTACCTTTTTCCGCATCAGAACCAGAGTTTTTTCGGTTTTGTAGAGATTGATGATGCTGCAGCAGATCTTTTTGAAGAAACTTCAAGCCGAGAAGGTTTAATTGAAAATACAGCATATGATGAATTGCGAGATTTTGTTTATCGGTCAGTAACTGCCGCATGTCAAGTTATCGCTAGTATACGAAATAAGAAACAAACAGCCAACCAGAAAAATTGGGAGAAGTCCTCTTCTGAAAAGATAGAAGAAGCAATAGATGAACTTTATCGAATATCTGAAGAAGAGTCGCCTGAAAAATTTGGCTCATCAGAGGGCCATATTGGCCATAAAGATACACTAAAACGTATTGCGCAACAACTTTCTGAAGGGCACAGCGAAAATAAAGAAGAGAAGGAACGGTTAATTGACGAAAACAATATGCTACGCATATTCGCAGCACTAGGTCTCGTCATTGGTGAGTTCATTCACGAAATCAAAAATTATTTACCTGGATTTGATGCTGAAATAACATATTTACGAAAAATATTAACCAACAATCCTGAAGCTTTAGGGCGGCTTAATTTATTAAACGAGAATCTTTATGCATTTAATAGTTATACATCATATTTTGATAGATCTATTTCACGCAATGTGCAGCGAGACATTGAGCCGATAAATATAAAAGAACGAATTTCCTCATTTTGTGCGACTATAGCGCATAATACCAAAAAAGCTCATATCAATTTAACAACCAACCTAACTGATCGCGCTACGATGCTGCTAGATTTAACTACAATACCAATGCATCCATCTGAATGGGCATCCATATTGTTTAATCTGTATACAAACGCAAAAAAAGCGATTAAAAAATCAGAATCACGAAATAATGGTAAAATCAACATTCATTGTGGAGAAGCATCTGGTACAATGATATATATTGAATTTTCTGATAACGGCACTGGTGTAGATCCCCATATTCGTGACAGGATGTTTGATGCATTTGTTACAACTACATCTGTAGCTCCCAATAATAGCGACGATATCGAGACATATACAGGGACCGGATTAGGACTTAAAATTATTAAAGATATCGTTTCTAGTTACAACGGTTGTATATACTTGAAATCAGAAGCAAACGAAGGTTATAAAACAACATTTAGAATAGAAATTCCCAAACAACAATCACAATTATGAGCATGCTCGTAGAATATATTTTTATTGATGATGAGAGCAATAAGTCTGTTGAATCTATAATTAATGGGCTCAATGACACAAAGGAAATACATATATCCCAACTGTCCATATCGTCAGATGATGGGCTTGAATCTCTGACAGAGAAAATCAAGGATCAAATAAACAGTGAGGATAAAAACACGGCATACGGAATCCTTATCGATTTATGTCTCAATGGAGAAGGGGAAAATAGTATAGGATTTACGGCATCTCCTATTGCGCAGCATATTAGGACGTTATCCTCCACTACTCACGAAATCCCCAATATTCCAATTGTATTATGCTCCACAAATGAAAAAATTAAAAAAACTTATAATGCAGACAAAGCTTGTCATGATTTATATGATTACAAGTTTTCTAAGACTGCAGATATCCAATGGGTAAAGATTGCAAAAAAGATGCGGGCATTGGCCAATGGATACGCGCAATTAGGGATTTACTCATCTATGGAGCAAATACTAAACCGTGAAGATATAACTAATTTGGATAGTCGAATATTTGAAAGCCTTGAGGCACCAAATTCCACCTACGATGTAGCTCATTTTTTGATTAAAGACTTGTTCCAACACCCAGGACCAATGATTAAAGAGACGGTGGTTGCTGCTCGTTTAGGTATTGACATACACAATAGTGGGCAGGCATGGAAACAACTACTTGAATTTATCTCACCTCAAATTCATTATAATGGAATATTTGCAAGTGGATGGAAAAGATATTGGACTGACCAATTGGATTCTCTGTTCAAAACATATTCAGGAGGGAATCCCTTATCAACATACACTGCAAAAGAGCGAGTAGAGATCATCAAGCAAGCTACACAAATAGAAGGTTTACAAACAGCCCTCCCCATTGAATTTTGTACAAGCACGTATTATAATACCATCTGTGAAGCATTAAAACGCCCGATTGATTCTTTAGAAGCATATGAGATTTACGAATCTTATGATTTAAGATCATGGCAAGAACCAAAGTTTTTATCTTTTTTCGCTTTAGCATCGGGAGCATATAAAGATATACAAATTAAAAAAAGTGAGAAATTGCGTTTTGCTGAGGACCAAAAACTATTACGTGAAAGAGACGCATAAAAAGACATGGAAAGTCAGAGACATGATATACAACAGCATCAGTTTAGAAATGAAACCTTGCGATATTAAAAATTTTAAACGAAATAGAGCTGCTGAACTTACTCGATTATATGAAATACTTCGGGACAAATTTCATTTTAATAGCAGTGATATTACACCCATAAAAACAGCTTCTGAACAAATTATGAAAGCTCAAGATAATGGGTTAGCGACTTGGGGATACTCAATATCCAACTTAATATTCCCAATTGCAACGACTAGACACATTATACCCAAAGGACTTATAGTAAGGGTAAAGATTAATTGTGATTTGCAAGGAAATATTTTAAACTGGATACACAACAATGATGTATCTTCATACATTTGTAGATTTTCCTTCACCATTTATGGAGATCTTAATGGAGAGAAATATTCTATATGCTGGCATATTGATTGCGACAAAGATAGCAAATCCGACGAATATCATCCATTATATCACCTACATTATTCAGATGGGACAGAACATCTAGGCCAAAAAAATATTGATTTTCAATGGGGAAATGCAATATACCTCGATTGCCCACGCATTACTCACTACCCATTGGATCTTATCTTAGGAATTGGCTTTTATTGCACCAATTTTCAATATAAAGGATTATTTGACAAATTAATCGCCGATCCTTTATTCGGGAAATTATATCGACAATCTCAGGATGCTATTTTAAAACCATATTTTTATAATTTAGCAGCGCACTGGAATGATGATTTAAGAAAAACACTTATTTGGAAGAGTAGTTCTGATTTATGCCCAATACTAATAAATTAATATTAAACTATTTCAAAAAGCACTATTTGACTACAGACTGTTTCTATGTAAACAGTCTGATTGTATCGTCTTTTCTATCACAACACCATATTAACCATATAACAAATTCGTTTATAAATAATTATATTCTCCGTAATGATCCCAACGTTGTAGATTTTTTAGCGTATCTTAATAAATATAATCATATACTTTCAATTGAAAATCTAGTTGAATTCTTTGAATTTGTTATCTCTCCCGAGAATAAGGAAACAAACGGAGCAGTATACACACCAACAAGAATCCGCGAATATATTATCAGCAGTATTTTATCAAAGATTCCTGCTAAGGATTTGAGGGATACTAAATTTGCCGATATTTCATGTGGATGTGGCGGATTCTTTTTGACTTTAGCAAAACAGTTGCATCAAACAGGATTATCTTATTCACATATATATGAAAACAATATTTATGGAGTTGACATAGAAGATTATAGTATTGAGCGTTGTATCATTTTACTATCTCTATTAGCAATCACAGAAGGTGAAGATCCTTTATTATTTCATTTTAATCTAGCGCTTGGCAACTCACTAGATTTTGACTGGAGCAGAACATTCCAAATTAAAGGCGGATTTGATGTAATTATCGGCAACCCCCCTTATGTGAGCTCATCTAAAATATCAAAAGAAAGCAAAGAATTATTAAAGAATTGGTCTGTAGCAAGCACGGGTAAAACTGATCTGTATATTCCATTCTTTCAAATAGCCATTGAAGCGTTAAATGAACATGGAATGCTTGGATATATTACTGTTAACAACTTCTATCGAAGTTTAAATGGCAGAGCATTTCGATCATACATGTCGCAAGCAAAATATGGCATTGATATTATTGACTTTGGCTCTGAACAAGTATTTCAAGGGCGCTCCACATACACATGTATTTGTTTCATATATAAAAAACAAGGCTGCATTAATTATCAAAAGGGGAACAGTTATGCATTACAATCAATTTCAAATAAAGACTTTATATCAATACAATACGCTGATGTAAACGATTACAAAGGTTGGCATTTAGGAGATCAAGCCACGAAGATAAACATACTTAAAATAGAATCCACAGGGACCCCTCTTGGTAAGAAATTCTGCATTAAGAATGGCTTTGCCACTCTAAAAAATAACGTATATCTTTTTTCGCCTTGTGGTCAAACGGAAACTTGTTATATACTACAAGATCAAACAGGCTCCTATTTAATCGAACGTTCAATCTGTAGAATGGCGATTAAACCAAATATTTTACGACATGAGTGCGATTTAATGACATATCAAGAGCTACTTATCTTCCCTTACAAAATCAATGAAAACAATCAAACGACTCTTATTCCAGAAGAAGAACTGAAACATAATTATCCACATACATACCATTACTTACTTAGTAAAATAGATATACTCAAGAAGCGCGATAAAGCTAATAGAGAATATTGTGCGTGGTATGCTTATGGCCGCACTCAAGCCTTAAATATTAAAGGTTATAAACTTTTATTCCCCTACCTTGCGGATAATGCCTATTTTATACTTTCTGAGAATAAAGATTTATTATTTTACAATGGTTATGCTATTGTCAGCGACTCAATACGAGACTTGAAAATCATACAAAAAATTTTACAATCATCAATATTTTGGTACTATATTAAACACACTAGTAAACCGTATAGTGGGAACTATTACGCATTAGCCAAGAATTACATCAAACACTTTGGCATACCCTATCTCTCGCCAGAAGATGAAGAATATATTTTAAAAAGTAACCTTGCCGAAATCGATAGATTTTTATTGAGGAAATATAAGATTAGTTTACATATACAATCTAATGGGGAATAAATATGTAGAGCATATTAATAAATCAAATATAGCATTTCGTTAGGCACGTAACGCCTGTTTGATTTGTAGCTCATATTCAGCCCTTGATTTGGGAATAATCCTCGATCTAGATCGACCCGAAAGGACTGAGCCAGTAAGGCTCTGTCCCCGTGTGTAGACACACTTTTGAATTCCTCGTTTAACTTTACAAATCTGGTAAATCTACAAACACACATATTAAAGGCAACATTGTTTGCCACTCATCCACATATGGATTACTCGATTGAAACTAAACACAATAATTCTCTATTTCAAAAAACTAACTATACCTTGATATGCCAACTTCTAAAGGAGCCCTTTATTATATATTGGCATTCAATTTATCATAGAGTTCTTCAATATTCTACATAGAACTATAATAAGATTTCGCCACCATACAACCTATTAATACGCGAAATGTATTCTGTAGTATTCTCCGCCAACGGATTGTGGAACAAATAATTAATTGGATAATTATAGTCATCAAGAGATAAATAAAGTTTCCTTAACATATTAAATGTGCTAAAATAAATGCACACATCAGTAGTTGTAGGAAATTCTTTCAATTTTTCTAACATGTCAATAATATCATGGGGTCCTCTTTTGGGAAGACTTTGAAGAATAATAATACCAGTTTTAATATTTGTATCTGAAGGATTTGATAAGAAATCTCCAAGCAATCTTCTTGTACTTTCAAGAGAATCATTATTCCAATCTACCTCGACAAACATTCTCAAGCCCGTACGATGCACAGCGTACCCATCAAACATCATGGCCTTATTCCTGTTTGTATTTGCCGCAAAACCAAGGATACGATTTAAATATGTGCATGTAATTGCATTGAGTTGTGGCTCAGTCAATATAGAAAAGTTGCATTCTTCTCCTTCTAAAATAGAGTAATTAATATTTTGTTTGCAGCATGATTTTACGCAAATTCCACAATGAACACAATCGTCATTCTCAGAAATACTGTCAGTATCTAAATCTGGTCCATCAAGCAAAAGCCCCACAGGACAGACCGTTGTTTCAGTTCGTATATCGAAAAAATCATGCTTGACAACAGCATCGACAAAAGAACACGTCTTATTGATACAGGTCTCGCACAAATCTTTGTTTTTTACAGTAATAATCATATATTATTCGTTTAGTAATCCATATCCAGTTAATAATCTCTGCAAATCTATCATTGTATTATCCCAAATTTTATTGACACAAATACTTATTAAACTTTTGATATCTGTGGCTATGATTTTAATTCTAAATTTTTCGTATGCAGTATTTATCATTCCGCGAATATCATTATCTAATACCGGATGACTATACCCCACAACTAAAGTTGCATAGTCGATATCATCCGCCAAACATGGATTATAACTACATATTTTATTTTCTATACTTTGTCTGATACCCTTTATATTGTACGATGCAGTTTCTGTATATGACTTAATCTCAACAGGAATTACATGTCCATTATACGAAGCATAAGCATCATATCGACCAACTTCCCCAGTACATTCTAACCCAATAATTCGTAGGAGCGAATGAACAAACGGATAAAATAATGTTTTGTCATCTGTTTTATGCTGTTCACAAAGCTCATTGATAAAATTACTGCGTTCACGGCCTTCATTTTTTGCATTTAATATAAGTTTAATCAATAGTTCATCATCACCTTCAATTGTTGATATCGTAGCAACATTAGCATTATAAATAGCCTTTAAACGGAGATCTCTCGAACTGATTTCACTAATTATGGCTGAGATTTGTGCATCCTTTTGCTCTGGGTGCCGTCTAACCGGTAGATCCATTAACCAACATATATTTGTTTCTGATATCATTTGGTATGGAGAAAATACCACATTCGTATCTTGCAAAGATGTATCATAACCGGCTCTTGCAAGAATATTGTCTATACCTGCTTGACAGTAACGCTTCTGTTGTCCAATTTGCGATTTTCTAAACTCGTATGGCGACAAAAATTTTAGGATCCTCCGGTCTATAGCCCGCTTTATTTTATTACAGTACTCTTTACCAAACTCCGTACATGTATAAAAGTTTTCTCCATTGATATGAACTTGTTTACGTTCAATCACACCACAAAACCTTAAAATTTGATTGCTCGTCCTTGTTAAATTAGATGGCTGTCTAATAGCGGTACCCCTCTGCGTTTTTGGATAATGCGGATGTTCTTTACTAAATGGGACTCCTCTCCTGCGATATTCTTTGGCATCTTGTACAAATTTAGATATGTCATGTATATCATATGTCATTAAGACAGGCATCTCAGTACTTGAGATTTTGTGATTAAGTGATGCAAATGCATAACATATCTGATAACCTGGATAACAATAAAAGCTCAAATCACAATTATGCTCATATATTTCGGTACACGAACAAATATTCATAAATAGCTCTAATAACAGTCTACGGTTTGGATTCTCCGGAGTTATCAGTTGTCCCATCTTAGTTATTGCATATATTTCAGAATCGTAATCTGTCGAAATAAGTCCCAACAAGCGAAGGATCTGCATTCTCATTTTTGCATTCTGGAGAGCCGAGTTCATTTCTTCATCCCCTTCTGCTGAGAGAGTATCGACAACTCTACTACCGACCTGAGTCCCTGTGGTAATAAGCAAAGCATTCGCTCCAATTTCTGCTACATCTCTTTTGGAGAAATACCCAGAAGCATCTGCATACCCAGAAGAAATCTCCATTTCATATAAAAGACGAAGATTAGAAGCTATGCTTCCTTGATTAGGTAATTTCACATAGTCATTCTGTGCCATAATCTATAATGATTCAATACGCCGTTGGGCGATTTCGCACCATTTCGGTTCAATTTCTATACCGGTCCACGAAATATTATGACCTTGCTTATTCAACATTTCACAACATACTCCAAGCGTACCTGTGCCATGAAATGGATCCAATATATTGGCTTGAAATAAGCCAGCCTCATTCATTGGGCAAAATGCTTTAATGAGCTCTGTAATAAGAGCTATTGGCTTTTGAGTTGGATGTTCTGTCCTTTCATTATCAAAAGCTTTACCAGCTAATGTAGGAAAATCCCAGATATCACCGCGCATAGCCCCTTTAGGAGAAGGCCTCCAAATTTTCTTATTTCCATTTTTATCCTTGTATGTAATTGCATTTTTCAATCTTTCTGTACTTTTATATGGCACACGTACTTCATCAACATTGTATGTCCATTTTTTTTGATCATTGGAAAACCATAAGAACGGTTCATAATGCGTTGCCGGTTCTTTTTTTGATCGAGAAAATCCATTTTCATAGTGCCATATATTCATTCTCCTGTAAGAAAGACCAGCTTCATACATAATGACTTGAATAAAACCAATATAATCATGTATGCCGAACCAAATAATACTACCTGTGGGTGTAAGTAACTGTTTAAGCTTTTTTACACGTATTTTTACAAGTTCCAAAAACTCGGAGAGCGGCAATTTATCTGAATTATTACCAAAATCTTTTCCTACATTATAAGGAGGATCTGTAAGTATGAGTTCGTACCTCACCCCACAATTAAATAATTCATCCAGGATTTTGTCAGAGTCTCCATTTATTATTCCTTTATATGCGTTTGGTATCATTTTTTTCTAAAAATTAGCACATACTGATGATGAATATTTTCAACATAAGAAAACGGATATCCATATGGCATTAATGGTTTATGGTTTTGAATCAAAATCTTTGTCCCTTGTAGAACCAATCGGCCTCCGCCTTTAATAGGTCTATTTTTCATTCGAGAAATCAAATCCGAATGGAAACTGACATATTCACCTTTGTCCCGAAAATCAGACACTACTATGGCCATGTATTTATCATGCTTCAACACACGAGCACATTCCATAAATACTTGGTCAATTAATATATCTAAGAATTTCTCATAATCAGAGATATTACCAAGGTCATTATCATCATCTGAATAATGAGTATCAAGATTATTAGCAACTCGATTTTTTACAACTTTTTGATCTTGCTTATGTAAGATACCCCAATACGGAGGGCTTGTCACAATAAAATCAAATGTCCCAGTTTCATATATTGGTAGTATTTGGCATGAATCTCCGTTTATAAAATCATGAAAAGCACTCACTCCCCGTCCCACCTCTTTTTCCAACCGTTCAATAGAAAGATTATGATATTTGGGCGATAATTCTATACTGGTACAATGCCTACCCGACACAGCACACGCCTTAGCTGTCGAACCTATACCTCCAAATGGATCCAACACTGACATCCCTTTTTTTGTAAAAAATAAAATAAGTCTCTCTATGTCTTGAAAAGAAAATGGTGCAGGATGTTGTTTTTCTATCTGTGCATCAGGATGATTTGCTCCAAGTCCTTTTTGATAAAAATAACTTTTAGTTTCAGGCAACCAATCCTTACCAGTTAAATCGTTTAGTTGATTCCGGACATCTATTATTCCATTCTGAATCCGAATATATTCGGGATTTTGTTTAAATGCTTCAATATCTTTTCTATCATATACAACTCGCCCATTTATATCTAACTGAGCAATAAGTCCCTCTCGCACCATTTTTTCAAAAGAATGACGAGACAGGCCCAGAACACGTATTGCATACGCTCCAGTAATATATTGATTTTTATCGGATATTTTTTTCTGACTATATTCCATTATCATTATTCTTCTTTAATAAACACAACTAGGTAGACACTCATGGACACATATCATTCTACATCAGTATCATATTTTTCCAATAGGGATGTTAATTCTACTTTCAGTAATTGTGATATTTTAATGAATTGCGCCATTGAAGGCTGAACTTTATTGGTCACCCATCGAGAAACTGTTATTTCAGTTACGCCTAATTTGTCAGCAAGCCAACGATTAGTTAGCTGTCGTTCAGCTAAAACCACTCTAATTCTATTCGGGTATACATTTCGTTCAATCATATCAGCCGAAACACTTGTTAATAGTTTTACTTTATAAGTACAAAGTTAATCATTTCATGTTAACCACCAAATTCATAATCCACATTAGCAAATAGGCTTCTATTTGTTTAACACATGTATTTGAGAGTATTTAAGATGTTTAAACAGTTATTGTATCTTCATCTTACTGTTCTCCTTTCCTTGATTGTTCAATCTGTTTCCCTATGATTGCCTTCACTTGTGCAAATGAAACCGGAGTGAAATCGTTGTTGTCCACTCCGACATCATATTGTGTCGGAAGAAGCATACTCAGCCGAGAAGCATCCTTTCCGGTATTGTTCCTTCGGGTATGCACGTGTCCGAAAAGCTGCCAGGTGTCATCATATGAGCCGCCATAGCAGAGGAACGGACAGTGATTCAGATAAATCTTCTGTTTATCCACCTCGATATACATCTGCATCGTTATCTGCTCGAAGTATTTCGAGTAATTCTGCCTCAGGTTCTTGATGTCGTGGTTGCCGGAAATAAGGTATATTTTCCCGTTCAGTCTGTTCAGTATGTTTACCCATTCGGCAGAACCGCCCAAGCAGAAATCGCCCAGGTGAAACACGATATCCTCCGGACCGACCACTCGGTTCCAATTGGCAATAATCGTTTCATTCATGTGTGACACATCCTTGAAGGGTCTGTTGCAGAACCTAATGATATTGGTGTGGTTGAAGTGGGCATCAGATGTAAAGAACACCCTGCTTCCGTCAAATTTATAATTCATAA
>UMHQ01044462.1_pt1 | contig 12517 bp, 7 predicted proteins | sample 1965531 | NCBI WGS metagenome assembly UMHQ01 (sample SAMEA4836098, study PRJEB28245) | human gut metagenome | biome: gut microbiome; material: fecal sample | place: Denmark | collected 2008
TGTTATACCAACCTTAAGAAACTGGAATGCTCCTTTTTTTTCTATAGATATTTCTGGAGATATAACAAAAAATGTTGATGTACCAAAAGAAAGTAAGATAATGCTTGTTCCTGAAGACTATAGAAAGGGTTCTTTATATAATATTTTTTACAAAGTGGATAAAGAGGAAGATGAACATAGGAAAAGAAATATCTTAGAAAATCTTGTTTATCTTATGATTGAAATTCCAGAAAAGGCTGCCGATGCCCAAATATATTTTCTAACTACAGCAAGAAAGATATTTTTTGCTTCAATGCTTGCATTTTATGATATTGGAATGGAATTTACCGATATTTGTAAAACGATATATTTTAACGACCTTAAAACCCTAATAGAGCTTATCGAGGCAACAGAAAATGAACTTGCGATAGGATATATTAAGCCACTTTATAAAGAGAACGAAAAAAATGTTGCTGGAGCTAAGAATCAGTTAAACGATAAGATTAAGCTTTTCGCTGATGATATTAATATGCAGATGATGATTAAAAGGACAAGCCTTATAAAGAAAAATGTTTTTTCCTCAAGAGATATAGAGGATAAAAAGGTATTTCTTAATATATCTGATAAAATGCAGGAATACTATACTCCATTTATACATATTGTCACGGCACAGCTTCTTGAGTATATAAGTGGCAGAGTGTATGACAAAAATAATGATAAGAGAATACTTATAGTGCTTGACGAATTTGCTTCGATTGGCTATTTAAATGTGCTTTCTCCGTTTAGAAAATTTAGAAAAAATGGTGCTAATTTATGTATATTAACCCAGTCACTTATTGATATAGACCTTGTATATAGCCAGAATGAAAGAAAGGCAATACTTGATAACTGTAAATATATTGTGGTTTTAGAGGCTAAAGATAATGGTACAAGAGAATACTTTTCAAATCTTGTTGGAAAAGAAAATATGGAGCAAAAGAGCACTTCCAAAAGTAAACATGGCAGCAGCATAAATACAAGCGTTCAAAGAAAATATATTATTGAGCCTGAATACTGGAAAAATCTAAAAGACAATCTCGTTGTTATTCACTCAAAGGGCTATTTAGTATTAAAGAAGAATTTTTATTATAAAGACTACAGTAGTCTATTTAATAAGGCACGTAAATTCATTCAGAAAAAACAGTATAAAATAATAGGTATAAATATATGGCAAGGCTTTAAAAAATCGCTTAAATCGAGAAATAAAGCCTTGTTTTTTAATAAGTCTAAGGATTAATTATAAATATATCAATTGTTCGGATTTTGTAAAGTGATCTACGTTTTGTTTATCCTGATGAGAGCTCATCAGCTGACGTATATGATGCAAAATCCGAACATTAGAGAGCCGACCAGCTGACGCATGTGAGGTAAAATACGTTCTTAGGCACGTTCTTAGGCACGTTCTTAGGCACGTTCTTAGGCACGAACATTAGAGAACTGGTCAGCTGACGCATATGAGGTAAATTACGAACATTGTTTTAAAGCAGGGCTAGACACCTTGCTTTTTTAGTAGAAAAGAAAGGAAAAGAAAAAATGGAAAATAAAAAGATGAAGTATATAGACCCAGAGCTTGTGAAAATTGCAAATAGCCAAGATGTTTTTGATATCTTAAAAAGAACTGGAGAGCCACTTAAGAAAGTTGGCAGGGAATATAGGCATAGAGAGCATGACAGCTTAGTTGTTACTCCAGGAAAGGGTTTTTATTGGTTTTCTAAAAATTACGGTTCTAAAAGCCCGATAAACTATTTTGAGCACGTGCACGAGCTTGACTTTGTAAGTGCAACAACAAAGGTTTTAGAAGCTATGAATTATGACTTTTCAATGCAAAACATAGTTGTAGAAAAAGAAGAAGTTAGTAACCCTTTGTATATTTCAAATGACTTTATTCTACCTGAAAGAGCAGACGATAACAAAAGAGCATTTGCATATCTTGTAAAAACTAGACATATTGATAAAGACCTTGTATCTTCGATGATGAGAAAAGGCATCATTTATCAGAGCAAAAAGTATAACAATTTAGTATTTCTTGGAAAAGACTATGAGGGGAATATTGCAAGTGCATTCACAAGAACAACTCTAACAAAAACGGATAAAGCCAGCTGGACAAGAGGAGATGCAAGAGGTAGTAAGAAAGAGTTTAGATTTAGGATAGAAAACAGGACTAATAAAACCGTTAATGTCTTTGAAAGTGAAATTGATATGCTGTCCTATTTGTCTATGCAGGATAAATATGCAAGAAATGAAAACTATGTATCGCTTGGTGGCGTTACGGATAAAGCTATATTAAAATTTCTTGAAAACAGAACTGATATTGAGGGAATAAATATATGCACAGATAACGATGAAGCAGGGCATAGATTTGCAAGTGAGATTTCACAAAAGCTAGGAAGAAATTATCATATTACAAGAGAACTACCGATAGGAAAAGACTTTAATGAAGACCTTGTAAATGGCTTAAAGTATTCCAGAAATAGAATTGATATGCTGATATTTGATACAGACACTTTAAACCTCTCAAGAAAAGAGAAAATAGAATATATAAATAAGCTGTTTAGTGAGAAGTATCAAGGTATGGAAGTTAGCCTTACTTATCCTAGCAATTTAATCGATGAGGGGCTTGATAGTAAAGCAAGTATAAATTATTTAACCAAGAAACATTTTATACATCAAGATAAAATAGAAAAACACAGCACTTACAAAAAGAAACTAAGTATTGGCATTGATGAAGACCTAATCGAAGTCTTAGAAAAAAGCAAATATACTTATTCTAAAGCAGAAGAAAAAAGAGATCAAAATACCATACATAAAAGTACTTATGCATGGCACTACTTTAACAAAGAATATATTATAGATGATAAGCTATACAACATGATAATTGACGTTAGAGAAAGTGTCGAGCATAAGACATATATACATAAGATAAGACTGGAAGATAAGAAATTTACCCTTGAGCATGAAAAAATGGTAACCCCCACGGGTGATCTTATGACCACCTCAAAGTATGGCGGGTTACCATTTGATGTAACTGATGATAACACAAAAGAGGTAGTTAATCAAGAGGAAGATATAGAGCTTTAAATAATATTTTATATAGGGAGTGGGCAGTATAATGAGTAAGACAGATAAAGAACTGAAATATTATTTAGATTGTGGATTTTCAGGTAAGCAGTTAGAAGAAATTAAGAAAGGCATCGAAAGCGGAATCGATATAGGAATTTATACAAAGAAAGGCTTTGGTGCTAAGGCTATGTACTACATTAGAAAAAGTCTTGAAAAAGAGCTTGATATAAAGCCTTATGCAAGTACAAGTTATAGCTGGAAACAAATTCAGCAGATTGTATTTGGACTTGAAAAAAATATTGATGTAACCTTTTACGCAAGTCATAAAATTTCATGGGAAAAAATGAGGGAAATTAGACTTCAGCTAGAGAAAGAATATAATATGTAACGCACGGCTGTAACAGTTGTAATTCCAACATGTTACACTTATTGGCAAGGTGAAAAATATTGCTTTTTTGCCTTGCTTTTTTTATTTTTTTGTCTTAAAATTTATATAAATAAAGTAATTGAATTTATTCGATTTTGTACCTTGAAAATTAAATAGACTACGGTAGGACGTTTAATTATTTGTGGAGCGAAAAGGAGTTTACGCAAAGATTCATCTGACAAATTTTGTTAAAATGAATACTACTATTTTGGTAAGGAAAAAAAGATGAGGAGCGATAAATAAATTTCTTAAAGTAAAGAGGTGGAATGCTTTATAAGCCATGATGCAAATAATGATAATGATACTTCTAAGGTTGAAGCCGGCTTATCCTGAACAGAGGCGGTGGTTAAAATCCAATGTGCTTATCCAAAGCACCTATCAAGGTCATAGAAAACTTTTTACCTGGTAATGTTATGTTTAATTATTAAAATTTTCAATTAGTATGTATAAAATTATATCTGTATTGTGGACATTCTGCAGAAAATCATATATAACGTATGTGAGGATTTGTAGCAGGAGATAATATGGGTAATAAATTTTCACATTTAAATTATCAGAAGCGAAGAATACTTAGTACCATGATAAAACAAGGTTTTCATAAACAAGATATTGCAGATGCACTAGGTATATCACAATCTACTGTATATAGAGAGTTAGAACGTGGACTATGTGATATAACAAAGACAGATTTATCTGTTGCACGAGAATATAGCCCTGATTTAGCGGAGTGTAAATATCAAGAGCATTTAAGAGCTAAAGGTAAAAAATCCAAAGTTGAAAAAGATGATAAGCTGAACAAATATTTGTCGTATATGATTCTTTTTCAGCATTTTTCTCCAACAGCTATTATATATGATATGAGAGCTAATAATCTTCGATTTAACGAAGAAATAAAGGCTTGCAATACTATTTATAACGCAGTCAAAAAAGGGCTTATAAAAGGTGTATCAGAAAAAAATCTATTCTATCAAGGCAGGCGAAAAAAAGTTAAGAAAAAGCAGGATAGAACTCATAAAAAGACGGTTGCAGGAACCAGCATTGAGCTTAGAGACCCAGAGATTCTAAAAAGGGAAGAATTTGGACATTGGGAAATGGATTCTGTTATAGGTCAGCAGACTAACAAAAAAACTTTACTTGTGCTTACCGAAAGAAAAACAAGATATGAAGTTATTTTGATGACGAAAAACCACAATGCCGATGAAACACGTAAAGCCTTAAATAGGGTGGAGAAAAAATATAAGTCAGGCTGTTTTAGTGTATTTAAAACTATTACTGTTGATAATGGTAGTGAATTTGCAGACTGCAAGGCAATGGAGAAGGCATTATATAGGGTAGGCAATAGAACAAAAGTATACTACTGCCATCCTCATTCTCCTCATGAGAGGGGTAGTAATGAAAACTGTAATCTCCTAGTTAGAAGATTTTTCCCTAAAGGCTCTGATTTTGATTCAACATTAAATAAAGCTAAAGTAAAGGAAGCTGAAGATTGGATAAACACATACCCTAGGAGCTTACATAATGGCAAATGCTCAGAAGAGCTTTTTATTGAGGAGCTTCGTAAAATAGGAATAGATTTTTATAAGTTAGAATAATTGTACAACCAATTGCCTAGAATAATTGTCCTTTTCAAATAATATAATTTTATATATACTAATTGAAAATTTTAAACCTTTGTTAATTAAGGTTTTTTGTTGTGCCGTTAAAATTTTTATAATGGACTGAAAACGGTGTACGTACTTATAATACATATATTTCGATACATACGGACATAATTTTCACTTAATATGTTACAGATGTATCGCTAATGTAGAAAATATTTGTTATTTTTTTAGAAAAATTTTCGCATTTACTATTGACATTAAAGAGGAGATAATAGATATTGCTTTTATATTGAGATTTTAAGGTAAATGTGATATCATATTAGGGCTGTTTGCAGCAAGTTAGGAGGACTATAATTTGAAGAAATTCGGTAAGAATTTAGTTGTATATCTGATAATATGTGCAATAATCCTTGGGATGGCATCGTATTTTAAGGGGAATAATTATACTGAAAAACAGGTTCCTTTTTCGACGATGATTAAATATCTAGAAAAAGGTGAAGTTGTTAAAATTGATATTTCTGAGAGAAAAATTCGTGCTCAGATAATGACTGCCAAAGAGAGAAAACAGGCAGAAGCAGCAGAGAAAAAGAAGAAAAAAGAGCGAGATGAAATCAAGAAATCAAGCAATAGCAACGACCCTGATAAACAAAAGGAGGCAATTGAAAAGTCTCTGAACTCAATCCTAGGGGATAACGGCAAAGGACAAAAGAAAAAATATGTGGTTGCGTATGCGCCATATTTAAATGAGATAGCTTGGCTTGAAGAAAATTATGTTTTCCCACAGTTGAAAGACGGAAAAATCAAGGAATTTACGACAAAGCCGCCTTCAGTGATGGAAGGATTTGTGAACTTTCTTCCAACTCTTGTGATGGTTGGAATTGCCGTGTTTCTATTTATTATGATGTCTAAGGGTGGACAGGGCAAAGCGTTTAATTTTGGTAAGAGCAAGGCCAAGATGTATAAGGGTGATGGCAAGAAAATTACCTTTGATGACGTTGCAGGACTACATGAAGAAAAAGAGGAACTTTTGGAGGTTGTTGACTTCCTTAAGGATCCATTTAAATACCAACATTTGGGAGCACGTATTCCTAAGGGAATCTTGCTTGTGGGACCACCGGGAACAGGTAAAACCTATGTGTCGAGAGCAACAGCAGGTGAAGCTGGAGTGCCATTCTTTACAATCAGTGGATCCGATTTTGTTGAGATGTTCGTAGGCGTCGGTGCTTCAAGGGTTAGAGATTTGTTCGATCAGGCTAAGAAAAATTCTCCTTGTATTGTGTTCATTGATGAGATAGACGCAGTTGGTAGAAAAAGAGGAGCTGGTCTTGGTGGAGGTAATGATGAAAGAGAACAGACTTTAAACCAGTTGCTTGTTGAAATGGACGGATTTGGAGAAAATTCTGGAGTCATAATAATGGCTGCAACTAATAGGCCTGATGTTTTGGATCCAGCTATTTTGAGACCAGGCAGATTTGATAGACAAATCGTGATAGGTATTCCTGACGTAAAGGGAAGAGAAGAGATAATTAAGGTTCATTCAAAGAATAAACCAATGGATGAACAGGTTTCACCTAGCATTTTAGCAAGAAGAACCCCAGGATTCACACCAGCAGACATTGAAAACCTACTGAATGAAGCAGCCTTGCTTGCTGCCAGAAGAAATGGCACGAGGATAAGGATGAATGATATAGAAGAAGCAACGACTAAGGTTATTGCTGGTCCTGCAAAGAAGAGCAGGGTAATTTCCGAGGCTGAAAGACGTCTGACTGCTTATCACGAAGCTGGTCATGCAATAGTCATGAGGTATATTCCGGATTCAGATCCTGTGCATCAGGTGACCATTGTACCTAGAGGAATGGCTGGCGGATTTACTATGTCACTGCCTAAGGATGAGCGATTCTTCAAGACTAGGAAGGGTATGTTCAACGATATTCTCCACCTTCTTGGCGGTCGAGTTGCTGAGCATTTGACTTTGGAAGATATAAGCACAGGTGCATCAAACGATATTCAGCGTGCAACGGACATTGCCAGAGATATGGTAACAAAATACGGATTCAGCGAAAAGCTTGGCCCTGTAAATTACAGTGGTTCAGATGAAGTCTTCTTAGGCAAGGATTTCTCAACAAGACAAAATCATTCAGAAACGACAGCTTCCGAGATCGATGAAGAAGTCAGGAGAATTATCGAAAAAGCCTTTGATGAAACGAAGAGGATTCTCGAAGAAAATATGGATAAGCTCGTTAGGGTAGCTGAAGCTTTGCTAAAGGTTGAGACAATTGACGGTAAGCAGTTTGAAGCACTTTACAATGATGAAATCGATGCAGAAGCCTTGGCTGAGCAGATCATGGAAGAGGAAAAACTCATTAAGGAAGAAAATGCTAGAGATGCTGCTGAAAGAGATAGAATGATTGCTGAGGCCAAGTCAAAAACTAAAGAATTGTTCCCAAATGATAAGTCTAAGGTAGTTGCAGTTGCAGGAAGAATACCTGGTAATCCTCATCTTGGCACTAAAAACAAAGTTGTCATCATTCGCGAAAATACAGATGATAATAATGAAGATAAGCCGAAAAACGACGAAGAAAAAAATATGAATGTCGAAGATCATGATAAAAATGAAGGTCAGACAAATATAGATGCTGGCATAGAAACCGGAGACATAGAAACAAAAGATTCTCGAGACTTTGAGGATTCTGAGGAGGAATAAAATGAAGGTTACAATAGACGATTGCCTTGAAATAAACTCTCTCAGTAAATCTCAGCTCCTCTCTGGGTCTTCACAGGGATATAGAAGAGTTACAAGTGTTTCCGTGATGGATGGAACAACACTCGATAGCATTCTTGCTGAAAATGGAAAGCCCAACCAGCTTGTGCTTACATCGTTTCAGGGAAATGACGGAGATCCAATGGATGAGGAACTCCAAATTAAAGTTGTAAGAGCGCTTGCAGCGGCAAAAATTGCGGGCATTGCTGTTTTCTGGAGAAACGGTGATCTATTTCTGAAGGACAAAACAGTTGAGGTTGCGAGAGAACTTGACATGCCACTGCTTTGTGTTAAGGATGACAATGGAGAAGATATAAGGTATTCTGATGTCATAGAGGGCGTTATGGATAAGCTTTTGTATGGTGATAATTTTAGGAATGATTTAATTACAAAGACCATATTCCATCTTCTAAACTTTGAAAAATATTCTAACTTTCAGACTGCACTGAAAGAAGCAGCGATAAGCAATGACTTTCAGGTCATTTTGCTGAGCAAGGATTTCAATCCAATTTTGACAGTCGAAACGCGCCATCAGACTACTATTGAGGAAGCAATTAAACTTGGCAAGGAAAGAGATGTTGAAAAATCGGGAATTTACACCTTTATTAATGTAAATGGGGTCCTCACATACTGGGGACCGATTTCTATAGACGGGCAGAAACATTTTATATTCATTGTAGATAATGATGATAATTACTCCGCAGGTGAGATTACTAAACTCGCTGAGATTATTGAAATTGCAATGGGGATGTGGAAGTTTACTCCAGAAAGAGATGCGAAAGCAGATCTTATAAAAGCCCTTATGAGGGGTAATTTGAGTCTTGCGTCCTCGCTTAGAAACGAACTTGAAATTGACGATAAGAGTATTATTAGCGTTTTCCAATGCAAGGGTATTGATCTTGCACATGCAAACCAACTTATGTATGAAATGGAATCAAGGCATGGTTTTGAAATTTTGAGAATTGCCTCAGATGGAGAAATATACGGCGTAATACTAAAGGGTGATGACTTAGACATAGACGAAGAAAATAACTCATACAAAGCGCTATGTCTAGATTTATATTCTAAAATGAAAGAGGGCTCAAAGGCTGTAAGAATTTTTCACTCCACTGGAATTGAAGGCATAGAGGGAGCGGTATCAGGTTATCGATTGATTAATGAAAATTGGATGTTTGTAGAGTATGTTTTCCCATATAAGAGGGTTTTCACAAAGTACGACATGACTCTCGTGAGCAACTGCACAAGCATCAGAATGCAAAATGGCAATCTAAAGGAGACTTTCATGAATCTCCTCGATCCATTCAACAGGGAACTCGGCAGCAACAAAGCAAAACAGCTCATGGATACGCTGGAGACATTTGTGCTTGATGCAGGGCTTAATAGCTCGATGACAGCAAAATTTATGGGCATTCACACTAATACTGTACAATATAGATTAAAGAGAATAAATGAAGTTCTAGGTGCTGAAATTACAGGAAACAGGGTTATACCTGCACTGACGATAGCACTTGCTTTAAAGAGACTTGAAATTGCGGAAGGATAGACGTAGATGTTATTAGCTTTTGATATTGGTAATACAAACATTGTGCTTGGAGTGTTCAAAGATGGAGAATTGCTTACAAGTTGGAGAATCAAAACAGACGCCCAGAAAAGTACCGATGAGTATGGTATGATAGTCAGCCAGCTGTTTGAATATGAGGGATTAAGAATGCAGGATATTGATGATATTATAATATCTACTGTTGTTCCTTCAGTGCTTTTCACTATCCAGCATCTCTCTCAAAGATACTTTGGGATTAATTCAATTGTAGTAGCATCTGGCGTGAAGACAGGGCTTAAAATAAAATATGATAATCCTAAACAGGTAGGTGCTGACAGGATTGTAAATGCTGTTGCTGCATATGAAAAATATGGCGGGCCTGTAATTGTGATTGACTTTGGAACCGCAACGACATTTTGTGCAATCTCTAGACATGCAGAATATCTTGGAGGTACGATTGCTCCAGGAATTAAAATTTCCGCAGAATCGCTGTTTGAAAAGACTTCCAAGTTACCTAAGGTTGAACTTGAAAACCCTAATCATGCGATATGTAGGAATACTATTCAAAGCATGCAGGCAGGTCTTTTGTACAGTCATATGGGGATGGTAGAATATGTTGTCGATATGATGAAAAAAGAGCTTGCCGAGTATGATCCTGAAGCTCCAGAGCCAAAAGTTATTGCAACTGGTGGACTTGCTAGCATGATCAGGGCAGGTGTAGGATGTATTGACACGATTGAAAGAATGTTGACGCTAGAAGGATTACGGTTAATATATGACAAAAACAAAAATCAGTACAAGAATCGAAAGATTGCCCCAAATAGGTAGTTTTAGGCCACAAAATCCTTTCTTTATGGCACCACTTGCGGGGGTTACGGACGCGCCGACGCGCTTAATTTATTCTGAAATGGGTGCAGGACTTGTATATTCCGAGATGGTTTCTGCGAAGGGTATGCATTATGGGGACAAAAAGAGTGCCCAGCTTTTGGATATTTTGTGCACGGATGATAGTCAAAAATCAAATTTTGGCGACGTTGCCTTTCAAATTTTTGGCAGTGATCCAGATATTATGGCAGAGGTTGCTGAAATGCTTGACACAAAAGAGAATGTTCTAATAGATGTAAACATGGGCTGTCCAGTTCCTAAGGTATTTAAAAATGGGGATGGGTCAGCTCTTTTAAAGCAGCCGATGCTCTGCGAGAAAATTATTTCGGCGATGAAATCAAGGACTTCAAAACCTGTGACGGCGAAGATAAGAACGGGTGTGGACGAGGGAAGCATAAACTGCGTAGAGGTTGCTTTGGCTCTTGAAGAAGGTGGAGCGGATGCGATATGTGTGCACGGCAGGACGAGAGAAGCCTATTACTTAGGTGCTGCAGATTATAAGAGAATCGCAGAGGTCAAAGAAGCAGTTAGTATTCCGGTTATCGGTAATGGTGATGTTTTCAGCGTGGAGAATTGTAAGAGAATGTTTGAGGAAACTGGTGTAGATTTTGTGATGATTGCAAGGGGCGCACTCGGTAATCCTTGGATATTCAGGGAACTTAATGCATGGTGGAATGGAGATAACGTGCCAGTTCGACCGGGCAGGGATGAAATAAAAAATATGATGGTTTACCACACAAAACTTCTTGTCGATTACAAGGGCGAGCGAATAGCAACTAATGAGATGAAGAAACACCTTGCTTGGTATACGAAGGGACTTGCAGGTAGCAATGAATTCCGACGAAGAATCAATAATATTTCATCATCAAGTGATATGATTGAATTGATTTCAGAGTTTTAAATTTGAAAAAATTTAAAAAATATAGTTAGTATTTATGCTTTTTCCTTGACAATGGTAGGTAAAATGTTGTATAATTTCCATTGTCGCTGAAATGTGATGCGTATTCCGAGGTAGCTCAATGGTGGAGCAACCGGCTGTTAACCGGTAGGCTGTGGGTTCGAGCCCCACCCTCGGAGCCATTTTTTTAAAAGCCGGAGTGGCGGAACTGGCAGACGCCCAGGACTTAAAATCCTGTGGTCTTAATTGACCGTACCGGTTCGATCCCGGTCTCCGGCACCATATAAAAGGTGAGAAGAGACTTGGAAGAATGATGAACCACATTTAAGCACATAACACTAATTTTAAATAACGTCGCAGGGTAGAGCAGTTGGTAGCTCGTCGGGCTCATAACCCGGAGGTCGTAGGTTCAAATCCTTCCCCTGCAACCACTAAATAAAGCCTTGAAATGCTGTAAAATACAGACTTTCAGGGCTTTTTGTTACTTAAATAAGGAAGATAATAATTTGTAAAATATGCTATTCTATGATGTTATATGATATCAAGGGTGTTAACAAAAGTGTTACTTTAAATATAATTATAAAATATCAGTTTTCTGTAGAACTTTTTGCATTTTTATTCTATAATGCTGTCATAACACATTAGGCGTATGCCTATGTACAAAAGCAAGTGAGCTTTTGAGATAATTGAAGGACTATAATAAAAAGAAAGAGGTGTGTTATGACCTTCGGTAAAGATAAAATTTCTTTTTTACAACTTCCAACACCACTTGAGAGGTTGGACAATTTGTCTAAGGAATTGGGAGTTAATTTCTATTTGAAACGTGATGACATGACATCTATTGGCGGCGGAGGTAATAAGCTTAGAAAACTTGAATATTTTGTTGCTGAGGCGCAGAGGCAAAACGCAACTACTTTGCTTACTGTTGGTGGTGCGCAGACTAATCATGGGAGATTGACGGCGGCGGTTGCTGCAAAATATGGCTTTAAATCAGCTATTGTAACTACTGATGATTATCCGGGAGAAACATCTGCGAATTTACTTTTGGATGGGTTCTTGGGGTGCAGTGTGTATTTTAAGCCTATGTTCAAATTATCTGAAGCTGTTGAAATTGTGAAGAATGAACTTGAGTCTGCGGGCGAAAAAGTGTATTTTATTCCTCTTGGCGGATCAGATGCTCTTGGTGCATTGGGATACTATGACTGCGGCATTGAACTTGCAGAACAACTTAGAGCCATTGGTTTAATGAGACCTCACGTATTTGTTACGGCAGGCAGTTTGGGGACATACCTAGGTTTAGAATTCGCGCGTCTGAACAGAAGACTTT
>UMHQ01029549.1_pt1 | contig 12487 bp, 10 predicted proteins | sample 1965531 | NCBI WGS metagenome assembly UMHQ01 (sample SAMEA4836098, study PRJEB28245) | human gut metagenome | biome: gut microbiome; material: fecal sample | place: Denmark | collected 2008
TGAGGGCCGGGGCCGCGCTCCGGTCCAAAAAAAAGTCCAGGGGCTGCTGGGGCTGTCCGCGGTACCGCTCCAGAGTGCAGGTGATCTCCCAGTCCCCGGCCCGGGTCAGGCCGGGCAGCGCCAGCTCCACGGCGGAGAGGGGAGGGGGAGAGGCCAGCCGGGTGAGGACCAGGCGGCCGTACTCCCGCCGGGCGGTTAGCCCCCCGGGCAGGTCGATCTGCGCGGAGGGTGCCTGGGTGCGGCACAGGTCCGCCAGGGCCTCCAGATGGGCGGCGGAGCACCGGTCGTCCCCGCCGCTGGCCCGGGCCAGCAGGGCCCGGACGGCCCGGACGGCAAGGGGCTGGGGCAGCCGGGCCACATCCTCCGCCGGGAGGGAGAGGGTCCCGTCCGCCTCCTCCTGAAGCCGCCCCAGGGCCTCCTCCGCCTGGGCGGTGAGGCAGTCCTCGTCCTCCCGCAGCCGCTGGGCGGTGTCGGTGAGCCGGGCCAGAAACCCGGGATAGAGGGCCTCCAGCTCAGGGAGCACCCGGTGGCGGAGCCGGTTCCGGGCGTAGACGTCCTCACGGTTGGAGGGGTCCTCCCGCCAGGGGAGCCCCCAGAAGCGCAGGTAGTCCTCGATCTCCCCCCGGGTGGTGGTGAGCAGGGGGCGGATCAGGTCTCCGTTTTTGGGGGCCATGCCGCACAGCCCCCGCAGGCCGGTCCCCCGGGCCAGATGGAACAGCAGCGTCTCGGCGTTGTCGCCGGCGGTGTGGGCCACGGCGATGTACTGGGCGCCGGTGTCCTGGGCGGTTTTCCGGAGAAAGGCGTAGCGCAGTTCCCGGGCGGTCTCCTCCAGGCCACGGCCGGTCTCCTTGGCCCGGGCCGCCACATCGCCGGAGCCGGTGAACAGCTCCACCGGAGGCAGCGTCTCCATGGTTCCGTCCGGGCGGAGCGTCCGCTCCCGGCCGCAGCACAGGGAGACAAACTCCCGGACAAACTCCATGTCCTGGGCGGACTCCGCCCCCCGGAGCCGGTGGTCGAAGTGGGCGGCGGCCAGGGTGAAATTCAGCTCCCGGCGCAGCCGCCAGAGCCGGTGGAGCAGATAAATGGAATCCGCGCCGCCGGAGACGGCGCACAGCACGGCGCTTCCCGGAGGGATCAGACGGTATTCCCGAATCAGCTGGACCATGGGATCGGTCATAATTCCTCCTGATAATACGGTCAGTACTCCTCGTGCTGCCACTCCATGTTGCCGAAGGTGGTAAACTCGGGCAGCCACTGGAGCTCCACCGTCCGGGTCTCTCCGTGGCGGTTTTTGGCGATGATGCACTCGGCCAGATTGGGGTTGGGGGTCTCCTTGTCGTAGTAGCCCTCCCGGTACAGGAACATGACGATGTCCGCGTCCTGCTCGATGGCGCCCGATTCACGCAGGTCGGAGAGCATGGGCCGCTTGTCGCTGCGGCTCTCGTTGGCGCGGGAGAGCTGGCTGAGGCACAGAACCGGCACGTCCAGCTCCTTGGCCATGATCTTCAGGGCCCGGGAGATGTCGGACACCACCTGCTGGCGGTTTTCGCCGGAGTACTGCCGCCCGCCGGCGGACTGCATCAGCTGAAGGTAGTCGATGATGACCAGCCCCAGGTTGTCCACCCGGCGGCACTTGGCCAGGATGTCGGCCACCGACACGGTGGAGTCGTCGTCGATGAGGATGTGGGAGCGGTTCAGGGACTCGGTGGCTACCATGATCTTCTCCCAGTCCTCCGGGGCCAGGTTGCCGGTGACCAGCTTCTTGTTGTCCACAAAGCACTCGCTGGAGATGAGACGGAGGGCCAGCTGCTCCCGGCTCATTTCCAACGAGAAGAAGACGACATTTTTTCCGGATTTCTTGCCCGCCTCCAGCAGAATATTCAGGGCCATGGAGGTCTTGCCCATACCGGGGCGGGCGGCCAGCAGAATCAGGTCGGACTTGTTAAGGCCCGAGATGGCCCGGTCCAGATCGGTCAGGCCGGTGGAGAGGCCGGGAATGGCCGAATCGCTGGCGGCCAGCTCCTCCAGCCGGGCGTACACGTCCAGCAGCACCTGGGAGATGGGGGTGAGCCCCTGGGCGGCACGGCCCTGGCGGATGGCGTAGATCCGCTGCTCCGCCGCCTCCAGCACGTCCTGGCCGGTCTCAGTGCCCTGCTGGATGAGAACGGTGAGCTCTCCAGCCGTCTCCGCCACCCGGCGCAGCAGGGTCTTGTCCTTTAAGATCCCGATGTACTCCTTGACGTTGGCGGCGGTGGGAGTGGTGTCCATGAGCTGGAGCAGATAGCCCCGGGAGGTGTTCTCGTCGTACACCCCGTTCTGCTTCATGTTCTCCAGCACCGTCACCGGATCAATGGTGAGGGAGTAGTTGAACATGGAGTAGATGGTCTCATAGATCTCCCGGTTCTGCTTTACATAGAAGTCGTCGGGACGGAGCTGGTCGATGACCTCGGGCACGCACCGGGCGTCAATGAGCATGGAGCCCAGCACCGCCTGCTCCGCCTCCACCGAGTGGGGCAGCTGCTTGAGCAGCAGCTCCTCGTCTTCCATTGGCATGTTCAACCACCCCCAGAAAATGCAGAATGCAGAATGCAGAATGCAGAATGCAGAATGCAGAATGAATTATACCGACCGCTTTGCACTTTTTAAAATGGCGGTTAAAATCTGCTTCAATTCCACACAGTCTGTCAGCAGGCTGCTGCCCTCTGCGTCTGTAAAATACTCTGTTTCAGTCAACAACTTGATCCAATATTCCGTTTCTGTGGCCTCTTTATAGGAAATGTACATTTTGGAAATAAAGTCCTTTTTACTCTGGGCATTATTTGCCTCATGTACATTTGCACCGATGCTGGTGGCAGAGCGCAGGAATTGTTTCGAGAGTACGTACTCTTTTTTTCGCTTGCTAGATGCTGATATGCTCGGACTGCGCGGACAGAAAAGGCAAAGCTTTTTTCCAAGATGACATTTTCTCGCATGGATGCCCTCACATTCTGCATTCCTGCATTCTGCCTTCTGCATTAAGAGGAAAAATAAGCCAAAAGGCTTATTTTTCCTCGGTTACGACCACATTGACGATGCCGGTGACCTCATAGCCCAGCTTGGCCTTTACCTGGTAGCCGCCGCAGGACTTAATGGGCTCGTCCAGCACCAGCTTGGCCTTGGCGATGTTGACGCCGTGCTGCTGGGAGAGGCACTCGGAGATCTCCTTGGCGGTGACGGCGCCGAACAGGCGGCCGCCCTCGCCGGCCTTGGCGGCCACCTTCACGGTGAGCCCCTCCAGCTTCTTGGACAGGGCCTCGGCCTCCGCCTTCTCGGCGGCCTCCTGGGCCTTGCGGGCCTTCTCCTGCTGCTTCATGGTGTTCACATTCTCAGCGGTAGCCAGAACGGCCAGCTTCCGGGGGAGCAGGAAGTTCCGGGCGTACCCGTCGGAGACCTCCACCATCTGGCCCTTCTTGCCCTGGCCGCGCACGTCCTGCTGTAAAATCACTTTCATGTTTCGTTCCTCCTAATGTCGATTGGTAATAAAAAGATGAGAAGATACAATTCGTAGGGGCGCCCCTTGGGGTCGCCCGGTTCCGTGACCGGCGGGCGGCCAGGGGCCGCCCCTCCGCACAGAAATAAAATGTGGGGTTTTGCATTCCAGAGGACAGAAATCATTCTGCATTCCTGCATTCTGCCTTCTGCATTACTCCTCCAGGTACTGGTCGATGGCCTGGGCCAGCTCCTGGGCCACCTGGTCCAGAGTCTTGCCCTGAATCTGCCCGCCGGCGGCGGCGGCGTTGCCTCCGCCCCCCAGCTTCTCCAGGATGACCTGCACGTTGGTGTCCCCGATAGAGCGGGCCGAGACGATGATCCGGTCCCCGTCCGGGTAGAGGACGAAGGAGGTGTCGATGCCGATGATGTTCAGCAGCTCGTCCGCCGCCTGGGCGGCGGTCACCCGGCCCACCGTGTGGTCCACCACCGCGATGGCGATCTGGTCCCGGTAGAGCTTGGCGTTCTGGATGATGGCGTACTTGGCGATGGTGCCCGCCAGGTCGTTCTGAAAGAGTTTCTTGACCTCGGCGGTGTCCGCCCCGGCCCGGCGCAGGAAGGCCGCCGCCTCAAAGGTGCGGCCGCCGGTGCGCATGGAGAAGTTCTTGGTGTCCAGGACAATGCCCGCCAGCAGGGCCTCTGCCTCCGCCCGCGTCAGGTCGGTGGGGTCGGCGATATACTGGAGCAGCTCGGTGACCAGCTCCGAGGCGGAGGAGGCGTAGGGCTCGTGATAGTTGAGGGCGGCCCCTTCGATATAGGTGGCAGCCCGGCGGTGGTGGTCGATGACCGCGATGCGGTTGCAGGACTCCAGCACCTCCTGGGACTGGACCTGCTCGGGGCGGTTGGTGTCCACCACCACCACCAGAGAGCGGTTGTCCATGAGGAGCAGCGCCTCCTGGGAGGAGAGGAAACAGTCCTTATACTCCGGCAGCTGCATCAGACGGTCGGTGAGCACCTTGGAGGGGGGAGAGCCTGGCTCCTGAATGATGTGGGCGGGGACCCCTCTCTTCCGGGCGATGGCGAACACACCGGCGGCGGCGCCGATGCAGTCGTTGTCCGGGGAGCGGTGGCCCATGATGAACAGGCAGGAGGAGTCGGACACCAGGGCGGACAGGGCGTTGGCCATGACCCGGCTCTTGACCTTGGTGCGCTTCTCCGTCTCCTTGGAACGGCCGCCGAAGAACTCAAAGGTGAACTTGTTGCGGATGACCGCCTGGTCGCCGCCCCGGGACAGGGCCATCTCGATGGACAGGTTGGCGTACTGGAGCAGCTCCTGGAAGGAGTCGCCATCCACGCCGATGCCGATGGAGAAGGTGGCGGACAGGCCGCTGGGGCTGACCACCTGGTGGATGGTGTCCAGAATGTCAAATTTCTGGTCCACGAACCGGGACAGGTACTGCTGCTCGAACAGGAACAGGTACCGGTCCCGCTCCATGCGCCGGAGCATGCCGCCGGTGCCCGCCGCCCAGGCGTCAAGCCGGGCGTTGATCTCGGAGTAAATGGTGGAGCGCTGGTTCTCCGTGAGGTTTTTCATCAGGTCCTCATAGTTGTCCAGCAGCAAAACCGCAGCCGCGGGCCGGCTGGCCTGGTACCGGTCCCGGGTGTTGGCCAGCTCGGTCACGTCCACCCAGTAGGTGGTGGCCAGAAAGCCGCCGCCCCGCTCGCTGGCCCGCACCAGATGGCCGTATACCAGGAAGCGGCGCTCCCCCAGCTTCACCTCGTCGGGGCACTCGCTCTTGCCCTCAAGCAGCCAGCGGGTGTCGAAATCGGGGAGGACCGTCTCCAGCTTGGCGTCAAACAGGTGCTCCTTTTCGCCGGTGAGCTGGAGAAAGCGGTCGTTGGTCCAGATGATGTCCCCGCTCTCCGGCCGGAAGATGATCATGGGCAGGGGGGAGTTCACCATGGTGTCCTTGGTGGCGATGTCCACATTGCCGGTGATGTTTTCGATATACTTGGTGATCTCCCGGCGGCGCTTGCTCAGGCTGCTGCGGTGGTAGAGGGCCAGAAGCACCACCACCGCCAGTTCCAGAATTGCCAGGGGAAGGCTGAACATAGCGGAGGCCAGGGCAAACAGAATCAGACAGATAAAATAGAGCTGCAGGCTGGGCTGAAGCAGCTGGGGCAACTTTCGATTCAAGAAGGGACCCTCCTTCCAAAGCCATGGGGATAAAATCAGCACTTTATTATAGCAGATTGCGGGAGGAAATACAACCAAAACCACAAGAGAAGTGGGGGGCGGAAATGAAAACTTCGATTCCATGGAGGCGGTTGGATCAGAAAGGAAAATCGAACACCAAAAAAATACAGAAAAAAGTGCTCACAGCCCCGGTCCAGCCGTTGCAACCAAAGAAAAAGACTGATATAATAAAGGCCACAAGCGTGTTTTTTGCAGCGCTGCTGCAGAGCAGAGCCGGCCCCCGGGAGAGGCCCCGCCTGTAAAAGGGACGGGGACATGATGGGGGGACGACCCTAAGCCTGTTACATTTTATTACCTTAGGAGGCTGTTCCAACATGCAAGAGATCAAAATTACCCGCGCGCAGACGTTGAAAGAGAAGCCTGACTCCTCCACCCTGGTGTTCGGCAAGAGCATGACCGACCACATGTTCATCGTGGACTATGACGCCGGTCAGGGCTGGCACGATCCCCGGATCGTCCCCTACGCCCCCCTGCAGATCGACCCGGCGGCCAAGGTGCTCCACTATGCCCAGGAGATCTTCGAGGGTCTGAAGGCCTACCGCACCGAGGACGGCTCCATCCAGCTGTTCCGCCCCCTGGACAACGTGCGCCGGATGAACGCATCCGCCGAGCGTATGGCTCTGCCCCAGATCCCCGAGGACCTGGCCCTGGCCGGCATCACCGAGCTGGTCAAGGTGGAGCAGGACTGGGTGCCCCATGAGAAGGACACCTCCCTGTACATCCGTCCCTTTATGGTGGGCCTGGACGCCGCTCTGGGCGTGCACAGCTCCCACCACTGCCAGTACATCGTCATCGTCTGCCCCGTGGGCGCCTACTACCCCGAGGGGCTGGACCCGGTGAAGATCTATGTGGAGGACCAGGACGTCCGCGCCGTCAAGGGCGGCACCGGCACCGCCAAGACCGGCGGCAACTACGCCGCCTCCCTGCGGGCCGGCGACCGGGCTGAGGCCCAGGGCTACAGCCAGGTGCTGTGGCTGGACGGCGTCCACCGCAAGTATATCGAGGAGGTCGGCTCCATGAACGTGATGTTCAAGGTGGCCGGCAAGATCCTCACCCCCGACCTGAACGGCTCCGTGCTGGACGGCATCACCCGCCGCTCCTGCATCCAGCTGCTGAAGGACTGGGGCTATGAGGTGGAGGAGCGCCGCATCTCCGCCGAGGAGCTCTTTGAGGCCGCCGAGAAGGGCGAGCTGGAGGAGGCCTGGGGCACCGGCACCGCCGCTGTGGTGTCCCCCATCGGCGAGCTGGCCGAGGGCGACAAGAAGGTCACCGTCAGCAACAACCAGATTGGCCCTGTCACCCAGCGCCTGTACGACGAGCTCACCGGCATCCAGTGGGGCCGCCTGCCCGATCCCCACGGCTGGATTATGAAGCTGTGCTGAGCTGCGGCTTCTCCCATGAAATCAAAGTAAAAAACTGGACCCGATTTCGGGTCCAGTTTTTTTGCTTTCTCAGAGGCGGTGGGGATGGGACGCCAAGTCCTCAGGACCAGGACTCCTCCAGCTCCGAGCGCTTGGCCCGGCCCATCAGGTCGATGACCACCAGCTTGGGGTCCCGGCCCTCATAGAGCACCTCGTAGGCGGCCTGGGCAATGGGCATCTCCACACCGGCCTTCTGGGCCAGGGTCCGGGCATTGGCGGCGGCGTAGTAGCCCTCCACCACCGCGCCGATCTCGTCCAGCGCCTGCTGGACCGGCTTGCCCTGGCCGATGAGAATGCCGCACCGGCGGTTCCGGGAGTGCATGGAGCAGCAGGTGACGATCAGGTCGCCCACTCCGGCCAGGCCGGTGAAGGTCTCCTTCTTCCCGCCCAGGGCCACCCCCAGCCGGGCCATCTCCGCCAGCCCCCGGGTCATGAGCAGGGCCTTGGTGTTGTCCCCGCAGCCCATGCCGTCGCTGCACCCGGCGCACAGGGCGATGACATTTTTCAGGGCGGCGCAGATCTCCGTCCCAATGGGATCATTGCTGGTATACACCCGAAAGCGGGGGTTCATAAACAGATCCTGGACCAGCTCCGCATGCTCCAGACGCTCCGCCGCCGCCACCACGCCGGTGGGGATATGGCGGCCCACCTCCTCCGCGTGGGAGGGGCCGGACAGCACCACCACCGGGCAGGTTTCGCCCAGCTCCTGGTCAATGACCTGGGACAGGCGCAGAGAACTTCCCCGCTCAATGCCCTTGGAGGCGGAGACAATCACCGTCCCCGGCTTCACGATCCCCCGCAGCTTGGCGGCGGTCTCCCGCACCGCGTAGGAGGGGGTGACCATCACCACCACTTCGCTCTTCCCGGCGGCATTCAGATCGGCGGTGAGATGCAGGGACTCCGGCAGCTGCACCCCCTTGAGCATGGGGTTCTCCCGGGTCCGCTTCAACTCCTCGGCCTTCTCTGGCCGGTGGGACCACAAAGTTACGTCGTGGCCATTCTCCTCCAGCACCAAAGCCAGGGCCGTCCCCCAGCCGCCGCTGCCCACTACTGTGATTTTCACGTCGTTTCCTTCCTCTCTGTAAAGGCGGCTTCTGGCCGCCTGAAAATCCATACCCTTGCGGGCGGCCAGCGGCCGCCCCTATTCCTTCTTGTGGTGCAGCGAAAACTTGTTTTCCGTTCCCGAGAGCAGCCGCTGGATGTTGCCCCGGTGCATGTACAGGATCAAGCAGCCCAAACAGGCGCCGAACACGGTTAAAAACACGTCGTGATACACAAACCAGGTGGCGAAGGGGAAGCTGGCCCCGGCCCAGCAGGAGCCCAGGGACACATACCGGGTCAGAACCGCCAGAAGGAGGAAGCCGCCCCACACCACCAGGGCGATGCGCCAGTCGATCATAATGGCGATGGCGCCGCCGGAGAGGATGCCCTTGCCCCCCTTGAAGTGGAACATGCAGGGGAACATGTGTCCCAGCAGGCACCACAGGCCGCCCCAGTACTCCGCCAGGGCATTTGCAGCGCTGTGCACCTCCATGCTCCCCAAGGGGAGGAGCTGCCCGGTGAGCCACACGGCCATTTTAATGGCCACCACCGCTTTGAGCACATCGCACAGGATGACCACAAAGGTGAGAGGGCCGCCGAAGGTGCGGTAGAAGTTGGTGAGGCCCGCGTTCCCGCTGCCGTGGTTGCGCACGTCGTCCCGCAGGATATACTTGGAGACGATTACCGCCCCGTTGAAGCAGCCGCAGAAGTAGGCGATCGCCGCTGTCACCAGGGCCGGGAACCACAGGTCCGTCCCATAGTCGGCCAAAAAGGTAAGCGTACTCTCCATCCTCTCACCCCTCCTTTTCGCCCTTCTGCCGGATGGTAAGGCGCACAGGGGTTCCCTCCAGGCCGAAGGTGGCACGGATCTGGTTCTCCAAATACCGCTGGTAGGAGAAGTGGAACAGCCTTGCGTCGTTGCAGAAGCAGACGAAGTGGGGGGGCTTGATGCCCACCTGGGTCATATAGTAGATCTTCAGGCGGCGGCCCTTGTCCGTGGGGGGCTGCACCCGGGCGGTGGCGTCGGCCAGCACCGAGTTGAGCATGCCGGTGGTGATGCGCATGGCCGCCTGGTTGTTTACATAGGTGATCAGCTCAAAGAGCCGGTCCACCCGCTGGCCGGTCAGGGCGGAGATGAACACGATGGGGGCGTAGGTCATGTAGCTTAAATCCCGCATGACCTCCTGGCGCATCTTGTCCATGGTCTTGCCGTCCTTCTCGATGGCGTCCCACTTGTTCACCACGATGATGCAGGCCTTGCCTGCCTCGTGGGCCAGGCCGGCTACCTTGGTGTCCTGCTCGGTGACCCCCTCCTGGGCGTCGATTAGAATGAGGCACACGTCGCTGCGCTCAATGGCCATGGTGGAGCGCAGGACGGAGAACTTCTCGATCCGGTCGTCCACCTTGGATTTTTTCCGCATGCCGGCGGTGTCGATGAAGCAGAACTTGCCCTTCTCATTTTCAAAGTAGCTGTCGATGGCATCCCGGGTGGTGCCCGCCATGTCGGAGACGATGACCCGTTCCTCCCCCAGGATGCGGTTGACCAGGGAGGACTTGCCCACGTTGGGCTTGCCGATGATGGCCACCTTGATGACGTCGTCCTCGGTCTCCTCCTCGTCCTCCGGCGGAAAATATTCAAAACAGGCGTCCAGCAGGTCGCCGGTGCCGTGGCCGTGGACGGCGGAGACGGGGATGGGGTCCCCCAGTCCCAGGTTGTAAAACTCATAGATGTCCGGGTTCTCCCGGCCCACCTGGTCGGCCTTGTTTACCGCCAGCACCACCGGCTTGCCCGAGCGCAGGAGCATGTTGGCCACCTCCTGGTCGGAGGCGGTCATCCCCGTCTTTACGTCGCACACAAAGACGATGACGGTGGCGTTGGCGATGGCGATCTCCGCCTGCTCCCGCATGAAAGATAAAATCTGGTCGTCGGTGCCCGGCTCAATGCCGCCGGTGTCCACCAGATCGAAGACCCGGTTGCGCCACTCGCAGGGGGCGTAGATCCGGTCCCGGGTGACGCCGGGGGTGTCCTCCACGATGGACAGCCGCTGGCCGCACAATTTATTGAACAGCATGGACTTGCCCACGTTGGGGCGGCCCACGATGGCTACTAATGGCTTCATAATTTTCTCACTCCAAACTCCACAGCAGTCCGAACACAATGCAGAATGCAGAGTGCAGGGATGCAGAATGCTGATGTCCGCCTTTGGCGGAATTCATATTTATTTTTTATGACTTCTTTCCCAGGAGGTCTTCAATCCGAAGATAACGGTTTGCTTTTCCGCCCTATTCTGCCTTCTGCATTCCTGCATTCTGCATTATCTCGCTCCTGGATTATATTGAAAATATTCCGTCTCCTCCCGCAGCTGTACCTGCTCCATGGGAGGGACCTCCAGGCCGCACATGGCGTCCAGCAGCTCGTACCCGTCCTGGGCCACGGGCGTGACCGGCACCCCCAGCTCCTGCTCCACGTCGTCCAGGGACACGTCGTCCAAAAAGACCCGCTCCCCGTGGCGGAGCATGTTCTGAGGGATGAGCAGCCGTTTCCCCAGGGGCTTTCCCCGCAGCTGGGCGATCAGGTCGCCGCCGGTGACCAGCCCGGCCACGGTGATGGTCTCCCCAAAGAACTCGTTGCGGATGGGGTACACCGCTCCCTCTATTTTACCACATTTTTCCCGGGCCAGGCCTATCAATTCCGTTAAGAATGGGGCGGCGGACACGCCGGTGGCGATGGAGAAGGGGGTGGTCCCCTCCATCTCCTCGGGCTCCATCAGGTCTAGTCCCCGGCAAAATTCCTGCCGCAGCAGCCGGAGCATGCCCACCCCGTTGTCCAGCTGGGTGAACTCCTCATAGTAGTCCTCCTGGGGCAGGGGACGCCCGGCCAGCAGGTAGAACTCATCAGAGCACCACACCAGGGAGGTGCCGTGCTGCGCCTTATGGGCGGCGGAAAAGGCCTCCACCTGGTCAATGAGGGCGGCGGCCTCCTCCTGGGCATAAGGGCGCAGGGGGTAGAGGCCCTCCCGGTATTTCGTCACCCCCACCGGCACCACGGAGATGCTGTTGACAGCAGGGGCCATGTCCGCCAGATCCAGCAGGGTGCGGTCCAGGGCGGGGCCGTCGTTGATCCCGGGACAGGAGACGATCTGGCAGTTCATGGTGATGCTGGCCTGGGCGAAGCGGCGCATGATGGCGATGCCCTCCCCGGCGCGCTTGTTTTTCAGCATCTCAGAGCGCAGCTCCGGGTCGGTGGTGTGGACGGATACGTTGATGGGGGAGATGCGCAGGGCGATGATCCGCTCCACCTCCCGCTGGGACAGATTTGTTAAGGTCAGGTAGTTGCCCATGAGGAAGGAGAGCCGGGCGTCGTCGTCCTTGAAGTACAGGCTCTTCCGCATCCCGGGGGGCATCTGGTCCACAAAGCAGAAGATGCAGTTGTTGGCGCAGGAGCGGGCCCGGTCCATGAGGTAGGTCTCAAACTCCAGGCCCAGGTCCTCCCCCTCCTCCTTGCGGACCCGCACCGTGCGGCGGTTCCCATTGGGCTCCTGGAGGACCAGAGCGAGCTTGGGGTCGTAGGTGTAGAACTTGTAGTCCAGCACGTCCGCCACCGGGTGGCCGTTGACCTCCAGCAGGGTCTCACCGGGGCGCAGGCCCGCACGATGGGCTGGGCTTCTGGGGTCCACCGACCGAATGACTGTCATGCTCACTGTACGCGCCTCCTCTCCAGACTCCCGGGTGCTGTTTTGAGCATATCCGATTCATTTTACAATAGAAGGGAGGGAATTTCAAGACAAATCGAGGGATTTTCCTCGCCGCTCCTGCGAGGAGAGGGCTGAGGATAGGATGGGCGGAACCAGCATAAGATAGGGCTGATTCGGTTTGGAAATCATTTGACAGATTTGTGCCGGATTCCAGGATTTTGTGCTTGACAGAAACTGATTGCTATGATAATATATTACTCGCCTCTGATTGAAAAGACGAGGAGAGATGTCCGAGTGGTTTAAGGAGCCGGTCTTGAAAACCGGTGACTCGTCAAGAGCCGTGGGTTCGAATCCCACTCTCTCCGCCACTTTTTCTCGGGCAAACGCAAATATGTGTTGACGACTTACAGCCATGCAGAAGTACCCAAGTGGCTATAAGGGGCTCCCCTGCTAAGGGAGTAGTCGGGTTAAACCGAGCGAGGGTTCGAATCCCTCCTTCTGCGCCACGTCGGAGCAAAGTTCGCTTTGCTCCGACGTCTTTTTATGCCCGAGGAAAAAAAGACGTCATCCGCTCTTACGATCCCTTCCATTTTGGGTTCCGGCTT
>UMHQ01068744.1_pt1 | contig 12479 bp, 5 predicted proteins | sample 1965531 | NCBI WGS metagenome assembly UMHQ01 (sample SAMEA4836098, study PRJEB28245) | human gut metagenome | biome: gut microbiome; material: fecal sample | place: Denmark | collected 2008
GCGCTCGCTTTTCTCGCCGCCGTTGCGGCTCGTGTTCCGTCTGTGAATTAGCACATTTCGTTTATAAGTACGCCTTGAACGAGTGTGCGTTAAAGTTCGCTCTGCAAGTACGCGGACGGCGGTTTTTATTACGTCTGCGAATAAGTGTCGTATCCTAAAAGGCTGTAAAATAGATGAATAACAAGAAAGCGCACCCTTGGCACAAAACCCAGCGTACCGACGTACGTGATTTTGTGAAAATGTGTTCACGGGAAAACGAGCCATAGGCTCGCACCAAGCAAGCACTCGCGCGGAATTGCGGCTTGAGTTTTGCCCGTCTTATTCTGAGAGCGAAGAGGGGTTGCGCGGTTAGAAAACTGAAAATCAAGCGAATAAAAGAAAAGGCACTCGCAAGGAGTGCCTTTCGTAAAATCGCGACGGGAAAAAACACGAGCGAAGCGAGCATCAAGCAAGCGGAGAGGCGGAATTGCGGCAGGAATATTTGTCCTTGCCCGAAATGATAGCAACGCGACGGTTGCGCGATTAGGGGAACTGAAAATCAAGCGAATAAAAGAAAAGGCACTCGCAAGGAGTGCCTTTCGTAAAATCGCGATGATTTTCAGTTTATGCCTTGGGCAATCATAGCGTCGGCTACCTTCTTGAATCCCGCAAGGTTTGCGCCCTTGACGAGGTTGTAATCCAACCCGTATGCGTTGAGTGCGTCGCAGATTTGAGTGTGGATACCTTTCATAATTTGTTTGAGTTTTGAGTCCACTTCTTCTTTCGTCCAAGCAAGACGTTCGCTGTTTTGCGACATTTCGAGTCCGCTTGTCGCGACGCCGCCTGCGTTGACCGCTTTGGACGGGGTGACGAGAACGCCGTGTTCTTGCAAGTATGCGATTGCCTCGTTCGTGGTGGGCATATTGGAAACTTCGTTGAGGACGGGAACGCCGAGTTTAACCATTGCGATTGCGTCGTCCAAAAGAACTTCGTTTTGTCTTGCGCAGGGCATATAGACATCTGCTTTGACGTTGCCCCAAGGCTTCTTGCCCGCGACGAATTCGCAGCCGTATTTGTCGGAATAGTCTTGAACTCTGTTGCGGTTGGAAGCGCGCATTTCGAGCAAATAGTCGATTTTTTCGCCCGTTACGCCGTCCGGATCGTAAATATATCCGTCAGGACCGGAAAGGGTGATGACCTTGCCGCCGAGTTCGTCGATTTTCTTTGTCGCGCCCCACGCGACGTTGCCGAAACCGCTGAGGCAGAACGTTTTGCCCGCGAGGTGTTCGCCTTGATGTTTGAACACTTCGTCGAGGAAGTAAGTTGCGCCGAAACCGGTTGCTTCGGGACGAATGAGAGAGCCGCCGTAACTGAGACCTTTGCCGGTGAGAACGCCGTTTTCGTACGCGCCGACGATTTTCTTATATTGACCGAACAGATAGCCGATTTCGCGACCGCCGACGCCCATATCGCCTGCGGGAACGTCCATATTGGGACCGATATGACGATAAAGTTCGTTCATAAAGGATTGGCAGAAACGCATAATTTCGGAATCGCTCTTGCCGGTGGGGTCAAAGTCCGCGCCGCCCTTTGCGCCGCCCATAGGAAGGGAAGTGAGAGAGTTTTTGAAAGTTTGCTCGAAACCGAGGAACTTCATAGCGTCGAGGTTGACGTCCTTTTGGAATCTCAAACCGCCTTTGTACGGTCCGATTGCGTTGTTGAATTGAACGCGGAAACCGCGATTGACGTGATAATTGCCGTTGTCGTCCATCCAAGGAACGCGGAACATAATTTGTCTGTCGGGTTCTACGAGGCGTTCGAGAATGACGTTTTTGCGCATCAACTGTTCGTTTTGTTGGATAGCGGGGGTCAAAGAGGAGAGAACTTCTTTGACCGTTTGCATAAATTGCGGCTGATTGGGATTTTTCAATTCAGTCTGCTCTATGACTTCGCTGATGTATGACATATTTTCCTCCTAACATCGACGGTTTGCCGATTTCATGATTAAATAATATACTCTCGAAAAAGCAAAATCAACCCCGAAATAAAAATACGATCGAGCGAGTTCGAAGATTAATTTGTCGAAACGATAAATATGCGCACAAAACGGCGAAAATGTCGGGTATTTTGCGACGATTTGCAAATGATTGATATAAGAAAAGCGCGCCCTGCGAGAACGGAATGAAAATCGGGCGCACGGGTTGTATCCGGTGCGATAGAATCGTATATAATGCAGATATACGCTTTGAAAACAAGGCGAAAAACAAGCGAAAATAGCGGCAAAAAACCGCAAAAAATCCGCAAAAAAACGGGCATATTGTGAACGAACGTACAAATGCCACGCAAAATATAGGGCGGACAAATTTTATTGAAAATCGTATTGAAATATGTTTTCGGATATGCTATGATAGTGAAGTAAATCATATTCGGGTGCGCTCGCGCATATATACGAGGGCAATCCCAAATCAATGAGGAGAAAGTTATGAGCCAAACTCAACAGTACAAAAAGGTCAAGTTGTACCGCACGCTCAAAGTCGTGTTCTATATGCTTGGTCTTCCCTTGTTCCTGACTGCAGTGTGTTTCACCGCAGTCAGATTCATCAGCCACGATCCGTTCATGGGCGAATCCACGTTCACGTCGGCGTTGGGCTTTTTCAAGCAGGCAGAGTCGTACATCACCGCGCCTGCGCTTTACGGCGTTTGGATCGGCTTTGCGGTCTGGGCGTTCATTTCCATCGTGCATATCATTCTGAGCAAAACGGTGAAGAATACGCGCGTGAGAATGTTCTCGGTCATCGCGGTTTGTATGGCGACTATGCTTATCACCGGCGTAATTATGGACGCGGTGCTTGAAAAGAAAGTCGCCGAACTTCAAACGCAGTACGAGGGAACGGGCGTCGTGGTCAACGACTATAAGACCCAACTTTCCTACTATCGCACGGTGTCCTCGAATGCGGTGAAGAAAAACGACACCCTCAATCTTATCGCGCAAGTGGACTTGATGAAAAACGTCTACAACGTTGAGATGGAAGGCGAAAACAAGACGGGCGTTGCGGGCAACATTTCCAACAAACCAGTAACGTACTATTCCATCATCGACGACGAAGGCAATCAGGGCGTCGACATCAGTTTCGTCAAGGGCGACGACAATCTTTACAGACTCGACGTTGACGAAAACAACAACTTCAAAGGCAACGGCGACCTCAAAAAGATTTTGGACGGCACGTATCGCGTGAATCGCGACAGCGAAAATTCATACGATTACAGAAAGAGCCCCGAATATACGCAAATCGTCAGACTCAAACCGAACGCAAACGGTCAACTCGTCATCAACGGCAAGACCTATTCGCACTACTGGTATCAAAAGAGAATAACCAAAGCGGGCGAAGAAATTTACGTTTGGTATTGCAAGGATTTGATGCCTCTCGGCACCGAATACGCAGACGATTCTTCTCAAACCAACACTACGGACGGCGTATACGGCACGGGTATTTACAATTCCAACGGTATGCTTTCGGACGGTTGGGTTTTCAGTCTCGACAACGTGCTTAATATTCTCCAAGATTATTATTCGGCACAAGAGGAAATCACCGCAAACAAATACGATTCCAAATTCGAGTCTATGTACACCAAAGCGGTCAGAGCGAGAGAAAGATATTACACGGGCGTGCTCGAAGATCCGACCACGGGTGAAAAATGCCCCGAATGGTTGCAAACTCTTTACGGTCAGGAAATCGAGTTTGCGGAGAACTTCTCTCTCACTCACAACGGTCTCGACTATTTGATTGCAAAAGTGGGCGCATTGCTCGGCAACAACCACCTTTTCGATTTCTTGCTCAAAGCGGAAAACGGCAGCACGGGTCTTGACGACGTTATCGGCAAATTCGGCGTGGGCGCAATCCTTTCGCCTATCCTCGAAGATTTGCAAGAGGGTATGAGTTTCAAAAAAGACTTCAAAATGGACGACGCGACTATGACGACGGTTATGGAATGGATACGACCGCTTCTGGGCGTTGACAGTTCCGTCGTGGTAAACGATTTGTTCCTGGTCGTGGCGTATGCGGGCGCACCCGACGTATTCAATCCGGGCGAAACGAGAGATTATCTTTACGTCGCGCTCGTCAAAGACGACGGCACGCAAGACGCGGACGGCAACTACGTTATGGGTCTTAATTCGGCAAAAGTCGCAGACGGCGGCGACGTGCTTGTCGACCTCAATTTCAGCGACGCGTTCGTTAAAGTGGGCGAGGACGGCAACATCGAATACGACTTCGATCTCGACCACCTCAGCACTTTCCTCAACACCGCGCTCAACGGATTGATGAGCAAACTGGGCGTTGACCTCTCGTCCGTACTCGGCGGCGGCGTTGTCGGCACTATCAACGGACTTCTCAACCTCATCAAGACCTTCAACACCGACGACGGCGTTCGTTACGGTCTCGAAATCAGCGGCATAAAAATTCCGCTTCTCGATGAGGACTATCACTTTGCAATCGACGTGTCTTCCATTTTGACGGGAATCCTCGAAGGATTGTATTACTATCAATCGCCCGCAATCAAACCCGTGTGGGAATTCTACACTTGGGTTGCAAGTGAAAAAGATATGGCAATGGCTCTTACGTATCAAAAATACGAAAGAGCAAACTATGAAGCAACCGCATTCGGACCGATGATCGGTTCGACGCTTATCGGCGACACGCTCGGCGCAGGCACCTATCCGTCCGCGCTCGGTCTTGCGAATTTGACGGCTGTAAGACAACTCAAGGCGGATTTGAGTTACAAACCCACGTTCTATCCGCTCTACGGCGTACGCGATATGTTGTTCTTCTTCTGCGGCGTGGTCGTATTGTTCTACTTCTTGAGCTTCGTTGCGCAAGAGAAGGAACTCGAATACGCAAACGGCACGGCGATTGTCGAAGATAAGAAGAAAAAGAAATCCAAAAAACAACAATCAGACGAACAAAGCGACGAACAAAGCGAACAAGACGTCGTTCTTCAAGACCAAACACCCGAACAAGGGGCAGAGGGGGACATCAAAATCCCTGCGGACGAAAATTCTGACAAGGAGGCGTTGTGATTATGAGCGATCAAGTTATGAATCAAGAAGAAATGAATCAAGACGTTCAAAACGAACAACTCGCTATGGACGCGGATATGCTCAATCGTGACCAAAACGGCGACGTTATCCCGGCTTTTCCCGTGAGCAAACGCACGAAGAAAGACCAAAGCAAGACATCCGTTCTCTACACGGTCGCGGCGATATTGCTTCACGTCCTTGCGTATTTGCCCATAGTCATCGTGTCGATAGTGCTTGGAGTAAAGTGCTACAACCTTATGCCGTACTACACGTTCTGGCCGTTTGTCGGCGTGATTTTGGCAGGCGTACTCGGGCTCGTATTTATGACGGTCGCACTCGTCGTCAACAGAAAGAGGTCAAAGGGCAGCATTCGCACCAAAACAGTCAAAGTGCTTATCGCATTCGTGTGTTTGTCAACTGGATTCGGTCTTATTTTGACCTATGTTTTCCCCGACGTCGTTGCAAAAGCGACGCAAAACACGCTCTATTTTGAAGATTTGTTCTACAACGGCGAAAAACAAGCCGAACATAACGCCGCGCTCGAACGCGACCTCATTATGTACAATCTTCTCAACGGCAACCTCAACAACTACGACGCCGACGGCAAGATTGCGGAAAACGGCGACTTCTCCTATAAGACCCTCGTCGCTCACAACGAAAACAACGGCGTCATCACCAACTACAAAAACGCTTTCATTCAACAAAGAATGAAATATTACACCAACACTTACGGCAAAAACGTTGACGGAATCCAAGCGGAAGTGAACGCTCTCAAATCAAACGAGAGAAAGTATGAACTCTATCAGTTCATCTACAATCAATATGTTCTCAACGACTACGATTTCTGCTTCAACAACAACGTCGCAAGACGCGCAATCGCGCTCTCGATTCTCGACTATATCTACACGAACTACGACTACGAGGGTATGTTGAAAGAAGGCTTCAAGAACGAAAGATTCAAAGCGTTGTTCCAACAAAACTACGACAGTTTCAACCAAGACGGTTATCTCACCTTTGACGATCCGCTTCTTTTGTACGCACAGATGAGCGGCCGTATGACGGTGCCCGTCGTCCTTCGTCTTATCCTCAATCAAGGCTGGTCGTACACGCAAAGTTCCTACAATGCGGCAGGCGGACTCACCTACACGGAAGACGGCAACTGCCTCTATCAACTCTACGATCCGCAACTTGTCGAGGAATTTAAGGCAAACGGCGGCAAGTTCGAGTACACCGGCACTATCGTCGATCAAAACGGCAACACCGTCGAGGTCAAGTACGGCTTCAACAAGGACGGTTGGCAAATGTATGAAAACGGCGTGACCAAACGTCCGCTTTCGTGGCTCGTTCTCGATATGCTCGGAGATCCGATGGCTTTGACAACACTCGACGTTGCAAATATGCTCGGCAGCCAAATCTACGGCATCGTGCAAAAAGTTCTCGATCAATTCCCGAGCCTCATCGACTCCCTTGGCGGACTTATGCAAGAAGACCTCATCGAAGTCGTCAAGGCGGCTGCGGGCGGTGCGCAACTCAGCATCGGTTTGTGCATCGACGACGACGGATTGATTGCAATCAACTTGTTCCCGATGAACGCGCCTTACGGTATGCTCGGCTATATGCAAGCAACGTGGGTTGACAGCGACAACTTGCTGATGGCAGTCATCAACGTCGCAGGTTTGCGCAACTGGATGGCAATATTCGGCGCAATCGGTTCGGTCCTTATCATTGCCGCAGGCGTATGTCGCGATATGGGTGAAAAAACCCGCAAACGCACCGAGGATTCTCGCGATCGCATTTTGAGAGCGAAGGCGGCGGAAGAAAACGGCATAGGCGTAGGAAAACCCGATGAAAAGGAAGACGTCGCGCCCGATATTCCCGATGCGATAGGAGCATAACGACTTTTTACAAGAAAAAACGACGGCACTCAAACGAGTGCCGTTTGTTTTATGGTTTGATTTTTTTGTTTTTATGTTTTGCGGTTAATATTCCGAAACAACTCTTTTTTGTTTTCGTTCTTATGGGTTTTTGTTTTTTTTTGTATAGCAACGCTCGATTCTTGCGTTCGACAAAATCCGCAATTAGTCCTTAATAAAATTTCCAAAAAAAACAAACGACGGCTTTCGGCATTGCTATTGCGTATTGACTTTAATTTTGTTATAATATATAATATCTATTACAAATGTAACCATACTATGCGTGTATGCGCGAGAGGGTACGTTTGCAAACGATGGCAAATTATTAGGAGGCAATTATGAAAAAACTCAGCATCAGATCACTTCTCATCGTGATTCTCGCGTTGGTTTTGGTGTTCTCGCTCGTAGCGTGCGGCGATAAGGGTAATGATAATCCTACGCCAACCCCGACCCCCACACCGACCCCGACAAAAGATACCACGAACGTGAAGAACTATTTTAACACGCTTTGGGAACAATCCACCGGAATCGGCGATGAAGCAATCGCCGCAACCGACGATCTCAAAGTGAGCCTTGGACTTACCGTAAAACTTGACTTTGTCGACAGCAAGGACGGCAGCGTTCAAGACAGCGTAGACGTAGGCATTTTGCTCGACCTCGTTCTCGACAGATCCAGCGGCAAGGACAAGAGCACCAACACCGCAATCAAAGCAAAGATCTACGATCCGAGCGCGTCGGAAAACTGGTTCACCGCATACTACTTCTTCAACGACGTAGACAACCTCTACATCGACTATGCGGGACAAAACGTCAAGATTCCGTTCAGTTATCTCAACGACACCTACAACAAGAGTTTCTACAACTTCATCTACAACGATAAGCCCGTCAAAGGCAAATCGATTGCGGAAGTCGTCACGGCTCTCACCGCAAATATGGGTAAGACATGGGATCTTAACACTCTTGTCGGCGATGTTATGAGAGTTTTCGGCATCAAAGTTGACGATCTCAAAGATTCAATCGGCGGCGTGTTCGAAATGCTCGGTCTCAGCGTTGACGAAGCGTTTGACGCACAAGGCAACCTCAACATCAAAAACATCTTGACGAACGAAACCGTCGCAGGCTTCTTTGTCAATGACGTGACCGGTTCTACGACCGCAAACGGCGTCACCACTTATACGACTCAACTCGACCCCGAAGTTCTCGGTTTGCTCGATATGCTCGGCAGCAGTCTTCCCGCAGGTCTCACCGACTTGCTTGACGGCGTGGAACTCTACCTTGAATTTACAACAAAGAACAACGCAATCGACTCGTTCACCATCAGAGCAGGTCTTCCCTCACTCGAAGGTGAAAAAGCACCCGGCAAAGACGTATATCCCGTCGTAGCAATCACCATCACCGACCTCAACTTTGCAAAAGCAACGGAAGGCGAAATCCAAAATTCGATGGCGGTTGAGAGAACTCAATACACCGACCAAGTCGTTCTCGACGCGGCAGTCGCAATCGACCTCAAAGGAATCACTCTCGACGCAACCAAATTCGACAAATACGGTTACAACAGATTCTCGAATGTCAACACTGCAATCGGCGGCGGACTTGAAAACATCAAACTTGACGGCACTCTCGCTCTCACGTTGAACGGCAAAATCGACCTCAAAAACACCGAAAACAACGGCACTGTTGCGGCGGCGGCATTGACCTATCAACCCGCAGGCGCAGACGAAGCAATGGACATCATCAGAGCGTCCTTCAAGAACGGTAACCTCGCACTCACAGTCAATCAAGACGCAAGAATAGGCGACGTTAAGATCGTTGACGCACTCGTCAGATTGTTCGGCGACTACGCTTATATGTGGATCAGAGATACGTTCTTCAAGACCGATACGACCGAACTTGACAAATTCGCAGACAAATTCTTCTCTTGCGACATCAAGGCACAAGTTGAAAAAGACGGCGAAGGCAACTACGTCATCGATCCTCAGGACAGAGTTATCACAATCAACGAAAACTTCAAAGGCGCAGCGTGGAAGAACTTTGACATCGTCGGCGGATTCCAAGGCCTTGTCAAGAAAGCACTCGACAAAATGTTCCCGCCCAAGACCGACAATAACGACGCAAGCGCACAATACGCAAACGATCCGATCATCACCAAAGTGTCCGAAACTATCGTCAGAGCACTCCCGCTTCTTTCCACAAAGGGCGACAAACTCACTATCAAGACCAACGATGCGTTTAAGGAAAACTACGGAACGGTCGGCGCAGCAGTCAATTACCTCGGTCAAACTTGGTGGGTAAAGAAAGCAAAACCGTTCACCGAATCCATTATGGCTTCAGACAACGACAACTGGCTCGGACACATCTCCAAGGCTCTCACTGTCGCAGGTTGCGAATACAATGATATCGCTGCAGCGCCGCTCGTTACGGATGCAGAACTTGCCGCAGCAAAAGAAAAACGTGCTGACAAAGGACTTGTAACCGACAAAGAACTTGCCGCAGCAAAAGCACTCGAAGCAAACGCAGGCAAGGCCGATGACGTTCTCAAAGCCGAATTGCAAGCTGAAAAAGACCTTTCTATCAGAAAAGCACTTCAAAAAGCAAAAGACGAAGCACGTTCCAAAGCGTTCATCAACGAAATCTTCAAAGCAACGGCAGAAGTCGTCCTCAACATCAGCGGAACCGACGGACTCGAACTCTCGGTCAAAGCAGACGTTAATGCAAGCGCAGGCGTTGGCGTATCCGTCAAACTCGGCGCAAAGGCATACGATGCGGCAAACTACACCGATCTCGCACCCGCAGGCGAAACCGACGGTTGGTACGTTCTCACCATCACCAAAAAAGCATAATTGCTGCTTAATAGCATAAAGGAGAAGGCGCATTTGCGCCTTTTCTTTTTGCTTTTTTCAATGTTCCTTTCAAGGTTGATAAATAAAAAAAGCGTGTTATAATAGAACTATGACAGGCTTTGAAGAAAAACACAGCGTAATAAACAAAGAGGATATGCAAAGCGCAATGGATTTCGTCGAGGAATTTTCGCACGAACTTTCAAAATATCCGCATCGTATCACGGCAAGCAAGAACGAAACCGCTTGCGCAAGAGCAATCCGCAACAGACTTCACGACGAAACCGACGCAAAAACTCGTCTGGAAGCGTTCAACACGCCGCCGTTGCTCGGCAGAGGCTCGTTTTTGCTTTTGGGTATATGGTACGCGCTTTGCTACGTCGTGTATTTCGTCTCGTTCGCAGGCGGACGAGTCGCAGGCGCGCTCGTGACGCTATTGTCCCTCGTTATGTTCCTTTCGGGCGGAAGCGTGATTATATTGATGTATCTCGGAAGCCGCAAAGCAGGCAAAATTCTGCCTAAAAAAGTGTCGTACAACGTAGTTAGCGAAAGTTGCAAGGACGAAAAGAACGTCAAAAACACTCTCGTCATCTGCGACAACCACGACGCAACGCTCGGAAGCCCCATAAAAGATTTCAATCTCGTAAGAAAACTCTCTATGATAATCGCGCCCTTGTCCGTGTTCGTTTTCGTGCTGTTCTGTATTTTGAAAATGGCAATCGGCACGCAAGGCGACAACGTCGCGGCAAAGATAAGCGCGTTCACCATTCTGCCGTTCGTATCGGGCATTTTCGGCATAGCGGCGTTCGTGTTGCACTTCTCGCCTATGGAACGCTTCGCGCGTGAAAATAACGGCGTGGCGACGGCTGTTGCGATGGCAACGTACGCCTATTTTGCCGAGCAACCCGAACTTCTTGCCGACAACACCAAGATAGTGTACGTTTCCTTCGGCGCGGAAAATTCGGGTCACGGCGGCTCTAATGCGTTTTTAGAGGCTCACCCCGAATTTGTTTCGGCAAAGGTTTTGGCAATAGGCGACGTTTTGAGCGACAATTTCCAAGTCGCAGAGCGCGACGCTTTGCGCAACATCGACTTTTCAATCGACGTCGTGTCCGCCGTGCACGCAAGCGCGATAGAGCAGGGCATAACCGTTTCCACAATGCCGCACGACAGTTTTTTGCACAAATTCAATTCGCTACACGGTTTCATTTCGAACGCATTTGCAAAAAACGGCAATCCGACCGCAACGATTTTGGCAAAAGATTACTCAAAGCGCGACAAATCCCTCTCCAAATCGGATTTGGAAAATCTGTTCTCGCTCTGCGTCGGCGCGGCTATGAAGATTATGGCAAAAGAGGACAATGCGCCCAAAACATTTGAAAGCGTAATTGCAACCGCGCCGTCTTCCGAAATGAAAATCGTGGACGTCGAAAGCAAGTGAAACTCTAAAAATCTACAAAAAACAAGAAAAAAACGCCGACTCGGCGATATAGAGAATAAACCGCATTTTCAATGCAAACGGACAGAAAAATGCAAAAAAACGACGATAAAAACATTGAAAAAAGCACCGTTTTCGACGATAATTCGTGTAAAAACGCACAGGAGTCCTCTTTGACTTGCGAGGACTTTGCAACCGAGCAAACCGCCGATACGGAAATCGTTAAAACGGTAACCGCAGACAAGCAAGAAGATTGCAACACGCAAGAAAATCCTTGCGAGCAAGACGTTTGCGACGAGAAGAAAGAGGGAATCTTGTCCGAGTATTCCGCTCGCGAAAGAAAGGGCAAAAATGCGCTCGAAGTTGTCAAAAAGTACTGCAAACGCTACTTTATCGACGCGTTTTCGGGTATGGCGCAAGGCTTGTTCTGCACGCTCATCGCTGGCACAATATTGGGGCAAATAGCAAAGTGGTGTGGCAATAACGCTTTTGCGGTTATGCTTACTGCAATCTCTAATATTGCGAAAATAATTATGGGCGCAGGAATCGGCATCGGTATTGCTCACAAGTTGGGCGCAAAACCGCTTGTAATTTTTACAGCGGCTGTTACAGGTTTTGTAGGTGCGTGGTCATTAAGCATAATAAACGGCAGTTTTGCACAAGATTGGGCGACAATCTTTGTGCAAGGAAAGCCCGGCAACCCTATCGGGGCATACGTTGTTTCGTTGTTGACAATAGAAATTGCTCAACTTTATGCAGGAAAAACCAAACTCGATATAATCCTCATTCCGCTCGGAATGATGCTTATGTGTCTTGCGGGCATATTCGTTGCTTGGCCGTTTATAAAACTTATCGATTTGCTCGCAAAACTCATTGTTTTGGCAATCGAAGCGGGCGCGGCAGTCAAAATTATCGTCGGCGTGTTTGTCGCGGTGGTTATGGGCATTTTGCTTACTATGCCGACATCATCGGCGGCTATATGGGTTGCAATCGCGACAAGCGCGACGGCACTCGAAAATCCCGACGTGTTCGCAATCGCGGGCGGCGCGGCTGTTGCCGGTTGCTCTGCGCATATGATAGGCTTTGCCGTCGCGAGTTTCAGAGAAAACGGCGTGGGCGGACTCATTTCGCAAGGCGTAGGCACAAGTATGTTGCAAATCCCCAACATTATGAAAAAGCCTGCGATTATGGTTCCCGAAATAGTAGCGAGCGCGGTGTGCGGACTCGTTGCCGTG
>UMHQ01054381.1_pt1 | contig 12453 bp, 10 predicted proteins | sample 1965531 | NCBI WGS metagenome assembly UMHQ01 (sample SAMEA4836098, study PRJEB28245) | human gut metagenome | biome: gut microbiome; material: fecal sample | place: Denmark | collected 2008
ACTTTCCCCGGACCCCATTTTACGGGGGTTACCCCTTGAAGCGGGCAGAACAGTTCCGGCGCGCAAAATCAGGAGTGCTTGCGTGCGGTCCCGTCCGGCCCCACTGGGGGCCTGAGCGGGAAGAAAATTGGAGTTGGTGCGGTTATGTTTTTGCGCCTGCCGCTTCCGAACCAACGTCCCGGGGCCGGTTTCCACCGTAGGGGCGCACAGTGTGCGCCCGCGGGCCGCCGAGGTCGTCGGCCCCTACGGCAAACCTGGAAACTCCCCCTGAATTTTGTAGGGGCGGCACACCTGGGCCGCCCGCCTCCGGTTTACCGCGTCTTTATGGGCATAGGCCATGCGGTCACCGCGTCCCGGGCGGCCCTGGCCAGCTCCACCAGGGCGTCCAGCTGCCGGGGGAAGCCGCAGTCTTTATATTCCTTTTGCCGGGCCTCCTGGTCCATCTCCTCCGCTGCGCCCCTTGGGCCACAGACTGGCCCAGTCCCGTGCGGTCTGGGCCATCTCCACCAGGCCGTCCATCTGCTCCCGGAAGCCGCTCTCGGCGTACAGCTTGCGCTGGTTGGGCACGTCCCGGCCGGCGGCCCGGCCCTTGGAGTCCACCGACTCCTCCAGGTGCTCCGCGTCCTTCCGGACGCTCACCAGATGGGCCAGCGCTCCCTCCTGAATGGGGTTAATCTGAATCCAGGCCCCCGGCTCCGCCCGCAGCAGCTCCTGGAGCCGCCGGTTCTGGAGCAGGTAGGGGGTGCGCGCCGGGTCGCTGCTGCGGATGTTCCGGCGGACGGACAGCTCGAACACGCCGGACTCCTCATCCTCCCGGCCGGAGAAGCGCTCCCGCCGGACAGTCAGATAGTAGGGGTGTTCCATGCTGGCCCGGAGGGTAATGGCGATCTCCCGGTGGAGCATCCCGCTGCGCCCCGGCACCAGCTCGCATTGGATAAGCGCCGGGCCCATGGGCATGTCCAGAAAGAGGATGCCGCTGTCCCTCCAGACCATGGAGGAGAAAAACTCTCCGCCCCGCTCCCGCCAGTACCAATAGAGGCTGTCGTTCCAGTTCATTCCGCCCCGCCCCCTCTCCATCCGGCCGCGGGCCGGCTGTTGGTTCCGCTGAAAATGCGCTTCTCTCTACCCTTCATGGGAGATTCCTCCTTTTCCTCCGCCGCACCGGCGGGGCGCTTGGGAATCCGTTTGTGCAGTGGCCGGATAGGCCAGGCTTGCTCTGGGTATGCTGGTCGCGGCGCTGCGCGGAATGGGGTTCTCACGGTTATAGTTTCCCGGGAAGCTGCAAGGGGTGCTGAAACAGGGCCGGCTGCCCCCGTTACGGCGTCTTCATGGGCATAGGCCAGGCGGTCACCGCGTCCCGGGCGGCTTTGGCCAGCTCCACCAGGGCGTCCAGCTGCTCTGAGAAGCGGCTGGAACGGTAACTTGCCCTCTGCCCCTCTAGGTCCAGGGGCCGTCCATACCGGTCCAATGCCTCGCCAAAAACATCCGGATCATTTTCCAACACATCCCGGGCCTCCACCAGATGCCACCCACCCATGGGCCCCATAGGGTCCACCTGGAGTTTGTAGTCGGGCCAGGCCTCTAAAAGGGCGCACAGCTCCCGGCTCTGGAGCACCCAGCGGGTAAATTCCGGCTCATTGGTGTGGATGCCCCGGTCTTCGGCAATCTCCGGCACCCCGTAGTCGGGGGTCAAGTCCGCTTTGCGGCCCAGCACCTGAGCACCTCGCTCCAGGCCGTTCAGCACTGTGTTCACGCCGCCCCGCAGGGCGCTCTGCTTTTTGATATGCAGGGTGTATGGGCGTTCCAGTTCCACCCGCGCCGCCGCGCTTACATCCCGATAGGTACCGTACCGTCCGCTGTAAGTCACCTTGGTGCAGATCAGAATGGGCCCCTTTGAGTCCTCCAAAAGCAGGGCCCCCTCATAGCTCTCGCTGTGCCGGCCAAAATAAGTCCCGCCCCGGTCCTGGGCATACCAAAATAAGTAATCATTCCAGCTCATGGAGGTTCCTCCTTTCGCTCAGCTCCGCTTGAACTGCTTCTCCAGCTGCTGCCGGGTGAGCTCGATGGCTACCGGGCGGCCGTGGGGGCAATATTTGACTTGGCCCGACATGACCGCCTGGGCCACCCGCTCCAGCTCCCGGGGGCTGGTCTTCCAGCCCCCTTTGATGGCCGCCTTGCAGGCCATGGTGTGCAGAAGCTCGTCCCGGGCGGCGCCGGGGTCGGCGGTGCCGGTGGTGAGCAGCTTCTGGGCGATCTCGGTGAGGGTGGCCTCGATGTCCCCCGGGTCCACGTCGAAGGGGGCCTGGCGGACCACCAGGGCCCCGCCGCCGAAGTCCTCCACCCCGAAGCCGAATTCCTCCAGCAGGGGGAGGTGGGAGAGCAGGGCGGCGTGCTCCTCCGGGTCCAGGCGGCACACCATGGGGGAGAGGAGGGTCTGGGCCATGGGGTCGTACCCCGCCGCCTTCATCCGATCAAAGTTCATCCGCTCATGGGCGGCGTGCTTGTCGATGAACAGGACCTTGTCCCCCTGCTCCACGATGATATAGGTGTTCAGTACCTCCCCGGCCAGCCGCCAGGGGAGGACCTCCGGTTCCGGCTCTGGTTCAGGCTCCGCTTCCGGCTCCGGCGGGGCAGGGGAGGGGGGCACCGTCTCCCGCTCCGGTACGGGTTCCGGGGAAATTGTCTCTGCTGTGCGGATGTTTTCCACTTTTTCCACAGAGTTTTCCACAGGATATGCAACTTGTTTCGCCGGTTCCGCCGCCTCCTCCACCTGGCCCTGACAAGGGGTTATCCTGTTCAGGGGGGCGGATTTGTCTGTATCCTCCGCCGGGACAGGGGGGGCGGAGGGCTTGGTTCGGGGCGCGGAGGGGACCACCGCCTCCGGCCGCCGGAGGGGGTCGGAGAAGACGGGCCGGCGGGGCTGGGGGCGTGCGGAGTCGGACACCGCGAGAGTGGTCCGGAACTGCTGGGCCGGCATGGTTTGAAAGGCGGTCTGGCGGGGCGTCACTGTGTCGTGGGGTCTGGGCTTCTCCAGCACCGCCGCCGGGCGGGTGTGGTCCCGCTCCAGGGCGGCCAGGACGGCGTGGTACACCGCCCCGAACACCGAGCGCTCATTGCCGAACTTCACCTCGGTCTTGGCCGGGTGGACGTTTACGTCCACCGCGCTGCGCTTCAGCTCCAGGTGGAGGACGCAGGCGGGGAACTTACCCACCATCTTCTGGTTTTTGTACGCCTCCTCCAGGGCAGCCATCATCAGCCGGGACTTCACCTGCCGGCCGTTGACAAAGAAGAACTGCCAGTTCCGGCTGGCCCGGCAGCAGGCGGGCTGGGACACATAGCCGGTGACCGCCATGTCCTCTCCGGAACCGCTGACCTGGGTGAAGCCCAGGGCCAGCTCCCGGCCCAGGACGGCGTACACCGCCGACTGGAGCTGCCCGTCCCCGGGGGTGAGCAGCTCCTGCTTCCCGTCCCGGAGGAACTTGACGCTCACCTCCGGGTGGGACAGGGCCACCCGCTGGACCACAGCAAAGACAGCGGCCCCCTCGGCCGCGTCCTTCTTCATAAATTTCAGCCTCGCCGGGGTGTTGTAGAACAGGTCCCGCACCACCATGGTGGTGCCCAGGGGGCAGCCCGCCTCCTCCACCGGTCCGGGCACGCCCCCCTCCAGGGAGAGGGAGGCCCCCAGAGGGCTGTCCTGGGTGCGGGTCATCACCTCCACCCGGGAGACTGCGGAGATGGCCGCCAGGGCCTCCCCCCGGAACCCCAGGGTGCCGATGGCCTCCAGGTCGTACTCGGTGCGCAGCTTGCTGGTGGCGTGGCGGAGAAAGGCGGTTTTCAGCTCGGAAGCCGGGATGCCGCAGCCGTCGTCGGTCACCCGCAGAAATGTCATCCCCCCGTGGGCGATCTCCACCGTCACGGCGGAGGCCCCCGCGTCAATGGCGTTCTCCATGAGCTCCTTGGCCACGGAGGCGGGCCGCTCCACCACCTCGCCGGCGGCAATCAGATCGGCCACATGGGGGTCTAATACTTGTATGTTGGGCATGGATACCTCCAAATGAGAGCATAGTCTGGCATCTTACTGTTATTATAGCACAGCTGGAGGAAAAAGGCGAAAGGTTTTCCTTGGGGGGTGGGAGTTTCGTCGCCGGCCTATTTTGCAGAGTTCCGCCCTGCGGGGCGGGTGAGGGGGCGTCTCCCCCCCCCAAAAAAGCCTTCCCCTCGGGGGGAAGGTGCCCCCGAAGGGGGCGGATGAGGGGGTAGGTTTCGGATTTCCTTTTTGGGGCGCGCCGCCTCACAGGGTTTCGCCCTGCGGGGCGAGTTTCTTTCCCAGTGATGGGAAAGAAACCAAAGGATCGCCGGGGGACGCCGCAGGGGCGCACAGTGTGCGCCTGCGGGCCGCCGAGGTCGTCGGCCCTTACGGCCAAACCGGAAGATTCCCGCATTTCGTAGGGGCGGCACACCGGGCCGCCCGGGAACGGCCCGATGGGGGCATCGGGCCCTGCAAAAGATCAAACGCACCTTCGGATACGCCGTAGGGGCGGCTGCCAGCCGCCTGCGGGCGCGCACAGCGCGCTCCTGCACATCGTCCATTTGGAATTGCGAGGGGCGGCAAAATCCCCCGTAAAACCCCTTGACACGAGAAAAGTTGTATATTACAATGGGTCGTAATCCAGAAAAGCGACGACAGAGAACAGTACCCCGGGCCGGGTGTTTCAGAGATGGGATGGCCGGTGCGAATCCCACGAAGGCGCGGCGGGAAGGCCCTCTGGAGCGCGGGCAGGCAATGGCCCGCCGTCTCCCCACGTTACGGGGGTCGAGTGTGTACCTCTGGTACAAATTCAGGTGGAACCACGGATCGTTTGATTCGCCCTGAGCCGTTTGGCTCGGGGCGTTTTTATTTATAACGTCCGAGGCCGCGAGCGCGCCGAGGCGTGAATCAAAAAGGTGAAAGAGGATTCAACAATTCATAAATAAGGAGTTTTATCATGAAAAACAGCGAAAAGACCATGGAAAAAATCGTAAACCTGTGTAAGGGCCGGGGCTTCATCTTCGCCGGGTCCGAGATCTACGGCGGCCTGGCCAACACCTGGGACTACGGCCCCCTGGGCGTGGAGCTGAAGAACAACGTGAAGAAGGCCTGGTGGAAGAAGTTCGTCCAGGAGAACCCCTACAACGTGGGCCTGGACGCGGCCATCCTGATGAACCCCCAGGTGTGGGTGGCCTCCGGCCACGTGGGCGGCTTCTCCGACCCGCTGATGGACTGCAAGGAGTGCAAGGAGCGCTTCCGCGCCGACAAGGTCATCGAGGACTGGTGCCAGGAGAATCACTTCGAGCTGGGCCACAGCGTGGACGCCATGACCCAGGCCCAGATGAAGGAGTTTGTGGAGGAGCACAACATCCCCTGCCCCACCTGCGGCAAGCACAATTGGACCGACATCCGCCAGTTCAACCTGATGTTCAAGACCTTCCAGGGCGTCACCGAGGACGCCAAGAACACCGTGTACCTGCGCCCCGAGACCGCCCAGGGCATCTTTGTCAACTTCCAGAACGTCCAGCGCACCACCCGGAGAAAACTGCCCTTCGGCGTGTGCCAGATCGGCAAGTCCTTCCGCAATGAGATCACCCCGGGCAACTTCACCTTCCGCACCCGGGAGTTTGAGCAGATGGAGCTGGAGTTCTTCTGCACCCCCGGCACCGAGCTGGACTGGTTCGCCTACTGGAAGGACTTCTGCCATCAGTGGCTGCTGAACCTGGGCATGCGGGACGAGAACCTGCGGCTGCGGGACCACGACCCGGAGGAGCTCTCCCACTACTCCAACGCCACCACCGACTTTGAGTTCGTCTTCCCCTTCGGCTGGGGCGAGCTGTGGGGCGTGGCCTCCCGCACCAACTTCGACCTGACCGCCCACCAGAACACCTCCGGCAAGGACATGACCTACTTCGACCAGGAGAAGAACGAGCACTATATCCCCTACGTCATCGAGCCCTCCCTGGGCGCCGACCGCGTCACCCTGGCCTTCCTGGTGGACGCCTACGACGAGGAAGTGGTGGACGAGGCCAAGAACGACGTGCGCACCGTTCTGCGCCTCCACCCCGCTCTGGCCCCCTTCAAGTGCGCCATTCTGCCCCTGTCCAAGAAGCTGGGCGACAAGGCCCGGGAGATCCAGACCGAGCTGAGTAAGTACTTCATGGTGGACTACGACGACGCCGGCTCCATCGGCAAGCGCTACCGCCGCCAGGACGAGATCGGCACTCCCTACTGCATCACCGTGGACTTTGAGACCGTGGGCGACGACAAGACCCCCGCGGACAACGCCGTCACCATCCGGGACCGGGACACCATGGAGCAGGTCCGTGTGCCTATTTCTGAGCTGAAGGCCTGGCTGGAGGAGAAGCTGGCTTACTAAGCCGCCGCGTTTCCCCCTGCTCCATGCCCGCCGCACAGCGGCGGAAACCGAGCATTTTGGCGCAGCCAAAATCTCGCCGGAGGGCGGATTCACTCCGCCCGAGGATTTAAAATCTGCCTTGGGGCCCCACAAACGCCTGCGTTTGTGGGAGCGCAGGTCCGCGTGCCTATTTCTGAGCTGAAGGCCTGGCTGGAGGAGAAGCTGGCCTACTGATTTTTCCACAAAAAACCGCTTTCCTGTGGATTGTTCCGCAGGGAGGCGGTTTTTCCTTTTTTGGGGGTCGCCGCTTGCTCTTTCATAAGCCTTCCCCTCGGGGGGAAGGCTTTGGGAGGGGGGATTTCCTCCTCATCCGCCCCTTCGGGGGGCGTCTTTCTTCCAGGTGGAAGGCTAAAAGAAAAGCCAACGAAATCCCCCACACAGCGCAAAAGAAAACGCTTTGTAGAACACAATAAAATTTCTACAGAGCGTTTTTATTTTCGGTCCGGAATTTAAAGGGCCAGCACCCGCAGGGTAAACGTCAGAGTCATCACCACCACCCCCATGCTGGCGCAGGCGTCCAGAAACAGCGCCCGGCGGCGGGCCCTTCTGGCCCTGGTCCGGCGGGGGCTGGGGGCGCTCTCCCGGGGGAGGAGGACGAGATTTTCCTCTGCCTCCTCCGGCTCCTGTTGGGCCTGGGCCAACCGGCGGCGGTACTCAGTCAGGTCCACCACATTGCCCGTGTGGCGGATAAAGTTTCCAGTGGTGTAGTACAGGGTCTGCATCGTCTCTCCCTCCAATGAAATGCCCGGCGGGCGGATTGGCCGGAAACCGGCCTGTTATGTACATCATATTGGGCCGCCCGTCCCATAGTCGGGACTTTTCCGGCGCTCCCCTCAAAAAATCAAACGTATGTTCGTATTTAAAATACAACAAATGTTCGATTCTGTCAAGAGCTGTCGAACAGGTTTTCGGTTTTCCACACTTTCCACCGAGTTTTCCACATAGATTTCCCCAGGGTTCCGCTTTTCTGCCAAAAGCCGCCAGGAAAAGGAGGGGACAAATTTGTGTGAGATTTTTTGCAAATTCGTTGCCTTTCCTAACAAAGAGCGGTATAATATAACGTCTGAACGGAAATTAGTGGGGATATGTACGCTCCTGGCTCTGCCGTCGGAGCGGCACTCCCTGGTTCCGGCGCGTTGAAACAGAGAGGACGGGCCGGAGCGGTTTTTATAGCGTGCAGGAGGAAATGCGAAGTATGCGGAACGAAAAATTGAGAAATGTTGCCATTATCGCCCACGTCGACCATGGCAAAACCGCCCCACAGGACTAACGTCCTGCGGGGAAACCCCGCAATTTTAAAATGCTCGGCGGAAGTGAATTCCGCCTGCGCCAAGGTTTTGTCCTGCGGACAAAACACTTGCACGCGCCATTCGGCGCGCCCCATCCAAGATGGGGCCCCGAGTGGTTTTGCCATAGATCAGTAGGAGGATTCAAGAAATGCGGAACGAAAAATTGAGAAATGTTGCCATTATCGCCCACGTCGACCATGGCAAAACCACTCTGGTGGACCAAATGCTCAAGCAGTCCGGCGTGTACCGGGAGAACCAGGCCGTGGTGGAGCGGGTCATGGACTCCAACGACCTGGAGCGGGAGCGGGGCATCACCATCCTGGCCAAGAACACCGCCGTGGAGTACAACGGCGTGAAGATCAACATTGTGGACACCCCGGGCCACGCCGACTTCGGCGGCGAGGTGGAGCGCATCCTGAAGATGGTCAACGGCGTCATCCTGCTGGTGGACGCCGCCGAGGGCCCCATGCCCCAGACCCGCTTTGTGCTGTCCAAGGCCCTGGAGCTGGGCCACCGGGTGATCGTGGTGGTCAACAAGATCGACCGCCCCGACCAGCGGGTGTACGAGGTCATCGACGAGGTGCTGGAGCTGCTCATGGACCTGAACGCCACTGACGAGCAGCTGGACTCCCCCATGCTGTTCTGCTCCGGCCGGCAGGGCACCGCCTCCGTCCAGCCCGATGAGGCGGGCAGCGACTTAAAGCCCCTGTTCGACACCATCCTGGAGTATATCCCCGCCCCCGAGGCGGATGTGGACGCCCCCTTCCAGATGCTGGTCTCCTCCATCGACTACAACGAGTTTGTGGGCCGCATCGCCATCGGCCGCATTGAGCGGGGCGTGATCAAGCAGAACCAGGAGATCGCCGTATGCAACTACCACGATCCGGACGCCGCCCCCAAGAAGGCCAAGGCCACCGCCCTCTATGAGTTCGACGGCCTGGCCAAGGTCCCCGTCCAGGAGGCCACCGCCGGCAACATCATCGCCATGAGCGGCATCGGCGACGTGACCATCGGCGACACCATCTGTGCCCCCGACTGTGTGGAGCCCATCGAGTTCGTCAAGATCTCCGCCCCCACCATCGAGATGACCTTCTCCGTCAACGACTCCCCCTTCGCCGGGCGGGAGGGCAAGTTCGTCACCAGCCGCCAGCTCCGGGACCGGCTGTTCCGGGAGACCCTGAAGGACGTGTCCCTGAAGGTGTCCGAGGTGGAGAACTCCACCGACTCCTTCAATGTGGCCGGCCGGGGCGAGATGTCCCTGTCCATCCTCATGGAGACCATGCGCCGGGAGGGCTATGAGTTCCAGGTGTCTCCCCCCCGGGTGCTCTACCAGGAGATCGACGGCAAGAAGTGCGAGCCCATGGAGCTGCTGGTGGCCGACGTGCCCAACGACTATACCGGAGCGGTCATCAACAAGCTCCAGTCCCGGCGGGCCGACCTGCAGAACATGACTCCGGTGGGGAACCGCACCAAGCTGGAGTTTATGGTCCCCTCCCGGGGCCTGTTCGGCTACCGCAACGAGTTTTTGACCGATACCAAGGGGGAGGGCATCATGGCCTCCGTCTTTGACCACTATGAGCCCATGCGCGGGGACATCCAGCGCCGTTCCACCGGCTCTCTGGTGGCCTTCGAGACCGGCGAGGCGGTGACCTACGGCCTCTTCAACGCCCAGGAGCGGGGCACCCTGTTCATCGGCCCGGGCACCCCGGTGTACGCCGGCATGATCGTGGGCGAGACCCCCAAGGCGGAGGACATCTCCGTCAACGTGTGCAAGAAGAAGCAGCTGACCAACATGCGGGCCTCCGGCTCCGACGAGGCGCTGCGCCTGACGCCTCCCAAGCAGATGTCCATGGAGCAGTGCCTGGAGTTCCTGGCCGACGACGAGCTGCTGGAGTGCACCCCCGAAAATTTACGCCTGCGCAAGCGCGTTCTGGACCACGGGGAGCGCATGAAGCTGGCCTCCAAGAAGAAGGGGTAAGCAGAACCAGAGTCCCGCGCGGACCAACCTTTTTCCTCGCCGTGGTCCCGCCCGCACAGCGGGCGCGCGGCGTCCAGCCCCGGCGGCAGGACAAATTCACTTTGTCCTGCCAAGACATGAAATCACACGGGGAGCGCATGAAGCCGGCCTCCAAGAAGAAGGGGTTAAGGCTGGATTTTCTCCGCTCCCGCTGAACAAAGAAAAAACGCTCCGCATTGCCAGGGAACGGCAATGCGGAGCGTTTTTCGCTTTTACAGATTGACCACGTTGATGGGCGCGCCCTCCTGATAGGCCTTCACATTGGCCACGGCACAGTCCATGATGCGCTGGCGGCTCTCCTTGGGAGCCCAGGAGATGTGGGGGGTGATGATGCAGTTCTTGGCCTTCAGCAGGGGGTTGTCCCCCCGGATGGGCTCGGTGTACACCACGTCCAGGCCGGCGGCCCCCATCTTTCCGCTGTTCAGAGCGTCGGCCACGTCCTGCTCGTTGATGAGCTGGCCCCGGGCGTTGTTGATGAGGATGACCCCGTCCTTCATCTTGGCAATGGAGTCCTTGTTGATCATGCCGGTGTTCTCCGGGGTGAGGTTGCAGTGCAGGGAGATCACGTCGGCCCGGGCGTACAGCTCCTCCAGGTCCACATACTCCCCGATGGCCCGGCCGGAGTCGTTGGGGTAGAGGTCATAGGCCAGCACCTGCATCCCCAGGGCTTTGGCGATGCGCCCCTCGGCCTGTCCGATGCGGCCGAAGCCGATGATGCCGATGGTCTTGCCCTCCAGCTCGATGAGGGGGTAGTCCCAGTAGCACCAGTCGATGCTCTTCTCCCAGTTGCCCGCGTGGACCGAGGCGTCGTGGTGGCCGATGTGGTGGCAGATCTCCAGCAGCAGGGCAATGGAGAACTGGCTCACCGAGGCAGTGCCGTAGGTGGGCACATTGGTCACCGGGATGCCCTTCTCCCCGGCGTACACATAGTCCACTACGTTATAGCCCGTGGCCAGCAGGCTGATGAATTTCATGTTGGGGCAGGCGTCGATCACCGCCTTGGAGATGGGGGTCTTGTTGGTAAAGACCACCTCCGCGTCCCCGATGCGGGAGATGATCTCCCCCTCGTCGGTGAGGGAAGTGCGGTCATAGACCGTCAGGTCGCCCAGCTTGCCCAGCTCGTCCCAGCTCAGGTCGCCGGGGTTCTCGGTGTATCCGTCCAAAACTACGATTTTCATGGGGGTTCCTCCTTCATGTCTTTTATCTTGCCGCTGTCCCGTCAGGGACCCATGGTTTGTCTCCATTGTAAACATTCTACATTTGGTCTTTCTCTAAAAAAATGAAATTATTTCTGTGAAAAATCTAAAGTCTGATCCGGTATGGTATCATTATACCGACGTCCGGCTCTCTCTGCATGGGGCCGGGATTCCAATTTCCAGGGGGCGAATATCATGTCCATCCATACAGACGCGCAAACCATCATCCAGGAGGCCCTGACGGCCTGTCTGCCCGACCAGGCGGTGCGCCGGGCCCTGGAGGGCCGGACCTTCGGCGCGGGCCGTGTCTTTCTTGTGGCCGCGGGCAAGGCGGCCTGGCAGATGGCCGACTGCGCCGCCCGGCTGCTGGGGGACCGGCTGGAGGCCGGGGTGGTGGTGACCAAACACGGCCACAGCCGGGGGGAGATCCCCCGGTGCACCGTCTATGAGGGGGGGCATCCGGTCCCCGATGAGGACTCCTTCCGGGGCACCCGGGCGGCCATGGAGCTGGTGGAGCATCTGACGGCGGAGGACACGGTGGTGTTCCTGGTGTCCGGCGGGGGCTCCGCCCTGTTTGAGTGCCCCCTCATCCCGGCGGAGGAGCTCTCCCATCTGACCCAGGCCATGCTGGCCTGCGGGGCGGACATTGTGGAGATGAACACCGTCCGCAAGCGGCTGTCCGCCGTGAAAGGGGGGAGGTTCGCCCAGCTGTGCGCCCCGGCCCAGGTGTTCTCCATCGTCCTGTCCGACATTCTGGGGGACCCCCTGGACATGATCGCCTCGGGCCCCGCCTACCCGGACCAGTCCACCTGCACGCAGGCCCAGGAGGTGGCGGAGAAGTACCAGCTCCCCCTGTCGCCCCAGGCCCGGGCCCTCCTTCAAGAGGAGACCCCCAAGGCGCTGGACAACGTGGAGACGGTGATCACCGGCAGCGTCCGGGAGCTGTGCGCCGCCGCCGGGGCGGCCTGCCGGCGGCTGGGCTATGAGCCGGTCCTGCTCACCGACCAGCTGTGCTGTCAGGCCAAGGAGGCGGGCTCCTTCCTGGCCTCCATCGCCAGGACCCACCAGGATACGAAGAAGTCTCTGGCCTTTCTGACCGGGGGCGAGACAGTGGTCCTCCTCACCGGCCAGGGAAAAGGGGGCCGCAACCAGGAGCTGGCCCTCTCCGCCGCCCAGGGGATCGCGGGGCTGGCGGATACTCTGATCTTCTCCCTGGGCTCCGACGGCACCGACGGCCCCACCGACGCGGCGGGGGGCCTGGTGGACGGAACCACCAAGGACCGCCTGGAGGCGGCGGGCCTCACCATTCACCAGGTTCTGGCGGAAAACGACGCCTACCACGCCCTGGACCGGGTGGGCGGCCTCATCCGCACCGGTCCCACCGGCACCAACGTAAACGACGTGGCAGTGGTACTCATCAAACGATAAAACAAAGCGGGAGGAACTCACGTTCCTCCCGCTCAGGCTGTCGAAAAAGTCCAAAGACTTTTCCGACAGCCTGAAAA
>UMHQ01029203.1_pt1 | contig 12419 bp, 9 predicted proteins | sample 1965531 | NCBI WGS metagenome assembly UMHQ01 (sample SAMEA4836098, study PRJEB28245) | human gut metagenome | biome: gut microbiome; material: fecal sample | place: Denmark | collected 2008
CCCGCTGTTTTGCGGCATGAACCGTGAAGCTCGTTGCATGAAACAGCTGTTTTGCGGAGATAAAGGTCGGTGAAGCTCCGGCAGTTTATGCGGCGCGACTTACGGCGGGACGTGTTTAGCGTGTAGGACGCACAATCAGAGCCATGTAACCGCAGACACACCGCACGAAAAAACTGTTTCACGGTATGAACCGTGAAGCTCGTTTCACGAACCCGCTGTTTTGCGGCATGAATTGTGAAGCTCGTTGTATGAAACAGCTGTTTTGGGAGATCAAGGTCGGTGAAGCTCCGGCAGTTTATGCGGCGCGACTTACGGCGGGACGTGTTTAGCGTGTAGGACGCACAATCAGAGCCATGTAACCGCAGACACACCGCACGAAAAAACTGTTTCACGGTATGAACCGTGAAGCTCGTTTCACGAAACCGTTGTTCACGGCATGAACCGTGAAGCTCGTTGTATGAAACAGCTGTTTTGGGAGATAAAGGTCGGTAAAGCTCCGGCAGTTTATGCGGCGCGACTTACGGCGGGACGTGTTTAGCGTGTAGGACGCACAATCAGAGCCATGTAACCGCAGACACACCGCACGAAAAAACTGTTTCACGGTATGAACCGTGAAGCTCGTTTCACGAAACCGTTGTTCACGGCATGAACCGTGAAGCTCGTTGTATGAAACAGCTGTTTTGGGAGATAAAGGTCGGTAAAGCTCCGGCAGTTTATGCGGCGCGACTTACGGCGGGACGTGTTTAGCGTGTAGGACGCACAATCAGAGCCATGTAACCGCAGACACATCGCACGAAAAAACTGTTTCACGGTATGAACCGTGAAGCTCGTTTCACGAAACCGTTGTTCACGGCATGAACCGTGAAGCTCGTTGCACGAAACCGCTGTTTTGGGAGATAAAGGTCGGTAAAGCTCCGGCAGTTTATGCGGCGTGATTTCCGGCGGGACGCATTTAGCATGTCGGTTGGACAAGCAAAGATAAGGGGCTGCGGTCACGCGCGGTGCAATCCGGATCGTGTCGAATTTGAAATCACAGGGAACCGACGTTAAGATACGGAGATTGCATGAGTCCCGATATCCGCGGAAAAAAGATTTTTTATAACGTTAAGTCACTACTTCAAAGAAACGATTTGTAAGAGGATTTTTTCTGAAAAATCATGGCGAAACTTATTATATCTGTTATAATGGTAAGGTAATTATTTCAAATACATGTAAAATACGAAAAGCAAACGGAGGCGAAAAAATGAAATTGCTGATGACAGGCAACGAAGCGATTGCCCGTGGCGTATACGAAGCAGGCTGTGTTTTTGCTGCGGCTTATCCGGGCACTCCTTCCACGGAAATAATGGAAAATATAGCGACTCATTACAAAGAGGTCGCTGCAGAATGGGCGCCAAACGAAAAGGTCGCGCTTGAGGCGTCAATAGGCGCGGCGATAGCAGGTGGAAGAAGTTTTGCTTCCATGAAGCATGTCGGACTGAATGTTGCCGCCGATCCTCTTTTTACCGTTGCATATTCAGGCATAAATGCCGGGCTTGTCGTTGTAACGGCAGACGAACCGGGTCAGCACTCCTCGCAAAACGAACAAGATAACCGTTACTACGCCAGAGCCGCGAAGATCCCGATGCTTGAGCCTTCCGACTCTCAGGAATGTCTGGACATGGTAAAAGTAGCGTTTGTTATCAGCGAAACGTATGACACTCCCGTGCTCATAAGGCTTACGACGCGCGTATGTCACAGCAAGAGTATAGTCCAAGCGGGAGAGAGGAAAGAGGTGCCGTTTGTACCTTACGTAAAGAACGCCAAAAAGTATGTCGACGTGCCCGCAAACGCTATAGTGCGTCGTCTTGAGGTAGAAAATCACATATCGCTTCTTAAAGAGTATTCGGAAGTCACGCCTCTCAATTTTACGGAAGACAACGGCGCTGAGATCGGCGTTATAGCCTCCGGGATGTGCTATAATTATGCCAAAGAAGTTTTTGCGGACAAAGCCAACTATCTTAAGATCGGATTCGGTTATCCGCTTCCTCTCAACAAGATCAGAAGATTTGCCGCAGGTCTTAAAAAGATATACGTGCTTGAAGAAAACGATCCCGTTATGGAAACGGAAATACGCGCATTGGGGATCGATGTTTTCGGTACGGGATTTTTCCCGGTCAACGGCGAGTACACAAGCGACATTATCCGCGCATGTCTTACGGGCAAAAGCGTACACACCGCCGACTTCGACCGTTCTCTGATCGTGGCAAGACCTCCTTCATTTTGTGCCGGATGTCCGCACAGAGGACTTTTTTACGAATTGGGAAGACGTAAGGACATAGTCGTATCAGGCGATATAGGCTGCTACACTTTAGGTTTTGCTCCGCCCTACAACGCCATGGACTTCAATAACTGTATGGGCTTTTCCATTTCCGGTGCCGGCGGCGCTCAAAAGGTATTCAACATGCAGCCGGACAACAAAAAACGCGTGGTGGCAGTTATCGGGGACAGTACCTTTTTCCACAGCGGCATAACTTCGCTGCTCGATATAGTTTACAACAAAAGCAACCCTGTGATCATTATTCTCGACAACCGTATAACGGGAATGACGGGGCATCAGGAAAACCCCGGCTCGGGATTTACGGCTCAGGGCGATCCCGCAAATATAACCGACATAGAAGCGGTCGTGCGCGCTTTGGGAATGCAAAGAGTTACTCAGGTCGACCCCAATAATCTTGCTCAGTTAAGCAAGGCGCTGGACGAAGCTCTGGAATGCAAAGAGGCGGGCGTAATAATAACCCGTTATCCCTGCGCTCTTAAGAAGTTCTCGAACGCCGACAAGGAAGAGTTCCCGGAAGCCTTCAAAACAAGGTATACCGTAAACAAAGAAAAATGCGTGGGATGCAAGCTTTGTCTCAAGTGCGGATGTCCTGCTTTATCCTATAAAAACAAAAAAGCCGAAATAGACGCTTCAGCCTGTGTGGGATGCGGAGTTTGTTCTCAGCTGTGCCGTACTTCGGCCATCAATAAAGCTTAGGAGGTTTTTGTATGATTAAAAACGTATTATTGGTAGGCGTTGGCGGTCAGGGGACCATCCTCGCGGGAAAACTTCTGACTCTCGGACTTATGGAAGCGGGCTACGATGTAAAAATGAGCGAAATACACGGAATGTCTCAGCGCGGAGGATCGGTCACAACACATATCCGTTACGGCGATCAGAAGGTTTATTCTCCCGTTATTGAAAAAGGCGACGCAGATATAATCGTGGCTTTTGAAAAAATGGAAGCTCTCAGATACCTTGATTATCTCAAAGAAGACGGTCACGTGGTGGTAAACGACATAGAAATACCCGGTATGCCGATAACAAGCGGCAACGTGGAATACCCCGCCGGAATAACGGAAGAATTAAAAAAACACGCCCGTACAACAGTCGTCAACGCAACGCAAAAAGCCTTGGAAGTGGGCAGTATAAAAGTAATGAACGTGGTTTTGTTGGGGACCATAGTGGCGGGAATGAACCTTCAGCATATAAACTGGGATAAAATCATTACGGAAAACGTAAAACCCGCTTTTGTTGAACTCAATAAAAAAGCCCTTAAAACGGGAGAAGCAATGCTTTGATCAAATTAACAAAAAATCAGCTGTAGACAATGGCTGATATACCTCTCCTTTAATAATTTTACAGGTCGGCGGGAAGGCTGAAAAGCTTTCCCGTCTTCCTTTTATACTGACCTCGGGCAACATAACCCTGAAAAATCATTTTTTCTGAACAGTCAGTCTTCGGACGGGAAAAATGCTCGGACGTATAAGCCCGTCTCAGATACTTTTAAACAGCTTCGTCTCTCCGGACGGGAAAATGCTCGGGCAACATAACCCTGAAAAATCATTTTTTCTGAACAGTCAGTTTTCGGGCGGGAAAAATGCTCGGACGTATAAGCCCGTCTCACGGGTGTTTTGTTTCTCTGAAAAGCTTCAGCGATCTGTTGTCCGGAGTAAGCTCGATATCCACGCTGACCGAAGGACAATTCAATTCCAATCGTGCCCGGCATTTATTTTCAGGTTTTTTACGGCACGGCGGGCAACACTCTCTTTTACATCCGTCGTACTCCTTCTGATTTATAAAGCGGCGCATACTTCCTCCTTTTTGTCCCGCAGATAAGTAAATACGAAAGAAACACTTATGCGCTTGACAAAATCTTACGTATGTTATATTATACTATATGATACGCAATGTATCGGCAGTGTCACGGAGGCTGCCTGAAGGAGGTTGTTATGGTTTTTGAAAAACTGAAAGAAATAGTTGTGGAACAGCTGCAAATCAATCCCGACGATATCACAAGGGATTCCGACATTATAAAAGATCTCAACGCCGACTCTCTCGATATTATCGAAATGCTTATGAAAATGGAAGAAGAATATAATATATCCATTCCCGACGAGAAAGCTGCCGAGTTGAAGACTGTCGGAGATATTGCGGATTATGTTGAGGCTCAGATAAAATAGTTTCTGAAGTGAGATTCAGCTACAGTAAAAGAATAAACCGAAGAAGAAATAGCGGCGTGATACGATCTTGCGGGTTTTCGCCGCTGATTTTCTTTCTCATATCAAAAGTCCGGCTTTTAAAATCAGGTACTCGTGGTGTAATTGGATAACATTACGGCCTCCGACGCCGTCGAGTTCGGGTTCGAATCCCGACGAGTACACCACCATTTTTAAAATGCCGGACATATTTTTTACTTCGTGCACACAGCACTCCCCTTCCCAAAAAACAAAAATACGGCGCCTTTCATACAAGTTCGCTTATATCGGTTCATGCTGGGACAATATCTCTGTCCGAAAACTTTTTTGCCCGTCAAACGACTTGCACTGAGTTTTTAAGTATAAGACGCGGGACACGATAGCCGCAATTTTCCTGAAATAAAAAAGCCCGTTATTTCGGGCTGCTCTCGGGCGGGCAAAGACAGACATATTTCTCGGTGCTTTCTCTTTGCGGGTCTGACGTCAATAAGCTTTGTATGGGTTTTGTCCGACCATTTTATTTTCATTGCTTCAAAACAGTCAGCACGTTGTGATCATCGTCAAGTTTGACGACAAAATCTCCGCAGAGTATTTTCTGTTCGTCGCCGTCTTTATACGCAACAAAATGATTTGAAACGACATAATTTTTATCACACCGGGCGTCATAGATATTGACGCTCGCCAAAGGGTACGGACCGGTAAGTACGCACTCGTTCTTTTCAACTGCCCTTTCGATAATATTACGGGTCTTTGTCCGATAGGACTCAAGACAACGTTCGATTTCGGCGTTATAAAAGACATCGGGACTGCAATCGTCTGTCCCGGTAAACAGCATTTCGCGAGAAAAAGGAAGTTCCGAAAATTTTTCAAAGTCAATTTGAGTATACTTCCCGATACACGCTATTACCGCCGCTCCGATATCATAGGAGATTATACGCACGGGAATATAATTTTCCGGTCTGCTAATCCTTTCAAGCACCCTTTTCCATGCCCGACAGCCTTTTTCGGGACAAAGCCGAGCCAGTGCATTCAGTTCGACATAACAGGCCGCTCCCTCGATCTGCTCTGTCCGTGCCTCATACTCGTATTCATAAGGATATTTCCCGGCTCTCATCCTGCGGATCGAAAGCAGCTTCGAGTATGCGTCCGGATCATTTTTTTCCATTGCAGCCCTGATGCAAGCTCCCTCGGCGAATTTGGCAGATAAATTACCCGTACTGCAGCGGTATTTGAATAAAGCTTCCCGTTCGTCTGCAAACCGGCATTCGCCCGAGTTCTGCTGAAAAGCATGAAACATCTCGTGAACTATAGAAGCACAAAGCGCGTCCATATCATCGGGATCCTTTAAAACATTCCATATTGCGATCTGTTCTCCTTCAAAGGATATTGTAGTGTTCGCGCAAAAAACGTCGGTTTTTTCTATATACCGCCCGTCATAATAACATTCGCGGTCTGTATAAAGTGCAAATCTGAAAGGTTTGAAGCCCTTCCAAAGCTTACTAAAGTCGATCCTCGACAAACGCTTTTCTGTCTCTTCGTATAACCGTGCCAGATCCATTATCGTTGCGTACCTTTTTTCCAAATTTTATATTTTGCCGTCGGGCAGTCTGAGAGCAGAGGAAAAGCATTTTGCGACCTCTTCTCTTGCTGTAAAAACTATCACTGTAGAGGGCAGCGACAACAATGCGTCAGTGAAACGTTTGCGGGTCTTATTGTCGGCAGTGTCGAGGACGCCGTCCAATAAAACAACGGGAGCCTTTCTCGCGGTGGCGCGGGCAAAAATGAGCTTGAGTCGTTCCGTTTCGGAAAGGCCGGTGCCCCCGCAATTGAGCAAGGTATTGACGCCCTGAGGGAGATCGTTTACCATTTTATTCAGGCCGGCACGCTGTATTTCTTCCTGAACGACGAAGGTATCGCGGTTTTCTGCAGGAAGGATATTTTCTTCTATGCTCCCAGAAAGCAGCTTGTCGAAAGGATCGACAGTCGCGATAAGCCTGCCAAGACACTCCGCCGACAAAGCTCTCACATCCGCTCCTCCTATACACACCGCTCCGCTTTCCGGCACAAGTCCCCCTCTCAAAAGCTCGTATAAGGTACTTTTCCCGCTGCCGGAGGAACCTAATACGGCAAGTTTTTCCCCTTTCTCCACATGCAGGTCAAGGGACTCGAAAATCTTTTTGTCGCCATAAGAGAAAGAAAGTCTGTCGATATCGATGGAAGTATCCTGAACATCGATGCCTTCGGCAGAAGAAGAGAAAAGAGGAAGAACGACTTTTGCGTACGCCTTGTTTTTTGCAAGCGGACACATTCTTTCAGCCATGCGCATGACCGAAAGAAAGATCACTGTACACGAAAACAACCCCGACGCTACGGCCCCCTCTCCCGAATCAACCGACAAAGCTGTCCCGAGTATACCGGCAAAAAGGAAAACCATAAAAAATACCGCGTAACGAATCTTCACGGACAACGGCGGATTCAAAGAAGCGAAAGCGTGAGAGGAGTAAAGACGGGCGTGTCTTTTGGAAAGAGCATCGCGGAAAGGGGCAAGGGAATCGGCGTTGTCGAAGACTTTTCTGTTGAATTCGCTTTCGCGGGATTCTGCCAGCGCGGTATCGGAAATGATATCCGCGTAATTTTTTTCCGTCAGCACGAAGAATATAAGACTCAGCGCAACGGCACCTGTCAGCACGCTGCCCCAGGCTGCCGAAAAGATGAAAACGACTATAAGCTGAAATACCGTTATCACGCATGCAGCCGAAAAAACAGCGCTGTTATAAACCGTGGCAGACACAAAAAGCCTCGTAAACTCAATAAATCCGGATACATGACGGCAGCGTCTTTGTCTGATGGTTTGTTCGGCGCGGGAAGAGATTTTATCGGAAAGAGAAAAAGAAACCTTTTCCGTGATAAGTCTTTTGCCGAAAGAAAGAAGAAAATAAGCAACCGTCATCAAAACGATGTAAACGGCGGTAGCGGCAAAGAGTTCATCGGATCTTGCGGAAAGCACGTCTTCAAACAGAATATTTACGCCGTAACCGATACAGGCCAGAGAAAATGCCGACAGAAAAACCGCAAGAAGAAAAAACCGACGTTCTTTCTTTTTTATTTCCGAAAGCACATACATGGAAAGCTGAGCCGAAGTCTGCGGAGGTTTGTGTTTTTTCTTTTTATGTGCGGAAGCAAAAATTTCCGGATACAGATCGTTCATAAGGTCCACCGTTACACGAAAAGTTTCTGATAATCGCGGTCGCTCGTCATAAACTCGACATGAGTCCGCGAAATGATTTTGCCGTTTTTGATATATGCCACGCCGTCGGAAGCCGAAGCAATTTCGGCTCTGTTTGTCACGATAAAAACAGTAGTCCCCTGCGCTTTCAGGCGAGTAAGAAGCTGAGCCTCGCGGGAGGCGGGAAGAGCCGAAAAAGCGTTGTCCAGCGCTGCGACCGCAGGCTTGAACAAAAACAGTCGCGTGGCGGCTATAAGTTGTCTTTCGCCGTTAGTAAGGCGTCTTTTATCCTCGGATATTTCACACTCCAGGCCTTCGTCGAAGGTAAAAAGCGTATAAGAAAGTCCGCTTTTCTGAGCTGCCTGAAGGATCTCGTTTTCGCTGAAGCTCATGTCAAACATACAGATATTTTCTTTAAGGGTCCCTCTGAAAATAACCGGATTCCCGTCGAGATAAAAGGCGCTTTTTTCAAGGGCGGAGCGTGTGTCGTAAACGCTTCTTCCGCCGTAAAAGATATCGCCGCTTCCCGGAGTGAGGAGTCCGCACAGAAGTTTTACCGCCGAAGTTTTGCCGCTTCCGCCATCGCCCACCACTGCATAACGTTTTCCGTTTTCCGCGCTGAAAGACACTTCCTTCAGTATAGGAGGCTCGAACTCATTGTACCCGAAACTGACTTTATCCATGACGATATTCCCTTTGATATCGTGGATCTCAGTTTTGTCGACGATCGGATAACGAAGAAAATCGTCGATGAAGGCAGCTTGAGCGCGCAGCCTGCTCAAAAGCAAAACGCTTTCCGGAATCTCTTCCGCTCTGAAGAATATAAAAAACGAAAGGAACATCAAAAACAAAGCCGTGCCTGCTGTTTCGTTTTTGTTAAGAATAAGAAGGAAAGCGACAACGGCAGTAAACGCATGAGAAAGCAGAGCCACTCCTCTGGAGCATATTTTGAAAAAAACAGCCGGATAAGAGGAGTTTTTTTCATTCCGGCAGTCCTTCAAAAACGAATGAGTGAAGGCATTGCTTCCAAGAGTTTCGGAAAGAGTTTCCGTTTCTGAAGCGCGGATCTTTTCGTTTTTCTGCCTTAACACATCCTCGGTAACGCGGTTTTCAGCCGTCAGCCGCACCAAAACAGCCAGCACGATCTGAAGTACAAACCCGATCGCGGCGGGGAGAGCGCCCAGGGGATTGAAAAGCAAGGCATAGAGCAGGCAAAGGAGGGCGGCAAAAACATTGAAAAGCAGAGGCAGGAATTTTTCGGCAGCCAAAGCGGTCATGTTCCGAGCCGACTCAAGAAGGGCTTGGAGCTCACAAGAGGTATGCATGGAGAAATAGGTTCCGCCGAGATTCTGCATTTTCGAAAAGAGGCTGAAATCCGCCTGAGCGGAAAGCCGGGCGGCAAACTTATAAAGCTCCGACCATTTCAGAACGGTAAGCAGCGACACTGCGAAGCCCGCCGCCGTCATTATCAATGTGATGCCGAGAAGCCAGGGATCCTTACCGGTGAGGATCCTGTCAAAAACGATCCTGAGTCCGGCGGGAAAGCACACTCCCAAAAATACTGCCAGCAGCGTACAAACTCCCGCAACGACAAAGCCTTTCGGAGATTCTTTGACCGAGCGGCGGAAGAAGTCGGAGGCGGAGCCCGATTTTCTGTCGGGAGAAAAACCGGGAGGTTCTTTAAAGATCAGACACACACCCGAAAAAATTTCCTGAAAATATTTCAGCGGGATGATTTTTTCCCCCTGCAAAGGAAAAGACAAATAAATTTTTTTATTTCTGCAACCGCGGAAAAGGGCGTATTCGCCGTTTTTCATGCGGAAAACGGCGGGCGGCGGCAAAGAGAGCACGTCCTGAAGCGAAGGAGAGATCTCCGAGGATTCCACTCCGAATCCTTTTGCGATGAAAATGAGTTTATCGGGTTCTTCGCCGAACCTGAAGGTGTTGCAGACGCCGTTGACGCCGTCGGTCCCTACGTTGATACCGAAAAAGGACAGTACCATGGCTAAGCTTGCCGCGCCGCTGCCGCTGTTTTTATCAGCGAGGATGAGGGGCACTTTTATGATATTTTTTTTCATTTTTCTACCTGACGTAACCGGATAAAAAATCTATCGGACGAAAAGCCTCGGTGATCACGGTGACTTTTAAAAGCTTGCCGTCGTCGATGGCTTCGTCGAGAGAGATGACGACTCTGTAATTCCAATCGTTGAGATTAAGCTGAGCTGCGGTATAATCGATGAAATTTCCTGTCAGCGAAGAGAGCACTTCGCTGCGGGATACGGGCGTATCCGCGATTATACTGATGCTTCCGCTCATATTGTCATTGACTTTGACGTTCATACCTCTTGAAATGCGATCTTTTTCCGTTGCCGAGAGATAGCAGACCACGGTATTGTTCTGCGAGATGCCGGACACCTCTAAAACCGAACGGATCTGCGCCGTACACGCCCAGACAAACAGACATACGATGAGAAGCAAAGCTCCGGCAAGGATGATCCAGATATAAAGATTTCCCGATGATTTTTCTTTTTGTAATTTATCCTGCATTTTATTCCTCTTTGCGGCGGTAGGCGTCGGAGACGCGGGTGCGCCGGATCCAAAAAACAGCGCCGCCCGCCGGACGTATAGATTTACGAAAAGACGATACCCTAACTTTTCGCACCGAACATGGTTCGTAAAGAAAACACCTTGCGGACGTTTGCTCCGCGGCCGCAAATAATATTCGGTTCAAATATTATAACATAACCTCCGCAACATTGCAAGCATAGCGGACGGGCAGGAAGGCAAGAGGGTACGTTTTTTATTTTCCGAAATAACGATTGACATTTCTTTTTATGAGGTGTAAAATTAAATCCAGCGAAAGGAAGGAGACGCGTAAAAAATACATATGAACACCGAAAATACCGGAACAAACAAAGACTTATTTGAAGTGATGCCCATTCCGAAGGCTGCACGTATACTTATGCTTCCGACAGTGCTTAGTTCTCTGGTGATGATATTATACAGTCTTGCGGATACTTTTTTCGTCGGGCTGCTCAACAATGAGATAGAAAACGCGGGAGTATCGCTTGCGGCGCCCGCGCTTCTTGCTTTCAACGCGATAAACAATCTTTTCGGGATTGGCGCGTCGAGTATGATGAGCCGTTCGTTGGGGGTAAAGGACTACGATACGGTCAAGAAAAGCGCTTCCCTCGGTTTCTACGGCTCGTTAGCCAGCGGAGTACTGCTGTCTTTGCTGTGTCTGATATTTTTTGATCCGATACTCAGTCTGCTGGGCGCGAAAGAAAACACCTTTGAAGCCACAAAAGAATACATGATGTGGACTGTGGTATGCGGCGCAACGCCTTCGATACTCAATGTGGTGTTTGCTTACCTTGTGCGTGCGGAAGGGTACTCTCTCCATGCAAGTATCGGAACGATGAGCGGGTGTCTGCTGAACATCGTGCTCGACCCCGTTTTCATACTTCCCTGGGGACTGAACATGGGCGCCGAAGGCGCCGGACTCGCAACCTTTATCTCCAACTCGGTCGCCTGTATGTACTTTTTCGTTCTGCTCGCGGTAAAGAAAAATTCCACAAACATAAAGCTCCACCCGAAATATCTGTCCTTCAAAAAAAATATCATATGGGGCGTATGCGGAGTAGGTATTCCCGCTTCAATACAGAACCTTCTTAACGTGACAGGCATGACGGTGCTCAACAACTTTGTTGCGGTATACGAGGCTTCGGCTGTTGCAGCCATTGGTATCGCACAAAAAATATATAATGTCCCCATTCAGATAGCACTCGGAGGGACTCAAGGCATTATGCCGCTTGTAGGATATTCGTACGCGTCCCATAATAACGAACGTTTTCGTTCGTCAATAAAATTTGTCGCTAAAATAATGCTGCCTTTTATGATAATCGTAAGCTTACTGGCAATTATCTTCGCCGAACCGCTTATTTCCGTTTTTATGAAAAACGAGGAGGTCATTAAATACGGCGCTGCGTTTTTAAGAGGTTTCTGTGCTGCCGCACCCTTCATGGTAGTCGATTTCCTGGCTGTAGGCGTTTTCCAAAGTATCGGGTTGGGTAAAAAATCTCTGATCTTTGCACTTCTCAGAAAAGTCGTGCTTGAGATCCCCGCCATTATTATTTTAAATGCAATCATCAGGGTCTTCAGCGTTACATACTCGGCTTTGGTCTCGGAAGTGGTTCTTGCCGTATATGGTTCGATACTATTGAAGAGGATCATGAAAAAACAAACCGACGACTCCGGAACTCCTCCCGCTCCCACTACAGACGAGTAAATCCGTCCCGCATCCTTCTCTTTCACCGACCGCTTCCCGAAGGCTTTCTCTTGCCTTCGGGATTTATTTCCCGTCCATTTATTTACTACTCCCTCGAAGGCTTTTCCCTTGCCTTCGGGATTTATTTCCCGTCCATTTACTTACTACTCAACCGAAGGCTTTTCCCTTGCCTTCGGGATTTATTTCCCATCCATTTACTTACTACTCAACCGAAGGCTTTCCCTTTGCCTTCGGTTTTTACTTACTGTTCCTTCCTCACCGCTTCCTCGAAGGCTTTTCCCTTGCCTTCAGGATTTATTTCCCGTCCATTTACTTACTACTCCCCCGAAGGCTTTTCCCTTGCCCTCTCCTTCCCCATCTGTGTCTCCGTATATCAAAAAACCCAAGGATCTCTCCTTGGGTTTATAG
>UMHQ01027819.1_pt1 | contig 12342 bp, 10 predicted proteins | sample 1965531 | NCBI WGS metagenome assembly UMHQ01 (sample SAMEA4836098, study PRJEB28245) | human gut metagenome | biome: gut microbiome; material: fecal sample | place: Denmark | collected 2008
GAGCAGGATGAGTAGCAACTGCATGCGGCGCTTCTGTCCGCCGGAGAGGTCGCGGATCGGTGTCATCAGCTGGGCGGATTCGAAGCCGAGACGCTCCATCAACTGTCCCGGCGTCACTTCCTTGCCATCCACAATGTAGCTCGGCTTATAGCGGGAAAGTACTTCCTTGATCTTGTACTTGCCGAGCTTCTCCAGCTCATCGAGGCGCTGCGAGAGCACCGCGAACTTCACCGTCTTGCCAATGTTCACATGGCCTGCGGTCGGGGTGAGCGTGCCATCAATCAACTTAAGCAGCGTGGACTTGCCGGCACCATTCGCACCGACGATGCCGAAGCGGTCGCCGGGGCCAATCAGCCAAGTCACATCATCCAAAATCTCACGGCCGGAAACCGTCACCTTGCGTGCAGCCGAGGTGACACCGGCTGCAGCAGTGTCATCATCCGAATCCGTTGCAGCAGTGCCACCGCCGATGGTTTCACCACCCGTGTTCATGCGACGAACCTCGCGATCGTCAGCAAGCTGCGGATTGCCGCTCTCAGCCTCGGCCTTCTTACGCGCTTCCTCAGCGGCCTCGACGGCTTCCGGCACGCCGGCGTCCACCAGGCGCGGGTCAGTCATGTCGGTGACCGCCACCTCAACGGAACCGTGCAGCTGCGGCTCGGCGTACATGGCGTTGACCACATCCACGCGGGAAGCGGACGCGGAGAGCGCCGCCACATCCGGGTCGACATCGGCCATGCCCTGCGGTTTTTCGAAAATCTGCGTCACGTCGACCAAATCGACCACCTGTTTGCCGAGACGGGAGGTGGCCATCTGCTTCAGTTCAAGTGTGTTACGCATCGGCGGCACATCGGCAATCAATTCGCGTGCGGCCTTGACGTGGAACTTCTGCTTGGTGGAGCGGGCACGGGCACCGCGGGAAAGCCATGCGAGCTCCTTGCGAGCCAGATTGCGGCGCTTCGTTTCACGCACATCGGCTTGGCGGTCGCGTTCCACGCGCTGCAGCATATATGCGGAATAGCCGCCCTCGAACGGCTCGATCACGCCATCGTGGACTTCCCACATCGATTCGCAGACCTCGTCCAAGAACCAGCGATCGTGGGTGACCAGCAACAGAGCGCCCTGGCCTTTCGACCAGCGGTTCTTCAAATGCTCGGCAAGCCAGTGGATAGTGACCACGTCGAGATGGTTGGTGGGCTCGTCAAGTGCGAGAATATCCCAATCCTTGAGCAGCAGTCGGGCCAAATCGGCGCGGCGACGCTGGCCGCCGGACAAGGAGCCGACCTTGGCATCCAGGCTCATGCCGCCGAGCAATGCCTCGACGATTTCACGGGAGATGTTGTCGGACGCCCATTCGTAGTCGGCGCGCCCCTCAAGTGCGGCTTCGCGAATGGTGGCGTTGTCATCAAGGGGATCACGCTGGTCAAGCATGCCGAACGTGAGTCCGCCACGCTTTGTCACACGGCCGGAATCCGGCTCCTGAGCACCGCGGAACAGGTGCAGCAACGTGGATTTGCCGTCGCCGTTCTTGCCGACGATGCCGATGCGGTCGCCTTCAAAAACACCCTGCGTTACATCAGTGAAGATGGTTTTGGTAGCGAAAGCGAGCGAAACGTGTTCCAGTCCAATGTCATAAGTCGGCATGACTCACCAATGTAGCGCCACGCTTGCCCAGCGGCGGCCCGCAAACGTTATTTGCCCAGCGTCTGAGCGTAGGAGTTGCAGCGGGCCGCAAAACCGGAGAACACTTGCTCGGCGAGCGGTTGCAGTAGCTGGTCGTATTGGGCGAACTGCTCGCGCAATTGGGACTTGGAACCACCCGCGGCCTTGAGATCCTTGACCATGCTCGGCTCATCCAGCCATTCGTCCAGCAGCGAGCCGCACACTTCCAGGTGGAACTGCATGCCCAGCGCGGATCCCAGTCGGAATGCCTGCACCTTGGTGGAAGACGAACGCGACAGCAGCTGGCCTTCCGCGGGCAGGCCCACCACGTCGTTATGCCAGTGCAGCACCGTCAGCTGCTTATCCCACATGGAGAAGAAGTCATGCTTGTCCACACGCTTGATCGGCGCGAACCCAATCTCCGGCGCATCGCCCTTGCGCAGCTGCGCACCAAGCGCAGTGGCGATAATCTGATGCCCCAGGCATACACCGAGAATCGGCTTGCCTGAAGCCACGGCGGCACGCGCCAACTTGGCTTCTGCCTTCAGCCCCGGATACTTGTCGTAATCAAGCGCGCCCATAGGCCCACCCATGATTACCACGCCAGCCAGTTCGCCGAAATCAGGCAAGTCCGGTTTCTTTTTGTCGACGATATTCATCGTCACCGTCTCAAGACCGATGTCCTCGAGGTTCGACAATATGCGTCCCGGGCGTTCCCATGGGACATGTTGCAAAATGAGCACTTGTGGTGTGGCCATGACTTCTATTGTGGCACGAGCGTTCCCCGTTTGCGTAACGAGCAGGGCAAATCCATGAATCTCGCAGTTTCCGCAGCGGTCAAAGACGTGTTCTCGCGAGACTGTTGTCCCGCTTCTCATCCGTCTGTCACCTCGTTCGGGCCCCACCTGTGAAGCGTTCATCAAACTCTTCGAGTAACGATTCAGCATGTCTGGTTCGGACCCTACGCTTGAGTGTTATGGGAAACAGCCAAGAACCGCAGGATTTCAACATTTCCGTCATGCCTTCAAGCCTGACGCCGGTGCATGTTGCCAAGGCCGCAGAAGGCCTGAATCTGTATGACACCGCCTCGCATCAGGTCAGCCATTTCGTGCCGCTCAAGCCGGGCGAAGTCGGCATTTATGTGTGTGGCGCGACTGTGCAGTCGTCACCGCATATTGGCCATATCCGTGCCGCCGTGGCGTTCGACATCGTGCGCCGCTGGTTTTTGAAGCTCGGCTACAAAGTCACTTTTGTGCGTAATGTGACCGATATCGACGACAAGATTCTCGATAAGGCCGCGGCCGCAGGCCAGCGTTGGTGGGCCCGCGCCTATTACTACGAGCGCGAATTCACCGAGGCATACAACACACTCGGCGTACTGCCGCCCACCGTGGAACCTCGCGCCACCGGCCACATGTCGGACATGATCGACCTGATTCAGCGCATTCTCGACAACGGACACGGCTATGTGGTCACGGATGCGGACGGCAAGCCCACCGGCAACGTGTACTTCGATGTGGCATCCTGGCCGCATTACGGCGAACTCACCCACCAGAAGCAGACCTCCGAAGTCGATGAGGCCGCTACCGTGGCCGACCGCATGGGCCCGTCCGTGGACGCCACCGGTGCCGACAAGTACAATCCGGTCGACCCGGCCGACGCCTCCCCCGACAAGCATGATCCGCGTGATTTCGCCCTGTGGAAGGCTCCGAAGGACACCGATCCCGAGGACGCCCGTTGGTCGACGCCGTTTGGCGTGGGCCGCCCTGGCTGGCACATCGAATGCTCCGCCATGTCCCACCGTTACCTGGGCGATGGCTTCGACATTCACGGCGGCGGCTTGGATCTGCGCTTCCCCCACCACGAAAACGAAATGGCTCAGACCCGTGCGGCCGGCTACCCCTCCGCTGCGCGCTGGATGCATTCGGCATGGGTGACCGCCAAGGGCGAGAAGATGTCGAAGTCGCTGGGCACCGGCCTGTCCGTGCCGAGCGTGCTGGCCGAGCATTCCGCTTGGGTGGTGCGTTACGCCCTGGGCTCCGTGCAGTACCGGTCGATGCTCGAATGGTCCGATCAGGCGCTGGTCGAGGCGCAGGCCGCATACGACCGCGTCTCGAACTTCATCGAGCGTGCCGGTGTGGCGCTGGGTGGACAGCCTTCTCGCGAGGAAGTCACTGCCGTCTCCGCCGACGATTTGCCCGCCGATTTCGTGGCCGCCATGAATGACGATGTCAATGTGTCTGGTGCAACCGCCGCGATCTTCACCGCCATCCGTTCCGGCAACACGTTGCTTTCACAGCTGGCTGACCGCGCCGATTCCGAAACCGCCAAGGCCGAGGTGCGTGAGGCGCTGCTCGCCGTGCGTGCCATGCTCGACACCTTGGGCCTGGACCCGCTGGCCGAACCGTGGGTGTCCGCCGGCGTTGCCGGTGGTGCCGCTGATGGCACGGCCGAGTCGCCCGAGCATGCAGCGCTGGAGGCACTGATCTCCGAACAGCTCAACGCCCGTGCCGAAGCTCGCAAGGCCAAGGACTTCGCCAAGGCCGATCAGATTCGCGACGCCCTGACCGAGGCCGGCATCGCCATCGAAGACGGCCCGCAGGGTTCCACTTGGAGTCTGAAGTAGTCGCTTCAAACCCATCAATCAGTCAAACACGAAGTCCACGTCCACGATGTGCAGGCGCTTGCTGAGCTCCTTTTCCAGCGAGCGCTTGCATTCGATGAGGTCAGCTACATCAATGGTTTCGCCGATGCCGCTCAGATACACGTCAACGGTGTAGTTCATACCGGTCTTGAAGATCAGCGTCTGCTCGTAGTCGGTGTTGGCAGGCAGATGGCGCTGTGCCTCGGCCTCCACGTAGGCGTTGGTTTCATCGTCGTCATGCACGCCGCCGACCAATTCCACGAACGCCTCTTTGAGCACGCTGAACGGCTCCTTGATGGTCAATGCCACCAAAGCCACGGTGATGAAGAAATCGCCGGTGTAGTGCAGGAAGTCAAGCGGACCGCCGGCCGGTAGCAGCATCAGGAAGATGGCAACTGCGCCGATGCCGAACGACATCGATCCGTCGACCAACGTGCTCTTGCACTCGGCGGTGAGCATGGTGCTGGAATCGCCGATGGAGCGGTTGGAGCGCCGGTAATACGTGTATAGGCCGAAGCACACGATTACGGTCAGGATCTCGTAGATGACCACCGGGCCGGTTTCAATGCGTTCGCCGGACCCGAACACGAAGTAGTCGTACGCTACTCGGCACACGTCAATCAGCGAATACACCAACAACGACATGGTGAAAATGGCCTTGCAGATCGCGTAGATAGGTTCCAGTGCGAACATGCCATTGGGGAAGCGCTCGGTGGTTCGCACCGTGCGCGACGAGAGGTACACCGCCACCATTCCGGACAGGACGGAAATCGCGGTGAAGGAGAAGTCGAGGAACATGGCCTTGAGACCGGTCATGAAGAACACGGCCACGCCGGCTAAGACCTGCAGCACGTTGATGACGATACCAACGATCAGGGCTTTGCGTTCGAGTAGTTTTTGGGTGGGCATCAGTGGGCCTTCCTTATTGCACGGCATGTCTGCGTTGGCCCGAACGTCATGGTTCGGAGCGCACGGCAGTCTGCGTATAAGCGGTGTCCAGCGATTTTCAAAACAGCGTAAGCATTCCAAAAAACACAGGATTCTTTACGGTTTCCATGGTATCGGAAGCACTCGATTGGCTTCGCCACGAGCGGACGGCACGGCATTTGCCGTCTGAATGCCCAACATCCCTGACTACTACGCGGCACATTCCCCGGAAAGCGTCGTCCCCAACACCGCAATTTCCCGCGTGGCGGCTAGACTGTTGCCCATTATGGCAGCTTTTTCATCTTTGACAGACAGACTCTCGAATGCGTTCAAGCATCTGAAGAGCAAGGGCAAGCTTTCCGAGGCGGATATCGACGGTACGATCCGTGAAATCCGCCGCGCGCTGCTCGACGCCGACGTGGCGCTCGACGTGGTGCGTTCCTTCACCGGCAAGGTGCGTGAGCGTGCACTGGGCACCGAGGTGTCCGACGCACTCAACCCCGCCCAGCAGGTGGTGAAAATCGTCAACGACGAGCTCACCGACGTGCTCGGCCAAGGCGTCGACCGTCCGCTGAACTTTGCGAAGAACCCGCCGACGATCATCATGCTCGCCGGCCTTCAGGGTGCCGGTAAGACCACGCTGGCCGGCAAGCTCGGCTACTGGCTCAAGGATTCCGGCCACACGCCGCTGCTGGTGGCGGCCGATTTGCAGCGTCCGAACGCGGTGACGCAGCTGCAGGTAGTCGGCGAACGCGCCGGCGTGCCCGTCTATGCTCCCGAAAAGGGCGTCCAATCCGATGGCGGCGAGGCCGTCGCAGCTCCGGGACAGACCTCCGGCGACCCGGTGAAGGTGGCCCGCGATTCCATCGAACTCGCCAAGCAGAAGCTCTACGACACGGTGATCATCGATACCGCCGGTCGTCTGGGCGTGGACGAGGAGCTGATGAAGCAGGCTCGCGACATTCGCGATGCCGTGCGTCCCAACGAAATCCTGTTCGTCATCGACGCGATGATCGGCCAGGACGCCGTCAAGACCGCCAAGGCCTTTGACGAAGGCGTGGACTTCACCGGCGTGGTGCTCTCCAAGCTCGATGGCGACGCCCGCGGTGGTGCCGCGCTGTCCGTGGCGTCCGTGACCGGCAAGCCGATCCTGTTCGCCTCCAACGGTGAGGGCCTGAAGGACTTCGAGGTCTTCCACCCGGACCGCATGGCCTCGCGTATCCTCGACATGGGCGACATCATGACGCTCATCGAGCAGGCGCAGAAGCAGTTCGATGAGGAAGAGGCCCGCAAGGCCGCCGAGAAAATCTCCGAAGGTTCCTTCGGCCTGGACGACTTCCTCGATCAGCTGCAGCAGGTGCGCAAGCTGGGCTCAATGAAGTCGCTGCTCGGCATGATTCCGGGCATGGCCCAGCACCGCAAGGAACTCGAGCAGTTCGATGAGAGGGAAATCGACCGCACCGAGGCGATTATTCGCTCGATGACCCCGGCCGAGCGCCGCGATCCGTCGATTATCAATGGTTCCCGCCGCGCCCGTATCGCCTATGGTTCCGGCGTGACGGTTTCTCAGGTGAACGCTTTGCTGCAGCGTTTCGAGCAGGCCGCAAAGATGATGAAGCGCATGTCCAATCGTGGCGGCATGGGCGGCGGCATCCCCGGCTTCGGCGGCCCGGCTATGGGCGGCGGCAAGAAGAAGGGCAAGAACAAGAAGAAGGGCGGCAAGTCCGGCAATCCGATGAAGCGCGAGGCCGAGGAGAAGGCATTGCGCGATAAGCTGGCCGGCAAGTCCTCCGGTTCGACCGGCGGTTCCGCCTTCGCCAAGAAGCCACAGAACCCGGCCCTGCCCGCTGGCCTTGAGCAGATGATGGGCAACGTCGACGGTGGCACTGAACTGCCGCCGAACCTCGGCGGAGGCCTTGGCGGACTGTTCGGTCGCTGATCTCACAACTTGGCTCCCCTCGCAGAGGGGAGCCAAATTATATCTCGGTTCAATTTATATTTCGAAAGGAACTTCCATGACGACAATCCTCAGCGCGGTGGCAATCATCGCACTGTTATGGACGACCTTAAGCGCGCTGCCCGCCGGTCTCGAGGCCCGTATGCCGCTTCCGTACATGATTGCCCTGACGCCGCTGTTGTGTGTTCCTTTGATGATTCTGGCCGCGGTCGCCGCATGGCAACATGAATGGACTGCGATGTCGTTGCTTATTGTGGTCGCGCTGATTGCCAGCTCACAGCGCATCAACTACTGGGGTACGTCAATCGACCCGGCCGGGAAACGCAAAGAATCCCACCGTGAAACAGCCCGTGAAACAACTTCGCCGACGCTGTCAAAAAGCCATAACAGCAATACATCGGGTACCTCAAACACTTCGAAGGAGGGGCCCGAAACCATCTCCGATGGACACCGTGAAACAACGCGTGAAACACTCTCGCCCCAGTTCTCGGTTATGACGATGAATTGTCGATACGGACGCGCCGACGCCGCTGAAATCATTCGCAATATTCGCGAACGCAATATCAGCGTATTGGCCTTGCAGGAAGTCACCGACGACCTCATCACACGTCTTACCGAAGCCGACATCAACGAACTTCTCCCCTACCATCAGTTCGGAGACGCCAAAGAGACCGATAATGGCGGATTCAACGTGATCTATTCCCGCTACGAGCCGAGCGCAGCGGTGCCCAACGTGGTCTCCATCCCTGCCGCCGACGTTCCCGCCATCACCCTCAAAACCTCCGGTAATCGCACGGTGACGCTTTGTTCGGCTCACCCGAAATCGCCGATGCGCGGCTGCGCGGATTGGTCGGCCGGCATTCTGGGTCTGCGAGAACTCGCCCGTGCAAAATCCGTCAGCAATCGCAATATCGTCGTCGTTATGGGCGATCTCAACTCGAGCACCGACCATCCGAGCTTCCGCGCGTTGCTCAAGTCCGGATTCAAGGACGCAAGTCTGATTCAAGCCGCCGGCCCGAATCTCACCTTCCCGAGCTGGCTCAAGTGGCCGCGCATCGAGCTGGATCACGTGCTGTTCACTCCCGGGCTCAAACCGTCCGGCGTGAAGTCGTTTGAGGTCGAGGGCACTGATCATCTGGCCCTGACCGCAACGCTTGCACTGCGATAGCCGGCATTTTCACGATACATTCCCCGGAATGTTGCGCAACGGGGAACGCGCACCACACCGCAACCACAGTGCGCCACGCCCAGTCCGGCCCTGTGCGCTATAATAGGCCAGTTATTCGCGCGCGCGTGGCGCCCTCTACACCCCGAGCCGCGAGGACACGTGGATTCCGGACGGCCATGCCCCACATGGCAAACCGAGAACCCGCACACCTAGCATTACAAGGAGAGCCATTTTGGCAACCAAGATTCGTCTGAAGCGACAGGGCAAGAAGTTCTACGCCTTCTACCGTGTGGTGGTCGTCGATTCCCGCAAGAAGCGTGACGGCAAGGTCATCGAGGAGATCGGTACCTACAACCCCAACACCCAGCCCTCGACCATCCAGATCAAGTCTGATCGCGCTCAGTACTGGCTCGGCGTCGGCGCTCAGCCGTCCGAGCCCGTCTTCAAGCTGCTGAACATCACCGGCGACTGGCAGAAGTACAAGGGCCTTGAAGGTGCCGAAGGCACCCTGAAGACCGTTGAGGCTGGCCCGGACGCCGAGGCCCGCATCGCGGCCGTTGAGGACCAGGCTCAGAAGCTGAAGGCCGCCAAGTCCGAAGCTGCTGCCAAGGCCAAGGCTGAAGCCGAAGCCGCTGCCGCCGCTGAGGAAGCCCCGGCTGAAGAGGCCGCCGAAGAAGCTCCGGCTGAGGCCTGAGCGGAAACGAAAGGCTAGCTATGCTTGCACAAGCTGTGGAACACCTCATCAAGAACATCGTTGATTTTCCCGACGATGTTTCCGTCAAGTCTCATGAGAACGCGCGCGGCGAACTGCTTCGCGTACGCGTGAACCCGGAAGACATCGGCCGTGTGATCGGCCGTGGCGGCCGCACCGCCAACGCGATTCGCACCGTGATTCAGGCACTGTCTGACCACAAGGTCCGCGTTGACATCATGGACGTCCGTCGATAACCGATAAGGAACGATTCACAGCATGGCACAGCAAGACATGCACGACGACCCTCAGCAGCTCGAGTTGCTGAGGGTCGCTCGTATTGGCCGCGCACAGGGCCTGAAGGGCGAAGTCACCGTGCGCCTGTACACCGATGATCCCGAGTGGCGCTTCGAGCCGGACTCCGTGCTCTACAGCCAGGATGGCGAGACCGAGTACATCGTCGAGGGCTCGCGCACGTTCAAGGATCGTTGGATTCTCAAGCTTGAGGGCGTCGACGACCGCAATGCCGCCGAGGCCCTAAACGGTGTCGAACTCTACGGCGAGGTCGACGATGCGGAGGACATGCTCGAGGCCGACGAATGGTATCCCAAGGATCTTATTGGCCTTGAGGCCCGTCTAGTCGAGGGCAACGGTCTGGGACTGCCCGCCGGCCAAGTGGTCGGCAAAGTGGTGGATGTGATCGACTCCCCCGCCCAATCCCTGCTCAAGATTCGTTTGACCGAGCCGGTGGTAACCGGCCAGAATCCCAAGGGCGAGGATGTGGTCGAAAAGACCGCGTTGGTCCCGTTCGTGGAGGCCTTGGTCCCCGACATCGATCTGGAGGAGCAATATCTCACGCTCGATCCGCCCGGCGGCCTGATTCCGGGCTGCGGCGTGATCTGACACATAGGGGGGGCGCTGCGCATGCAGCGCCCCCCTATGTTCTGTCGGTTCCCGAAAAGGCGCTCCACGCCATGGGTCATATCCATCCACGGCGTGGAGCGGACCGGACGGCCGCCGTCCGCGTCACCGGGCCGCCGCGGTGACGCGCCCCATGAAACGATCCAGGAATTCCGGCACATCGACGCCCAAGGCGACCTTCGTGTGTTTGTCGGGGTCCTGAAGCCGTGAACGATCGCCGATGGTACGGCCTCGGAACGGGCCCTCGAGATCGACTTGCAAGTTGAACCCGAAGGTCGTGACCAGCGATGGGTCGAGCGCGGCGGCCACGGTCAGCGGGTCGTGCAGTCCACATCCGCGAATCTCCGGCTGGTTCTTCAGGTAGAAGTCGATGTAGTAGTCGGTCATGGTGACGAGGAAGTCGCCGGCTGGCGTCCCCAGAGACGCCCATTCATGGGCTTTCTCGCGGGTGAGCGCGGTCTGGTGGGTCACGTCGAGGCCGATCATGGTGGTGCGTGCGCCACACTTGAACAGATAGTCTGCTGCCTCTGGGTCTTGGGAGATGTTCGCTTCGGCGGCCGGGCTTACATTGCCGGGCAATGTGAGGGCGCCGCCCATCAACGTCACGTTCACACCGGAATCCTTCAGGTCCGGAGCGTTGCGGAATACGGTGGCCATGGTGGTCATCGCGCCCGTAGGCACGATGGTCAGGTCCGGGCCGTATTCGCGCGCGGCGGTGATGATGAAATCGACCGCCGAGCCTGGTGCTTCCGGAGCGCGCGGGGAGTCGGGGATGATTGCGCCGCCGATGCCGTTGGAATGGTGGACCGCCACCGAGCCGGGAGTTGGTGACCACGAAGCGTCCGTTTGCCAGCCGTCCGCGCCGCCGTTCTGCCAGCGCGCGTAGGCCTGGGCCCGCTCGTCTGGTGTGGTGCCACGCATTTTCGGCAATGTTGCCGGGGCGATGGGATGGTCGACTCCGGGATAGACCGGAACGTCGTCACGGCCGAACAAGTGCAGTACCGCCAGCGCGTTGCGCGCGGCCAGCGGCACCGCGACATTGCCGTAGGTGGCCGTGATACCGATCAAATCGATCTCGTCGGCACTGCCTAGGGCATATGCGATGGCGAGCGCGTCATCGATGCCGGTATCGAGGTCGAGGATGAGTTTTTTGCGCACAATTATCTCCTTGTGGAACTACCCGGGACTACTCCGGCGACTACCCCTCAGTCTCGCTACGCGAGACAGCTCCCCTGACAAGGGGAGCTGAGAAAGTTCAGCCGAGCTTGGCGAGTTCTTCGGGGGTGAGTTCGAGCTGGTCGGCCTTCAGGGAGTCGAGGATGGTTTCGGGACGGTGCGCGCCGGGAATCACGAACATGTGGTCGCCCTTGGCGAGCTCCCATGCCAGCACGACCTGCTGGTAGCTCACGCCGTGGGCCGCCGCGACCTCGCGGAACGGGTCGAACTTGGTCTCATCATAGGGGTGACGGTAGCCGCCGAGCGGACTCCAGCACACGAAGGCCAAGCCAACCTTGGCGCAGTAGTCGAGCGTGTCCTGGGTCTCCAGGTGAATCGGCGAGTACTGGTTTTGCACGGCCACGAGCTTGTCGCCCAGAATACCGCGCGCAATGTCGATTTGCTCGATGGAGGCGTTGGAGATACCGGCCTCCTGCGCCACGCCCTCGTCCACCAGCTGCTTGATGGCTTCGACGGACTCGTTGTACGGCACCTTCGGATCAGGGCGGTGGAAGTACAGCAGGTCAATGGTGTCCACGCCGAGCGCCAGTGCGCTCTCCTTGCCGCGACGAATCAGGTTCTCCGGGCGACCGTCCACATCCCACGTGGGGCGGCCGTCGGTGAAGTTGCGGAAGTGGCCCACCTTGGTGGCCACCAGCACCTCGTCCTTCGGCCCCTTCCAGGTCTCAAGGGCCTCGCGCACCAGCTTTTCACCGGTCTGTTCTTCGCCGCCGGAGCAGTAGTAGGCCCAAGCGGTGTCGATGTGACGGCAGCCGGCGTCCAGCGAGGCATGCAGGGTTTCGATGCCGACCTCGTGGCCACGATTGTTTTCGATGGTCAGCGGCATTTCGCCGTGGCCGATGGCGGTGGTGGAGAACGGTCCGAGGTTACGGAACAATGCCATGGTGATTCCCTTCAACAGTAATGAGACGGTCTGTGTCCGATTCCAGCGTAAGCAGAACGCTGGATTTACCGCCCGCCGAACGAGCCGCCACCTGAGCCACCGAACGAGCCGCCGAAACCGGAGCCGCCACCCGAACCGAAGCTGGAGAAATCGCCACCGGAATCGGCGGATGGTGCTGCCGCGCTGATGGTCGAGCTGATGTCCGCCAGACCGGAGTTCAGCTGCGAGCCGAGGTCGGAGAATCCGCCGGCAA
>UMHQ01044703.1_pt1 | contig 12323 bp, 11 predicted proteins | sample 1965531 | NCBI WGS metagenome assembly UMHQ01 (sample SAMEA4836098, study PRJEB28245) | human gut metagenome | biome: gut microbiome; material: fecal sample | place: Denmark | collected 2008
TATTTATATCTAAAATATCTGAACCCCAAAAGGTTAATATTAGTTTTTTAGAAATCCTTTTATATATTTTATGAACATATTTCATTAATCTTTGATCACCTACATAGTGTATATGTATATAATCAAACTTCTTATTTTTTAATATATTTTTTATGTTATGAACATATCCAAAAAGAATTCCTATTTTAGGTAAATATTTATATACACCTTTTATTTTATATACATTTATATATTTAACATTATTTTCACAAAAGAATTTTTTGTCATCTTCATCTAATTCATGATTGCCTCCGAGAAAAACATCTATAGGTTTTTCTTTCAAAACATTTATAATGTATTGTTTTATATATATAGACTTTGGACTACCTAATATTAACAAACTCTTATTCATAATGATTAGTAGTATACTCCATTATCGTCTGACAAATTTGGGTAATTTGTTCATCATTTAGGTATGGATGCATAGGCAAACTAAGAACAGTATCGCATAATTTCTTTGTAACATTAAGATCATCAAGATATTTTGTACAGTTTGAGAAAGCAGATTGTGTACTCATAGGTTTAGGATAATAAACCATGCTTGGAATATCATTATTTCTAAGATACTCTTGTAGTCCATCTCTCTCCTGTTTATTTTCAAGCTGGATAGTATATTGAGCCCAACTGGATAAATATTGATCTGGTACATGTGGTAGTACTAGGCGACTAATATTTTGTAAATTATCATCATATTTTTGAGCCACACTATTAACTGCATTTAATTCATATTCGCGAAATGCTTTAAATTTTATATTAAGAATTGCTGCTTGAATAGTGTCTAAACGTGAATTTAATCCAATTCTAACATTATCATACTTATTATCACCTTTGCCGTGTATTCTATATGACTTTATAATATTCGCAAAATCATCGCTATCTGTAAAAATTGCCCCTCCATCTCCATAACACCCCAAAGGTTTAGCTGGGAAAAAAGAAGTCGTGCCTATTTTTGTAAAGCTACATGCCCTTTTGCCAGCAATTTGACCTCCAAATCCTTGCGCTCCATCCTCTATAACTGTTAGTTCATATTTATCAGCAATTTTATTGATATTTATATGATCTGCGGGAAGGCCAAACAAATCAACAGCTACTATTGCTTTTGGGTTAAGCTCCCCATCTTTTAGTACATCACTAATTTTTTTATCAAGCTTCTTATAATCCATGTTATAAGTTCTTTTGTCAACATCCACAAAAACAGGTGTTGCTCCGAGCAAAGAAACAATTTCTCCAGATGCGAAGAATGTAAAATCGGGTACAAATACGGCATCGCCTTTCCCGATTCCTATTGCCATAGCAGCAAGTTGAAGTGCATCGGTACCATTACCACATGTAATGCAGTGTTTCACTCCTACATAATTGGCTAAATCTTTTTCTAGAGATTCAACCTGTGAACCCATAATAAAGTTGGTATCTCCCATCACCTTTAAGACTTCTTTGTCTATCTCATCTTTTAATTTTTGATATTGTATTTTTAAATCTCTAAATTGCATATTAAATATTGCGGCAATTATAACCGCTCTCCTTTCATTCGATTAACTTTTTCATTTATTTTTATTAGAATAATCAGCTTCCAAATTTCTATACAAATTTATAAGTTTCACAGCATCATTTTCCCAAGAAAAATGCTTCTCTATAAGTGACCTACCATTACTCCCAAGTTCTTTTGTAAGATCATCATTATTCATAAAAAGTCTTATATATTTTGCGATTGAATTTACATTTACAGGGTCCACACAAGCGCCAAACTTATATTTATTCATTAAATCAACATTATATTGCGTGTTGCTTAAAATTACTGGAAGTCTCATAGACATTGCTTCATAAACCTTTGTTGGTAAATTATCTGCTGTAACATATTGACCTATATTATGTATATTTGATACGACCATTTTAGACTGATTTAATAATTGCTTAATTTCTTCTAATGTGCAATTTCCCTTGCATATAACCCCATCCAATAGACTTTTTTCATTCAACTTCTTATATAATTCTTCAGAAAAATCTCCACCAGCTAAAACCAACTTAGCATTAGCTAATTTTGAAGCTTCTAGTAATTCAATAATACCTCTTTCCTCTGTCAAACTGCCTGCACAACATATATCATATACTTTATCAACACCTTCTTTGGGCGTAAACATCGACATGATTGGAAAATTATTAATCTTAGATATCATGCATTTGCAATTATCAAACGGGGTAAATCCATTTTCTGCACAAGGATATATAACTGCATCTATACTATTAACCACTTTTGTTTCATATAAATTGTATAGTTTTGATATAATCAATCTTAAAAAGAAAGGTATATATTCTTTAATTTTTATTTGTTCTCTTACATCTTCATGTGAGTCAAATATTACAATCTTACCTAGTTTTTTTAATTTTCTAGCATATATAAGTAGTTCTGGATCATGAAAATGATAAACGTCTGCATCAACTTTTAAAGCTGTTTCATATACAAGTTTAGAAAAAAGAAAAATTCTTTTTATTCGACTTTGTGGTTTTTCTCCTATCCCGATTACATTCACATTCTTTTCACATCGAGATTGACCTTTTGCTACAAGATAGACATTAAAATCTTCTTCTTTCGCTAATGTAACACATTCTTTTTGGAAAATCCTTGTATCAAAACTGTCATGAGCACTAGTCATATGACAGATCTTCATATTAATTAAAACTCCCCTTCCATGTCAATACTAGCAAAATTTTTCAAAGGATATTTAATCGGTTTTCCAGTTTTCTGACTTTTATAAATAGACAAAACAACCTCTAGTGCATTTCTGCCTGCAATAGCATCTACATAAGGAGTCTTATCATTTTCTATTGCATCAATTACATCTGCAAATAAACTCGTATGTCCATTGCCGTAGACATTGCTTGTTTGCTCTTTTAGTCCCTTATTATTTTTATCAGCCTCAGTTTCGTCTGCAAAATCCCAAACATCTATATTGTTAGTTGATGTTCCTCCAATCTTCACCGTCCCATTTTCCCCAAATATGTATAATGTCTCTTCCAAATTTTGAGGATAAACATTTGTACTACCTTCTATTGTTCCTATTGCACCATTTTTAAACTTAATAACGGCCATACCTACATCTTCCGCTTCAAGATAATTATGAAATTGCTGTCTTGTAGCACCGTAAATCTCATCTATTTCATCTCCCATCATCCATCTGAGCAAATCAATACCGTGTATGCATTGATTCATCAATGCTCCACCATCTTGCGCCCACGTTCCTCTCCAAGAAGCTTGATCATAATATCCGTGATCCCTATTCCATCTAACGTGAATTGAGCCGTGAGAAAGTTTGCCAAATCGATTTTCTTCAAGAGCTTTCCTAAGTTTTTGAATCGCAACATTAAATCTATTCTGGTGGCATGCTGAAACCTTAACGCCATGCTTTTTAGATGCATCTATAATTTTATTTGCATCCTCAATGCTCATTGCCATAGGCTTTTCTATTATCAAATTAACATTATTCTCTATGCAAAACAATGCAATCTCAGCATGGTTTCCGCTTTCTGTAGCAATACTTATCAAGTCAGGTTTCTCTTTTTTTACTAGTTCCTTATAGTCTGTATATTTTTTAATTTCAGCATTGCTCTGCAAATCACTTTTATCTAAAATTGCATCCATTTTCTCTGGGATTATATCGCATACTGCTACAATATCTAATTTGTTATTTATAGCTGCCTTCATGTGATTTATCGCTATTCTTCCACAACCAATCAATGCATATTTCATAATTATTCTCCTTCTTTACTTGTTTTTTTGAGGTTATCAATAAAATCTCGGTGATTAATCGCAAAATTTCCGCTAACAGCTTCACCTTCTGCAATATTTTTAGTAACCACAGCCCCCATATTTACTCTAGCATTACTAGCAACATTAATGCCATTCCTAATAATAGCACCTATGCCTATCCATGCATTAGACCCTATTTTACAACGCCCACCTATCTTGGCACCAGCTACAATATATGAGTTCATTCCAATCTTAACACCATGGGCTATATGTACTAGGTTGTCAATTTTTGTATAATCGTCAATAATAGTGTCATCCCACGGATATATCGCTTTATCAATACATGTATTATACTGTACTTCAACAGAATCACCGATTTTTACGCCACCAATATGTTCAACAAAAAAATTAAATCCTGAACCAATATTTTTTTTGAATTCGAATCCTGAACCACCAACAACAGACCCTGAGCGTATAATACTATTATTGCCAATAAATGTGTTTTCTCTTATGGATACAAAGTCTTCTATTATTACATTATCACCAATATAAACATTGTTTGGAGCTATAGATGAATATTTGCCTATTGAAACATCATTGCCAATATAATTTTTCTTTTTTTCGCGCTTATATATCTCTAAATCTGATAAATAATTGTGAATATTAAAAAATAAAACTCTGGGATTATCTGAAATAATTACTCCAATATCTCTTTTATTGCTTAGTATATAATTTGCTTTTTCATGATCTGTAATAACCATTGATATATCTGAATTTAGATTATCTAAATATTCTATTTTTTCTAAAAAAGTACAAATATTTTTTCCTGAATTATATTTTATTAAACCCAAGCTATCTATATCTTTTTCGTTCTGAATATTAGAAATATTAAATTGATATAATTTATCTCCTAACATATTGCTTAATTTCATTAATTAATACCATCCTAAATAAAAATTGTGAAAATATTTCATGTCACAAAAATAGACTAAAATAGCAATCTATAAATTGCTATTTTAGTAGAAATTTATAATATCTCAATTTTATCTCTTTTTAAGGTATCTTTCATCGCATTCTTAGTATCAAAAATCACTTTAGCACTCTCGTTTACAAGTTCATAATCAACATTAGAGTGTGAAGTTGTTATCATTACCAAATCGTATTGTGAAATGATTTTATCATCAATTTTATCAATACCTATAAAGATTTCACCCTTGTGTTTATACTCTGATATATATGGGTCAAAGAAATCAACCTCTGCGCCATTATTTTTTAAGTTATCAATAACGTCAATCGCTGGACTTTCTCTATAATCATCAATGTCTTGCTTGTATGCTATGCCCATCACCAAAATTTTTGATGTACTTAATGCCTTTCCATAACGATTCAAAATTTTCATAGCCCTTTCAACACAATACTCAGGCATCTTATCATTAACCATCATCGAACTTTCAATCATAGATGTATGGAAACCAAATTCTCTAGCCTTCCATGATAAATAATAAGGATCAAGTGGAATACAGTGTCCTCCTAGCCCTGGCCCGGGATAAAAAGGTTGAAATCCATATGGTTTTGTGCTAGCAGCATCCACTACCTCCCAATAATTGATTCCCATCTTATCACATAACATTGCCATCTCATTCGCTAATCCAATATTAATATTCCTATATGTATTTTCAAGTATTTTTTCCATTTCCGCTATCACAGGAGAAGAAACCTCATATACATCTCCATCAAGAACAGAGCGATACATAGCTGCAATTACCTCAGTAGCATCTTCTCCTATAGCACCAACAACTTTAGGAGTATTTTTAGTTTTAAATTGCTTATTTCCCGGATCAACTCTTTCTGGTGAAAATCCTAAATAAAAATCTTCCTCACACTTAAGTCCAGACCCTTCCTCAAGCAATGGTTTAATAAGTTCTTCTGTAGTTCCTGGATAAGTTGTAGATTCAAGTACCACCATAGTACCTTTTTTAAGATATTTACTTATTTCAATTGTTGATTTTTTTACATAACTAATATCAGGTTGTTGGTGGTCATCTAATGGAGTGGGAACACAAATTGCGATAAAGTCCACATCCTTTACAAACGAAAAATCTGTAGTCGCGCAAAGCATGTTGCTATCTACAAGACTCTTAAGGTCATTATCAACAACATCTCCTATGTAGTTATGACCATTATTCACAAATTCGACTTTTTTATCTTGAATATCAAATCCAATCGTTTTAAAGCCTGCTTTGGCCTTTTCTACAGCTAATGGCAACCCAACATATCCCAATCCGACTACACCGACCGTGATTTCCTTATTTTTAATTTTATTTAGCAACTCAGTTTTCATTCATTACCTCCTAAATTACATTATATTAATGAATATATTTTTCTATATATTCAACAATTTTTTTTGATGCATTGCCATGCCCAAATGGGAATGACTTTAAAATTTTTTGCTTATTGGACAACTTATCTAAAATCATATCTTTATCAGGCTTGCTTAGTTGGTTTCTATTATCAATCATTGTCTCAGGCCAACAAACATAGTCAAAAACAGTAATACACTGTTTCTCAGCAAAGAATGCCTCTCTTTGCAATCCACCTGAATCAGTAATAATTATATTTGAATTTTTCACCAAATAAATTGACATTAAGTATCCAACTGGTTTGCAAAATATAATATTTTTATAATTATATTTTTTAATAAGACAATCAATTTTATTCATATTTCTAGGATGAACGGGATATATAACCTTTTCATCAAGTTCTTCCATCGCCAAAAGTATATTGTGAAGAGTTTCAATATTTTCAGTATTCTCCTGTCTATGACAAGTCATATAATTAAACCTTGGGGGCAATTCAACTTGTTCATCATAAATGGATTTTAATATTTCAGGAGGCTTACTTCCAAGTTTCTTAGTATAATATATAAAAGCATCATACATTGGATCTCCAACAAAGAAACAATTTTCACTAATTCCTTCTTTCTCTAAGAAAGAGAATGCAGATTCAGTGCAGTACAATTTAAGGCTCGACACATGATCAGTTAAAATCCTATTCACTTCTTCTGGATTAGATAGTGTACCTAGTCGATTACCTGCCTCCACATGTATTACAGGAATATTGAGCTTCACAGCTGCTAATGCACCTGCCAAAGTCGAGTTGGTATCTCCATACAAAAGGACTCCATCTGGCTTTTCTTTAAGCATAATATCCTCTAAAGATATTATCATTTGTCCCGTCATTTTTCCATGTGAACCTCCAGAAATACCAGTATTATAATCAGGTTTTGGCAAATCAAGTTCCTCAAAGAAAATATCAGACATATTATAATCATAATGCTGACCTGTATGTACAATGACTTCTGTATATTTCTTTCTCAACTCTCTTGATACAACTGCCGCTTTTATAAATTGAGGTCTCGCACCTACAACTGTTAATATTTTCATTTAGTTCCCCCATTGTAATGTTCCTGAACAACTTCAACCAGAGAATCAATTTTTAATTCTTGACCCAAATGCAAATCAAACTCCCATGGTTCAATTTTTCCAGCACCACCCATCGGTATCCATGTTAACTCACCAAAATAAATTTTTCCATCAACATTATATAAATCAACCCTTACAAACTCGAATTTTTTTGATAATTTTCTGGCAATAAAAAGCATATTTTCAAGGCTATCGAAATAAGTGAATTCTATATTGGGGCTATTAGGTCTTCCAAATTTTGCATTTATAAATTCACCTTTAGGAGTATATAAATTTCTAGTATATTTGTCTAATTTCTTTCCATCTTTAGATATTGTATCATAATCTACAGAAATGAATTTAACTTCTCCATTAAAACAGTAAAACCTTATGTCATCAGGAATCTTGCCAGCCTTATCCTCTAATAGTTCTTCACATATTATTACTACATCTGGAGTCTCATAGTATGCTTCAAGTTTAGACTGTATATTTATAACATCACTATTTTTTGCCTCATTGAGCCATTTATTTAGTTGAAGTTTAATTTCGGATTCTCTTAGTTTATATCCATTTCTACAAATAATATTTAGTCCACACGATTGAGAAATCTTAAAAATACATTTATCCGGTAAGTCTTTAAAATCAATCCTGTCTGCATCATTCCAAACACCATATAATTTAGCTAGGTGCTCCTCACCTATTTCTGTCCGTATATATTCTCTGACCTTATATTTATCATAATATTCTTGTATTGCTTCTTTGTGAATTACTCCATTATAAATCTTCAATAAATATAGTTTTTCAGAAAAAGCCTTAGGATTTGTTAAGGATAAACGCTTTCTGTGATACCACCAATATGAAAATTTTAAATAACATTTCTCACTCATAATTCTATATAAAAAATTATGAACTTTTCCTTTAAATGTCATATTATCCCCTTTTAAATTAAGTTAAATCAGAATATATTTCAATCAACGTTTTAGCAAGAATCTCCCAGTTGTATTTTTCTAATATTAGTTTGTGTCCGTTGTTACCCATCTGCCTTGCCAAGTTTCTATCTGACAATATTGTATTTATTGCATCACTTATAGCATTTATATCATTGCAGTCGACACAAATACCACAGTTGTTTTTTTCTATGATATCTTTCCATATATCGAAATTTGTTGCAACTACAGGTATGCCAGCCATCATAAATTCAAATATTTTAGTATTGCCAAGAGGTCCATTTTTCCAAGAATCGTCATGCTGTAAAAGTGCCATTCCAATGCTCGATTGTGGATAAATTTCATTTATAACTGTCTCAAAAGGCACCTTCCCATAAAAGATTGTCCTTTCCCATGAAGGATATTTTTTAAGTTTATTTATGTATTCATCATCTCCTATACCAGCCAATCTAAATATAATATTTGGATTTTTCTCCATGACTTTCATGATATTTTCTGTAGACCAAAGTTGTGAATACCCACCAGCAAAACATAATGTATCTTCATTCAAATTACTAAGTTTAAGTTCATTATTCGTATCTACTATAGGATAGTTGGGAATTAAATATGCTTCAGAACCATAGCTTTCAATTCGGTTCTTCAAAGTATAGTCTACGACAATGATTTTATCTGAATTTCGAACGCATTTCACCTCATATTTTTTCATCATGCTATAAAATATACTGGATAACAATGCACCGTATCTATCCCTGATTTTTCTTTTATAAACATCTAAATCATTTTCATGAAAATCAAGAACAATTTTTATTCCTCTTCGCCTTAGAAAAGGTATTATAGGATACAGAGCAAATTCATGTATATGACAAATCTGAGGATTCAACGCGTTTATTTTTTTCTTTAAATCTTGAATATAAGAAAATAGTCTAATAAATCTTTTGTTTATCAGTGGAATCACTTCTTCATTTATTCCGTCTTTATTAAATTGCCCAACATCAGCATTTCTATTAGAAGTAATATAATAAAGGGCGTATCTCCCTGTTTTATAAAGGCTTCTGCACTCTTTATGTATTATTCGCGTATCGTCAATGCTATGATAATACCCTAAATGTATAACTTTTGCTTTTTCCATTCAGTTGCCTTTGGCCCTTTTTTTCTGTTCAATAATAAATCGATCATGATCTATAGCAAAATTTCCAGTTACTGCTTTATTATCTTCAACATTTTTTGATACAACAGAACCCATATTTACTCTTGCATTATCTCCGATTACTATTCCATTTCTTAGAATTGAACCATATCCTATCCAGCAATTCTCGCCGATTTCCGTCCTACCACCTATACCAGATAAAGCGACTATCATAGTATTCCTGCCTATTTTAGCTCCGTGCGATATATTACATAACATATCAATCTTACAGTGGTCTCCAATTACAGTATTATCCCACGGATATAACGCACAGTTAATGCCTGTATTTGATAATACTTCTACATTATTGCCTATTTTTACACCACCGCAATGTATTACTGCGAATAAACCATCCTCATCATTTTTAAATTCAAAATCTGGTAGTCCTATTTTTACTCCAGCCCTGAGAATGCATTCATCACCAATTTCAACATTTTCTCTAATCACAACATACTCTTCAATTATGCAATTATCTCCAATCACTACATTTTCTTCTGGTATTACTACACTTGGATGTATCCTAACATTTTTACCTATTCTTGTTTTAAATTTAGTGCGTGTATATTTCGGGTTAGTTGATAAATAATTATGTAATTTAAAATACACAAGTCTAGGATTGTCAACTATGCATAAGCCAAACTTATCCGAGGAAATTCTATCACCTATAGTTTTATTTGTAATTACCATTGAAATATCGTCGCCAATATCTCTTACAAATGCATCTGTATCTATGAATGTTAATTTCTCATTGCATCCACTATCAGAACCTACCAGACCCAAAGTTTTAAAGTTCTTTTCATTCAACATCGTATGCTCTATTTGAGGAAAATATTTATTGATCAATTCGCTTAATAACATTTACTAATTTCTCCTTATCTTGATCATAATTTCATAAAGTTTTTTTGATAAAGTTTTATAGTCAAAATGAGTTGCAGCTAATTTAGCATTCTTGCACATAATATTGTATTCTTCATAATTTAAATCTTTTAATTTAATGACCGCATCCGCTATTTCTTTTCCTTTACCATCTGGAACAACTATTCCACAGTTATAGTTTTCTATTTTGTCATATCCAACATCTAAATTCGAAATAATAGGTTTACCCGCAGCCATATAGTCAAATACTTTATTAGCACTCATCCCATATCTATTCATTGAATCATGCTGGCCTACAATAATAGTTGCATCTGCTTTTTTCAAAATATTAGGTATAAATTTTTTGTCAACATGTTTTCTAAAATGTATGTTCTCTAATTTTAATTCATTGCATTTTCTTATCAAATTTTCACGCTCTGTACCATCACCATAAATTATAAAATCTATATCATCAATTCCACGTTCTTTAAGAATATTAGCAGCTTCAACCAGAAGGTAAATAGAATTTACTTTTCTGATAGAACCTGTATAAACGACCTTGAACTTATTAGATTCAAGTAAATTATCTACTAGAGAGTCCCTGCTTGATTTGAAAATTTCTAAATCTACCCCATTATTGATGTACTCAATTTTGTTTAAATCAATTCTTCCTCCAGAATTGATATCCCATTTTTGATTTATAATATATTCTTTACCGCCTTCAAATGTAAATATTAATATGTCTGCTTTATAATATATCCACTCTTCTAACCTGTATAGAATTTTTATTATTATATTCTTTCTGCTGAGATTAGAATATTCAACAATACTTTCTGGCCACAAATCCCTTATTTCAACCAGTATAGGCAATTTATGTTTTCTCGCAAATAAAATGCTCAAGTAAGTTGAAAATAACTCTGGAGAAGATGCATATATAATATCTGGTTTTTCAGTTTTATAATTTCTATGCAAGCATCTTATAAGATTAAATGGAAATTGTATAAAAGAAAAAATACGTTTTATACCATTGTTAGAATATTCTCCTGTTTTCACAAATTCATATTTTACATCTTCAAAATAAATTTCCCTACTCAAGCCCTTTTGTTCACTCATAAAGTTTTTATTTGAATTATGGATTTTACTAGCTGTAAATATCTTTGTATCAATATTCATATTAATTAGGTTCTTGCTAAAATAAAAATGTCTATTCAATCCACCATATTGGGGCGGTATAGCGTAGTGGTTTAAAATCCAAACTTTCATATTATCCTCTAATAACCGCAGTTATCGTGTTAAACATCACTTTAACATCGCTAATAAGCGAAAACTCTTCAATCGCTCTTAGATTATACTCCATTTTTTGTGGTAAAACTTTCTCAATATAAACCTTATCAACATTCGTTTCATTTGACAAAATAACCGCCTCGTCCTTAAACATAATGCTCGCCATCGACGTAATGCCAGCGGGAAGTAAGAGCGTTGCCTTCATTTTATCCGTATAACTTTCAAAATATTTTACCGCCTCAGGTCTTGTACCTACAAATGACATGTCACCTTTAAGTACATTAAACAACTGCGGAAATTCATCAAGTCTACAATCTCTAATCTTCTTTCCCACTCGAGTTATTCTGTTATCATTTTGAGTAGTTACGTGTGCCCCCACCTTGTCTGCATCATTCACCATAGTTCTAAATTTATAAACTTTAAAGTTTCTTCCATATTGAGTTATTCTAACCTGTTTATAGATTATAGGTCCTGGCGAATCAAACTTAATCAATAACGAAACCATTAACATAATCGGAGAAAATAGCAATATAAGAATGATAGATATGATTATATCAAAAGCCCGCTTAAGAGCCAAACTAAATCTTTTCTTCTCAAGGATGAGATAGTATGGCTTAACTTCACCAACTCTCATAAATTCAGGCAATTCTTCCCACTTTTTTAATATCACTTTTCTAAATCCTTCAAACTTTGGAGTGTATTATCAATTATATAATCAACCTGCTCATCCGTAAGCTTTGTATGTAATGGCAAAGTAATTTCGTTCTCATACATAGCATATGCATTTGGATAATCTTTAATATCAA
>UMHQ01009181.1_pt1 | contig 12306 bp, 8 predicted proteins | sample 1965531 | NCBI WGS metagenome assembly UMHQ01 (sample SAMEA4836098, study PRJEB28245) | human gut metagenome | biome: gut microbiome; material: fecal sample | place: Denmark | collected 2008
GCAGGCGTTGTTATCTTCCGCAAGAAGGAAGAAGACTGAGCCTGAATCCTGCTCGGTACACGGCGGAAGTCAACGCTGCGAGTGATGAAAATCAGCGTAACGAGTGACTGAAACTGATACTGTGCATGAACAAAAGCATAACCCCGACCGAATCGGATTCCCGATTCGGTCGGGGCTGCAAGCCCCGCAGGATGCAAATCCCTGCGGGGCTTGTGTCGTATGAAAATGCGAACGCAAAAGAATCAGAGACCATATCCTATATGAAAAAATATCAAGAAAGTGCATTTTCTATAAGATTGGGGTTGAAATTTTCGTCTCAATAAGTTAAAATAGGATATAGATTTATGCAAAAGTCATTCATGAGGTGAAATGAAGGATATGTACGGCATTCGGGCGGATGAATTGGATATGCATTCGATCATTGCCGAAAGCATAATCGGCTTTTTGCTTCAGCATACCGGAATAATGATTCAAAGACAGGATATTTCAATGAATTCATCCGTGTGTGCTGCTGCCGTCCCGCTGCTGCCGCGATTCGGAATTTCGCCGGAAAGCCTGCTGAATGAATGCGAAAAAGCAGAATGCGGTTTGCCGTATTCGAATATGCGGAAATATCGAGGCATAAATATTTTTGAACAAGTTTCCGCAAAAAACGGATATCTGTGCTTTAAACCGACGATTGAGTTCCTAAACAGCTTTTGCGTTCGATGCACGGAGCTGCTTCCAATGCCGGAAATGCCGCAAAAAATTGTTTTTCCGTGCAGCACGGAATATGCCTGCGCACGGCTTTTGACTTATTATTGCTCCGGCTGCCGCTGCATCATGACGGACAGCGTCAGAACAGCATTGTTTCGCTCCTTTGCACTTGCGGGCGGGTTTGAAACAAAAAGGCTTTATGAACGCGCTGTTCATTCGGCGGAACGTGCCGTGCTTGCTGCTTTCGGAAATTCGGATGGGGGAAAATTCGGCGGAGTGCAGGCTTCTGCTGCGGCGATACTGCTGAGCAGTGCAAAAATGACTTTAGTGCAATAGTTTGAAGGAGAATTGACTGACTTATGAAAATTAAATGGTATGGACATTCCTGCTTTCTTTTGACGGACAGCAACGGCAGCACCGTTCTGACCGATCCGTGCGATCCGTCCTACGGTTATGAAATACCGCCCATGCATGCAGATATCGTGACAATAAGCCACGAACACAACGATCACAACAACATCAGCATTTTGCGCGGCAATACCGAGATTATCCGCAGCCCGGGCGAATACAATGTCAAGGGCATTCATATCACGGGTGTTGAAACTTTACATGATCGCAGCGGCGGTGCGCTTCGCGGCAAAAACACCATGTTTATTTACGACATGGATGATATGCGCATACTTCATTGCGGCGATCTCGGCATGATTCCCGACGAAGAAACAATTGCAAAAGTCGGCCATATTGACATCATGCTGGTTCCGATCGGTGCGATTTACACAATAGATGACCTTGAGGCGCGTGAACTTGCAAATATTCTGAAGCCCAAAGTCGTTATACCCATGCACTATAAAACCCCGAAGCTTAAACTTGAGCTTTGCCCGCTGGCACCCTTCATTGATGCGGCAAAGGACTGCCGCATTCACAACCTTAACGATTGTGAAGCAACAATTACAAAGATGAGCCTCGGTGAGGACAGGGTGCTGATTCTGCGCCCGTATGACGCCGAAAGGGACGAATGACATTTGAAACGAACGTGACGGAACCGAATCTGCCGTAAATGCTTCCGAAACAAATAACCGCCGCAGGAATTTTGCCTGCGGCGGTTTTCTTTGCTCAAAGAAAGCTCAGAATTCCGAAGAATGCTTAAGCATTCTTATTTAATAATCATCCGATAAAGGATTAAAGATCATAATACCTTTCAAATTCGGCGGGATGCGGAATCTGATTGATGCGTGCAGCCTCTTTGCGCTTGCGATCGATCCAGATATTGAGGAGCCGCTCTGGGAATACACCGCCGCGGGTCAGATAGTCATGGTCTGCTTCAAGGGCATCAAGTGCCTCGTCAAGGCTCTTGGGAAGGCTGTCGATCTTTGCTTTTTCCTCTTCGGGAAGGTCAAACAGGTTGAAATCATAGGGACCCCAGCCACATACGGAAGGATCGATTTCGTTGATAATGCCGTCGAGACCTGCCATAAGGATTGCCGCATAAGCATAGTAGGGGTTGCAGGTTCCGTCGGGGTTGCGCAGCTCGAAACGCTTAGCCATGGGCGATTTTGCGTAAGCGGGGATGCGAATTACCGCAGAGCGGTTCGCTGTTGCATAGCCGATGGTAACGGGAGCTTCAAAGCCGGGAACAAGGCGTTTGAAACTGTTGGTGGACGGGTTTGTGATTGCGCAAAGACTCTTTGCATGTTTAAGCAGACCGCCCATGAAGTTGTGTGCAAGCTTGGAGAGCTGAGCATAGCCGTTTTCATCATAGAAAAGGGGCTTGCCGTCCTTGGTGAGCAGCATGTGAACGTGCATACCGTTGCCGGCTTCCGCATAGATGGGCTTGGGCATGAAGGTTGCGGTGCAGCCTTCTTCAACGGCAGCGTTGCGGATGATGTATTTTGTTACCATGGTGTTGTCTGCCATTTTGACAACATCATCAAGCTCAACCTCGATTTCAAGCTGGCCGGGGCCGCCGACTTCGTGGTGATGATACTTGACTTTAACGCCCCAATCTTCCATAAGCATGCACATTTCGCTGCGGAGATTGTAATACCTGTCCTGCGGAGCACCGATGTGATAGCCGCCCTTGTGCGGAATCTGGAAACCGTCTTCGCTGCTGCCGGTGTTCCAATCGGCTTCTTCGGTGTCAATTTCACAGCGAACGCATTCGGGGCGAGTCTCGAACTGAACATTGTCAAACACATGGAATTCGAATTCCGGTCCGATGATCATTTCGTCGGCAATGCCGGATTCACGCATGTATTCAACAGCGCGCTTGATAACGTTGCGGGGATACTGATCGAACGGGCGGTTCTCGGGGCGGTCGATAATCATTGCATCGCCGCTCATGGTGAGGGTCGGAACCTCCGCAAAGGGATCGACAGCAGCGGTGGAAAGGTCGGGAATGAAGACCATATCGCTGTTTTCAACGGGTGCGTAGCCGTAGTTGGAACCATCAAAGCCGATGCCGTATTTCATCGTGTTTTCATTAAAACGGGCGGCGGGGATGGTGATATGACGCCAACGACCGTCGATATCGGTCATTTTGAAATCGACCATTTCAATTTCATTGTCAAGGATGAATTCCTTTGCCTGCTCAATTGTTTTAAACAGCACGGGTGAAACCTCCTGAATAGGTAAAATTTTTTTGAACGAAACAAAATCCATTGCTTCCGTTCATGCTTATTGTGACAGATTTTTGCCGATATGTCAAGGAAAACACGATATATATTTACCTGTATACGAAAAGCAAACGGCAATGCGGCAATTTCTTAGCCGTATCTTATCCGTGTACATGATAAAATTAAAAGCACAGCAACCGAGAGGCTTTGCTGCGCCGTCAAATCGACAGGCACAGAATAAAAACATACGAAATCAATGCGTATGCGGCCGAAACGGTGCATCGGAAAAATCGGGAGGAAGGTTAATGGATATTTTTGATATTTTAACGCTTATCGGCGGTCTGTGCCTGTTTTTGTTCGGCATGAACGTAATGGGTGACGGACTGGAGCGCAGAGCGGGCGGAGGGCTGAAGCTTTTGCTCGGCAAGCTGACAAACAACCGCATGAAGGGCTTCCTGACGGGTCTCGGAGTGACGGCGGTGATTCAAAGCTCATCAGCAACAACGGTTATGGTCGTTGGGTTTGTTAACTCGGGACTCATGACGCTTAAACAGTCCATCGGCGTTATCATGGGGGCGAACATCGGCACAACGGTAACGGCGTGGATTCTGAGCCTCGGCGGAATTTCAAGCAGCAATGTCTTCGTTCAGCTTTTGAAACCCACATCGTTCACACCCGTGCTTGCATTGATCGGAATGATTCTTTTGATGACGGGAAAAACGGACAAAAAGAAGGACACCGGCACAATTCTGCTCGGTTTTGCAACGCTGATGTTCGGAATGGATACAATGTCCGGTGCTGTTGCCGGGCTTGCGGATGTTCCCGCCTTCCGCAACATGTTCATAATGTTCAAAAATCCGCTTTTCGGAATGCTTGCGGGTGCGGTGCTGACGGCGATAATCCAAAGCTCATCGGCCTCCGTCGGCATATTGCAGGCGTTGACCGTCACGGGACAGGTATCTTACGGTGCGGCGATTCCGATCATCATGGGACAAAACATCGGAACCTGCATAACGGCGATCATATCCTCTTTCGGAGCAAACAAGAACGCAAAGCGTGCCGCAATCGTGCATCTTTCGTTCAACGTTATCGGCACGGTGGTTTGGCTGACGGTGTTCACGATCGTTTCCTATGTTTTCAAACCACTGTTGTTTGATACGGCGGCAAGTTATCTCGGCATTGCTGTCGCGCATTCGCTTTTCAATATCCTTTGCACCGCGCTGCTGTTTCCGGCTGCGCCCCTGCTTGAAAAAATTGCGGTTCGGCTTGTTCCGGACGGAAACAAGAAGGACACGATTTCCGAACTGGACGACCGCCTGCTTGCAACACCCGCAATCGCGCTGGAACAATGCGAGCGCATGGTTGAAATCATGGCGGAGGAAACGGCGGAGGCTTTCAAACTGAGCATGGATATGCTCACGAATTATGATGCGGATTCGGCTGGAAAAATACGTAAAGCCGAGGATAACAGCGATCATCTGGAGGACATCATCGGGACGTATCTCACCAAACTCAGCAGGAATCAGTTGACGGAGGACGACAGTGCGGAGGTTTCCAAGCTGCTCAAAGCGATAGGCGATTTTGAACGAATTTCGGATCACAGCGTCAATATTCTTGAATCGGCGGAGGAACTCCGCAGCAAAAAAATCGAGTTTACCGGGCGGGCAAAGGCGGAGCTCGGCGTGCTTTGCAGTGCCGTTTCCGAAATTTTGACGGCTGCATGTGCCGCATTTAGGGACAGTGATCCCGAAAAAGCGATGAAAATCGAACCTTTGGAGCAGGTTATTGATGATTTGAAGGTTCAGCTGCGCGACAGGCACATTGCACGGCTCAAGAACGGCGAATGCACGGTTGAAGCGGGATTCATTTGGTCTGACATACTGACGAATCTTGAGCGTGCATCGGATCACTGTTCCAACATTGCTCTCTGCGTTATTGATGCGGGCAAACACAATATGAACATGCATGAATCTCTGTCCGAAATGAAGAAGGACAACCCCGCATTCGAGGACGAGTTTGACATGTACACCCGCAAGTATCGCATAACAGGCTGATAACGGAGCGACAGCATTGCCGCAATGCGGCAAAACCATATTCAATCGTTAATTTCTTCATGCATACAAAAAGCGGACGGAGGCGGAACCGTCCGCCTTTTTGTTGTGCCGCACTCCTTTTCGAAACAGCCGGAGACCGTTTGAATTTCGGCATAAAGCGGCAGTACTTAAACGAAATTAAATCAATGTCCGGATTCAATCGAAAAAGCGGGTTTTGCGGATAAATTCGTACTTCGGACAAACGGCGGGTTTTATGCATTGTACGGAAGGGGAATGAGGGATATAATCGATCGTGCGGTGCGGCGGAAGCGTGTCTGCCCGCAAAAACATCGCATCCGCAAAACGGGTAAACGGATATAAACGAAAAGGAAGGAAGCTTTCGCTGCGGCGGGAGCAGCGGTCATAAAAACGGTTATGAAGATTAAGGCGGCTCGGAATTCAATCGAAACCGATTCATCCGGCAAAGAAAACACGGCAGTCAATGCGAACACGGCGGCGGGGGAGGAAAAGACTTTTCTCGGCACGGAACCTATCGGCAGGCTGCTGTTTAAGCTGGCTGTGCCGACGGTCATTGCGCAGCTTGTGAACATGCTTTACAACATTGTTGACAGAATCTATATCGGTCATATGCCGGGTGACGGCAGTGCCGCGCTGACGGGCGTGGGCGTGTGTATGCCGCTCATACTTATCGTTTCCGCGTTTGCCGCATTTGTGGCCTCCGGCGGTGCGCCGCGCGCTTCAATAAGCATGGGCAAGGGTGATTATGACTCCGCCGAAAAAATTCTCGGCGGCTGTGTTTTGATGCAGGTTGTGATTTCCGCCGTGCTGACGGTGGTTCTGCTTGTGTTCGGCAGGGATCTGCTGCTTGCATTCGGTGCAAGCGAAAACACGATTGATTATGCGGCGGATTATATGAGCATATATGCGATAGGAACGCTCTTTGTGCAGCTGACGCTCGGCCTGAATGCCTTTATCACGGCGCAGGGCTTTGCAAAATACGGGATGCTGACGGTGCTTATCGGCGCCGCTGCAAATATCGTGCTCGATCCGATTTTTATTTTCGGTTTCAAAATGGGCGTTCGCGGTGCGGCGCTTGCAACAGTCATTTCGCAGGGGATATCCTGCATATGGGTCATTTTGTTCCTGCGCGGGGGAAAAACGGTTTTGAAGCTGAAGCGTGAAAACATACGCTTTGCTCCGCGCATTATACTTCCGTGCATCGCACTCGGGCTTGCAACGTTCATCATGCAGGCAAGTGAAAGCGTGATTTCGGTATGCTTCAATTCATCGCTGCTGAAATACGGCGGGGACATTGCCGTGGGCGCAATGACGATCCTCACAAGCGTGATGCAGTTTGCAATGCTGCCGCTGCAGGGCGTTGCGCAGGGCGCACAGCCGATTTTGAGTTATAATTTCGGGGCAAAAAATGCCGACCGTGTTAAAAAGACTTTTTTCCGTCTTCTCACCGTAAGCCTCTGCTATTCCGTCGCGCTTTGGGCTTTCGTGATGCTGGTTCCGAAAACCTTTGCCGGAATATTCAGCCCGAATCCGGAGCTTGTAAATTTCACCGGTGATGCTTTGCGAATATATTGCGGTGCGCTCTTCCTTTTCGGAATTCAAATCGCCTGCCAGATGACTTTTGTTTCCATCGGCAACGCGGGCTGCTCAATAATCGTTGCGGTTCTCAGAAAATTTGTGCTGCTCATACCGCTGATTTATATCATGCCGCAGCTGCTTGCGGATAAAACAAATGCGGTTTACACCGCCGAACCGGCTGCCGATGCAATTGCGGTAACATGCACGGCGATACTGTTTTCAATCGAATTCCGAAAAGCCCTGAAAAAACTGAATTCGGATTCCGCAGGCGGAACACAAACCGCAAAAACGGACTTGCGGGTTTAGTTCTCCGAAACAATGCTCCGCAGTGCCCGGTGTTTTACGATAATGTGCTGACGGAATAATGTATCGATAACAAAAAGCCGCCTTCCGAAACTGTCGGTCGGCGGCTTTTGTGAACCCGATATTCTAAATAAGCTTGTTATACAAAATTTTTGTTAACTCTGATTTAGTTATGATTCAGTCAATGTTCATAGGGAGCATGAAACGAGCGACTCTTTGAGCGTTGAAAAAATGATAATCAAACTCAATATCCTCTTCATGCGTAAATCCCTCAAAGGTTTTACTCAAACCTGATATTTTCCGCAATATAAGCGGCAAGCCCTGCGGCGTTGTCAACGCTGTTGGAAAGCTCAATGATAACGAACACGGGGTTGTCCTTCGTGAATGCGGCTGCGGCGGGGTTTTCAAACGCATGGAAGCCCTTTCCGACCGTCCAGTCGTTGGGAGTGCATTCATGGTAGGCGGAGGTCCAGCCGCTTTCGAAATCAGCGGAATCATCAATTACGGCGTGATAATTGGATTCGGTGAAAAGGCGAACATGGTTCATGAGCGTGGCTGCGGCATAGACGCCTGCAACGCCGTCGGTCTCATAGGCCTGCTTGTCATATTCGGCGGCACATACGGCGCCGACACAATTGCCGTTTTCGTCAAGAATAAGCTTGCGCATATCCATTCCGGCGCAAAAGTCCGAAAGGGAAGCGGAAGCGCCGTCGGTTTCGGCTTTGACCGTCCAGCCCTCGGGCAGCACAAAGTTGACAGAGAAAGCGGAGGCGGAGCCTGCGGTGGGGAAAGTGACTTTCACAGGCTGACAGGCATTTGTGTACCCGCTGAAAACGGGAACCGCCGTTGCGGGCGGAGCTGTCGGGACGGCGGCGGGGGAAGCCTCTGCGGCGGGGGACTGCGGTGCGGGTGTTCCGTCAGCCGATGAGGGCTGCTTTTGGCACGCTGCAAAGGAAAAAACGGTCACGATTGCAATTGAAAATGCAGCAATTGCTGCAAGCACTTTCGCCGAGCGGCGAACGATTGAGTGGTTGTGTTGCGTCATTGTTGTTCATCCTTTCTGAATTTCGGTCAATGGAGAAATATTCGGTTCGAACTCTCGATCCAAGTGAATTATACATCAAATCAAAAAAAAAGAAAACGGTTTTTGCACCTTTAGAACCGAAATAATAAACTATATTTTATTAAGGCAAAACTGTTAACGGCAAATGAACCGGCATTGCCCGCGTTGTCTTTGACAGATGCGATATTTTGCGGTATAATAACGTGAATTCATGTGCCTCGCGCGGCGGAACAAGGGGAATGAACGTTCGTCCGTCGGCGCGGGGACGGAAAGGAACAAAATGATGACACAAAAAAGGTTCAATGCGCTGCTTTCAATGCTGCTTTGTGCGGCGATGCTGCTGAGCATGGTCGCTATGCTTTCGGGCTGCACTCGTTCGGGAAAAAATGATTCCCCTGCTTTGCAGCACAAAATCCTGCATTATTACAGCGAGAAAGACAGCACTTCATATTTCTTTGTCGACGGCAAAAAACTTGAAGATCGCATCGGGAGCGGCATCAGCACCTTCCTTTCGGTTGACGGCACGTCCGCAGCCGTGATCGCTGCAACGGCTCTGTATCGCGTTGATGCAAACGGAATTATTCTCGTTTACCCTGCCGCCGTAACGCGTGCGGTGCTTTCCATGGACGGGAAAAGCATCCTTTTCGCAACGGCAACGAAGGCATTTTTGTACAGCAGCGACACGGGCGAAACGACCGAGTTCGAAGGCATTGAAGCTGAAACCGTGCTGAGCCTTGCGCTTTCCGAGGATGCAAAAACAGCCGCCGTGACCGTCGGTCAAAAGGGCGGAAGGACGGCGACCTATATCTGTTCCGAAGGAAAGGCCGAAAAGAACAGCGAGGATACATATGCGGTTGCGATTTCAAACGGAGCGGAGCGCATGTATCGCCTTGAATATGTTGACGGCGAGCTGACCGGGAGACTGCATTTTGTTCAGAACGGCAAGGATTCCGTTATCAGCACCAATGCGTCGCATTATTTTGAAGTAAATCGGGACGCAACCGAAATAACTTTTGACGTTAAATCCAAAACGCATTACAGCGCAAAGGGCAGCGAGGCAAAGCAGCTTGTTGATGCTTCCGCGCTTTCGCTTGCGGGTGCGCAGTATTCAACGATGGGCGGCAGCGAATGCACCGTTCTGCTCAAAAATGCCGGCAGCCTGTTCAACAGCATGTTCTACACCGAATACAATGCCAAGGATTCGGACGGCAACCAATTTGTTGAATACGATTTGTATTTTGTGAATTCCTCCAAAAAGGCTGTGAAGCTTGTCGGCGGTGCAACCCAATTCACCGTTCAGCCGGACGGAACAAGCGTTTACTGCGTTGTTGACAGCAGTCTTTACACCGTTTCCGCGTTCAACCCCAAAAAACCGGAGCTTGTTGAAAGCAATGTTTATGCTTTCGGTGCGGATGAAGGCTTTAAAAACGTTTATCTGACCGATATTTACGGCAATGTTCGCCTTAAAAAGGACGGCGCGTCGAAGCTTTCGGACATCATTCTGATGAACATTTCTCATTCCGCAATGATGAACAACGGCACTCTGCTTTGCATCGGGCTTTATGATAACGGAGGAACTCTTTGCAGCATTAAGGGCACCGAGAGCAAGATTCTTGACGAAAACGTTTATTATTTTGAAGTTTACGGCGATGTTGCCGCTTATTATAAAAAAGCCGGCAGCAAGGACGGGCTTTATGACGTCTATATGTCCGAAGACGGCGAGAATTTCACCCTCTGCGTTGAGCAGGCGGCAATCGGCGGCAAGGCTTCCTGACGGCTCGGCAGCGGTTTTTGAATAAAATCCGCAAAAGGGATCGGAACAGCCTGTAAAGTTTCATACAGAGAATCTGCAATCCCTTTTGCATGGCGGCAGTGTCGTGCAAAGGGGTTTTTAAAGCAAAAGATTCTGCTTTTGAAATTTATTTACGTAATCAGAAACAGTTTTTTAAAATATATTGAATTTGGGTGCAATATTTTGCGGTCGCCGTGCATTAACATGGCGAAAGGAAGGAAAGGAGAAACAAAATGCTGATATTAAGTGCAATTAATCCGGAACAGGCACTTTCCGACGATGAAGCGGAGCTTATGGAACTTGACCTTGCCGCTGTTGCAGCAGGCAGCACGGAAGCGTTGGAACGACTCTATAACACGGCTAAAGCGGCGGTATACAGCTATTCTCTTTCCGTTTTGAGGAACGTTCAGGATGCGGAGGATGTTCTGCATGACTGCTTTGTGAACATCTTCACCGCTGCGGCAGGTTACAGGCCGCACGGCAAACCCATGGCATGGATAATCACCATTGCTAAGAACCTCTGCTTTGCAAGGCTGCGGCAGCACAATCGGCAGGAACAGCTTCCCGATGAGGACTGGAGCGAGATGCTGGCGGACAATGCCGGGCTTTCAAATGAGGACAGGCTCGTTTTGCGGGAATGCCTCGGCAGGCTTTCCGAAGAGGAGAACAGGATCGTTGTTCTTCACGCCGTGGCAGGGTTCAAGCACAGGGAGATTGCTTCCGTTACGGGAATGCCGCTTGCAACCGTTCTTTCAAAATATCGCAGGGCAATCGCGAAGCTCCGCGAAAACCTTCAATAACAAAGGAGAGAAACAACCATGAAACACAACGAACAGGAAATCAAGGCGATGGTCAAAAAGGCATATTCGGCGGCAACCCCCGATGTGCTTGAGTCCGTACTCTCCGACTGCAAAAAACTGAAAGGAAGAGTCACACCCATGAAAAAGAAAAACTATCTCAAAAGCATCATTGCGGCGGCGGCCGCGGTAGTGTTCGTGCTTGCAGGCGTTATCGGCTTCGGCACATATCAAAAGGCAAACAAAGTCGTTTCAACCGTTGCACTGGACGTGAACCCCGGCATTGAAATCACAGTCAATGCAAAAGAAAAGGTGCTTGACGTTAAAGCGATGAACGATGACGCAAAAAAAGTTATCGGCGACATGAACTTTAAAGGCAGCGATCTGGATGTTGCCGTGAACGCACTTATCGGCTCGATGCTGCGCTGCGGCTATCTGAGCGAAATCACAAACTCCATCCTTGTCAGCGTTGACAGCAGCGATGCGGCACAGGGCGAAGCCCTTCAAAAGCGAATTGCGGCTGAAATCGAGGCGATTTTGAATCAGAACGGCGGCGGTTCGGTTCTGAGCCAGACCGTGAGCCACGATGCAGAGCTTGAGAAGCTTGCGGCGGAATACGGAATCACCCTCGGCAAAGCGAAACTGATTCAGCAGATCACGAGCGCAAGCCCGCTGTATACCTTTGAATCCCTTGTTTCCCTTTCCATCAACGACCTGAACCTGCTTATGAACTCCGACAAACTTAACCTTGGCGGAATTGACCGCAGCGGCACTCCCGCAAGCGGCGCATATATCGGCGAAGAAGCGGCAAAGCGCATTGCATTCGAACATGCGGGCGTTGCCGAAAGCGAAATCACAGGGTATGAGTGCGAAATGGACTATGAGCACGGCAGAATGGTTTACGATATTGAGTTCAGCGGCAGCGACAGCACGAACGGCGGTTATATCGAATATGACTACCATATCGATGCCGAAAACGGTGAGATTCTGAAGTATGACTTTGAACACGATGATGACCATCATGCAACCCCCGCGCCCGGCAGCGAATACATCACAAGTGAAGAGGCGATCGCATTTGCTCTTGAACGCGCAGGTCTTGCACGCAATCAGGTAACGAACCTGAAAGCTGAATTTGAAACCGAACACGGCATTGCGTTGTACGAAGTTGAATTCGATGCAAACGGCTACGAATACGAAATCAAAGTTAACGCAGCGGACGGCAGCATACTGAAGTTTGACAGGGATTATGACGATGACCACAACCACGGCGGTCATCACGAAAACCCCACGGCAGCACCCACGGCAGCACCCACTCAGGCTCCCTCCGAAAGCTATATCGGCACGGAGCGTGCAAAGCAGATCGCTTTCAACCGTGCAGGCGTTTCCGCAAGCC
>UMHQ01012808.1_pt1 | contig 12303 bp, 10 predicted proteins | sample 1965531 | NCBI WGS metagenome assembly UMHQ01 (sample SAMEA4836098, study PRJEB28245) | human gut metagenome | biome: gut microbiome; material: fecal sample | place: Denmark | collected 2008
AAAGTTAAGGCCGTACATAAAGCTCATGATGGGGATGCCGGGGCCTGCCATAAATGCGGCGCACGCTCCGGTAATGACCACGATCAGTGCCATAACGGCAACAATAATCAGGTCGAAGCGGCGACGCTTGCGTGGATTCGCCCAAATACTCGACAGACGCAGGAGCTGCGGTTTATAGATAAAACCGATGCTCAGCAAAATAGCCTGCGCCGGAAAGAACAGGGCATTAAAGTACAGCTGATACTTATAGGCCAGCGTGCCCTCCATCACGAACTTGGGCATGCTCTCGATAAGGTTGAACAGGAACAGCGTACCAAAGAGCGGGGCGCACTGGACAAACAGGTGGCCGACCTCGCGCAGGCTCACGCGGCGCGATTTTTCGGTTTCGAGCAGGGCGAGCGGGGCGGTGACCAGCACGAGCGAGGTAATCGCGGCGATACCCATGGCCATGGCCGCGATGGGCATGCTGCGCGTGAGAAACAGTGCCACGCTAAAGACCGCGATGACACCGGCGGAACGCAGCGTTTGGCTCATGCCAGCCAAATAGAGCTTGTCGGCCTGCTGCAGGCGGCCCTCGTACACGTCGGCGATGCCGTCGATCACCTTATAGAGGTAGACACCCAGGCCGATCGTGGCCATCTGCGCATCGTAGCCGCGGGCGCTGCTGTATGCCAGGCCGCATGCCAGCGCGAGCGCTCCGCAGAGCCAGCGGTTGAGCTGGTAGGAGGCGAAGGAGGTTTTTTCGTCGATGTCCGAGACCTGAAAGTTGCGCACGCCGTAGTTGCACGCAATCATGATGAGCGTGCCGGTGACAAAGGCGATGGAGAACTTGCCGGCCTCCTCGGCGCCTACGAGCTGCGTCGACACAATGGTGAGCAGCGGAAACGCCATGCCCCATACGGCGGTGCCGAGGGTATTCCAAAGATAGTCACGACGGGTGGCGTGATCTTCGTACTCGGCTTCTTGCGTGGAGAAGCCGCCGCCGTAGACGGCTCCGAGCAGGCGGTTCCACCAGGCATTGACCATGCGGTGGATGGGGCCGGGCTCGCGATCGCGCTCGCGACGACGGCGCGTGGCCTGGCTGGTGTCGGGACCGCCGGCGTTACGCTGGCTTAGCTCTTGGATTCGTGCAAGCTCCTCGGCGGTGTGCGATGCGGGGAACAGGCCATTCTCGATGCGTCCGCCCTGTCCGTTCGCCCCACTCGATACGGTGGGGTTGGTGACGCCGCTGCGGCGGGCGATGGTGCGGCGGATGCTATCGAGGGGCGAGATGCTCAAGGCGGTTCCTTTCTCTTACTGCGCTCTAGTATAGTCGCGGCGGTGTCCATTCGTGTTTTTGAACAGGTTGTTCAATAATTTCGGCGGGCGGCTGTAATTTGTCGGTAAACGTGCGGTATCCTGTTGAAGTTTTGTGACCCCCCCGATGCCGCTTGCGCGGTACCAAGGAGTTTTTACCCATGGATGTCGCTGCGTTTTTGCTGGCTCTTGTGCCGATCATCTGGCTCGTCGTGATGCTGCTGTGCTTTAAATGGCCGGCTTGGAAGGCCGCCATTGGCTCGTTCGCCCTTTCGTGCGTGCTCGCCTTTGCGTGGTGGCAATTGCCGGCGGCGCAGATAGCCACGGCCTCGCTCGAGGGCTTTTTGATGGCCCTGTGGCCCATCGTGCTCGTAATTATCGCCGCGGTGTTCACGTATAACCTGTGCGTGCGCACGGGTGCCATGGACGTGATCGGCGGTATGATCACCTCCATCAGCAGCGATCGTCGTCTGCTGGCGCTGCTCGTGGCCTGGTGCTTCGGCGGTTTTATGGAGGGCATGGCCGGCTTTGGTACCGCCGTTGCCATTCCCGCCGGCATGCTCGCGGGCCTTGGTTTTGAGGCCGTGCCTGCCGTGCTCATTTGCCTGCTGGCCAACGGCGTGCCCACGCCCTACGGCTCCATTGGCATCCCCACGGTGTCCGTTGCCGACCTGGTGGGTCGGATTCCCTGCATCTGGCGACCGTTCAGTTGGTGCAGCTCGCACCGTTCTTTGTGGCGATGCCGCTGCTTATCGTGCTGGTTGCGGGTCGTGTTGTCGATGACCAGGGCAATGTTGCAAGCGTTGCCGAGCGTCTGCACGGCGTTGCCGGCGTGGCACTGCTTTCCGGTGTGTCCTTTGCCGGCGCGGCCCTGGTCGTCGCCATGTTTGTGGGCCCCGAGCTTGCTGCGGTCGTGGGCTCCATCGTGTCGCTCGCGCTGACCGCCGCGCTTGCTATGCGCGCCGAGAAGTCCGGTCACCTAGATGCGCGCTTCCATATGAATATCGAGTCCGGCGAGCAGCTTACCGTTAAGTCGGCGCTTTCGGCCTGGTCGTGCTTCATCCTGATCTTTGTGCTGCTGCTGGGTACCTCCAACCTGGTGCCCGCCGTGCATGCCGCGCTCGCGCCGTTTGCAAGCCACGTGCAGGTGTATTGCGGCGAGAACCCCGGTACGCTTACGTTTTCTTGGATCAACACGCCGGGTGTTTGGATTTTCCTGGCGGCGTTTGTCGGCGGTGCCATTCAGGGTGCTTCGCCGCGCCTGATGGGCGAGGTGCTGGCTGCGACCGTCAAGCAGATGATGCCGACGGTTATCACGATGCTTTCGGTGCTGGGTTGCGCCAAGGTGATGGGCTACGCGGGCATGATCTCTTCGATCAGCGCATTTTGCATCGCTGTCGCCGGTGGTCTGTACCCGATTCTGGCTCCGTGGATCGGTGCCGTCGGTGCATTCGTGACCGGTTCGGGCACGTCCTCGGGCATGCTGTTTGGTCCCATCCAGAGCCAGGCGGCTACGGCGTTGGGCGTGAGTGACTACTGGATGGTCGCGCTGAACGCCTTGGGCGTCGCCGCCGGCAAGATGATCTCACCGCAGACCCTCGCCATTGGTCTTGCCGCCGTTCACGTGCGCGGCAAGGACGCCGAGCTCCTGGGCGCAGTGCTGCCCTACGCCGCCGGCATGCTGGTCCTCATGAGCGCCATCGCCATGTTCGGCCAAGACCTGTCGCTGTAGGGCGGCACTTAGGGACGTTCTTTTTCTGCCGGCAGCTGGGGACACTCCTTGGCTGTTGCCTGTTCAAGGGTGTCCCCAACGACTAGTCGTTTAAGAACGTCCCCAATGACTAGGCCGCTTGCGTGCGATTTTTGACCGTTGAGCGGGCGCTTCGCCGTCGCCGCAAAAACGTTTTTGCATATCGGGTACAACGGGCTTTACGTGAGTAAAGTGCGTGCTGCGTCCACGTGTCGCGCTTTTAAAGGAGGCCCCATGCCTGGTGTTACCCCTGCAGAAGTTCTATCCAACTTTGGCATTACGCTGGTCGAAGATCCCGCCGAGAACCAGCCCCGCCTGCTGGTTGACCTGCCGGCAGCCGAGCTCGTCGAGCATGCCATCCGCCGCAACGAAGGCCGCATGGCCTCCAACGGCGCACTGGTGATCGAGACGGGAGAGCGCACTGGCCGCTCGCCCAACGACCGCTTTATCGTCGACACGCCCGACGTGCACGACAAGATTGCCTGGGGCGCCGTCAACCGCCCGCTGTCCGTCGAAAGCTACGAGGTCATCAAGGCCGGTATCGTCGACTATCTCAACGAGCGTGATGTGTTCGTCACCCGCGGCATGGCCGGCGCCGACCGCAACCACACGCGTCGCCTGCTCGTCGCCTGCGAGCGTGCCAGCCAGGCGCTCTTTATTAAGCAGATGCTTGCCCGCCCGCTTGCCCGCGAAATCGCACGCACCGGCGAGCCGGACTTCTGCGTCCTTGCCGCGCCCGGTTACCAGTGCGACCCTGCCATCAAGGGCCTCAACTCCAGCGCCGCCGTGGTCATCAACTTCCAGGAGCGCGTGATTCTGGTCGCTGGCACCGGCTACTCCGGCGAGATCAAAAAGTCCATCTTCAGCGTCATGAATTATCTGCTGCCCGTCGAGGACGACGTACTGCCCATGCATTGCTCGGCCAGCATGGATCCCGTCACGCACGAGACCGCGGTGTTCTTTGGCCTGTCCGGCACGGGCAAGACCACACTTTCGGCCAACCCCACGCGCCTGCTGATCGGTGATGACGAGCACGGCTGGTCCGATATGGGTATCTTTAACGTCGAGGGCGGCTGCTACGCCAAGTGCGAGGGCCTGGACGCGTTCCACGAGCCCGAGATTTTTAACGCCGTCCGCTTTGGCGCCATCTGTGAAAACGTGGTACTCGATGAGAACCGCAAGCCCAACTACGACGACGTCTCGATCACGCACAATACGCGCGTGGCCTACCCCGTCGAGCATATCCCCAACGCGTGGACCAAGGGCATGGGCACCACTCCGAGCGTCGTGCTGTTCCTGACCTGCGACGCCTTTGGCGTGTTGCCGCCCATCTCTCGCCTGACGGCCGACGCCGCCATGTACCACCTTGTGACGGGCTTCACCGCCAAGATCCCCGGCACCGAGGTCGGCGTCACCGAGCCCACGCCCACGTTCTCCTCGCTGTTTGGCGAGCCGTTTATGCCGCTCGACCCCATGGTCTACGCTAAGATGCTCGGCGAGCGCATCGCCGACGGCCGCACCCGCGTCTACCTGGTCAACACCGGCTGGATTGGCGGCGGCTACGGCGTGGGCCATCGCATCGAGCTGGCCTACACGCGCTCACTGGTCGCTCGCGCCCTCGACGGTACCATCGAGGACAGCGAGTTTGTGCACGACGATATCTTTAATGTCGACATTCCCACTACGTGCCACGGTGTGCCCGACGGCATCCTGGTGCCGCGCCAGTACTGGCAGAGCACCGCGCGCTACGACGAGGCAGCGCACAACCTGGCCGTGATGTTCGAGGAGAACTTCGAGAAGAAGTACTCGCACCTGCCCGAGTCCGTCAAGGCCGCCGGCCCGCACGCCCAGGTGCCCGCCGAGGCCCGTCATCGCGGCCGCGGCCTGCTGGGACTCCGCCACTAGCGTCGCCTTGGACCCAAAACCACCACAAAGGGGACAGGCACCGTTGTGGCGGTTTTGCTTGGGCGGATGACTCGGGTTACAATACGCCTGACATATCGCCCCCTTCTCCGGATGGGGGCAGCGTAAGCGCTCTTGTGGCGGCACCGTAGGACTTTGAAGGTGGCCGCTGTGAGGGCGCTTTTTGTTTAGGTGCCCTCGCTCGGGCGCACACAATGAAGGGAGAGCGTATGAAGAGCTTTGTTGCCGAGGATTCATTCTGGGAGCTGTTTCCGCGGGCAGCGGTCGGTGTCGTGGTTGTGAAGGGCATGAAGCCCGCGGCTCAGATTCCCCAGGAGGACGTGGATGCGATCGCCGCGCTGCTCGACCGCGCCAACATCGATGCGGAGCGTCACCTGACGAGTGATACTATCAGCGAGAATGCGCCGGTTAAGGCATGGCGCGAGGCGTATCGTCTGTTCAAGACCAAGAAGGGCGCGCGTTGCTCAGTTGAGAACCTGCTCAAGCGCGTGCTCAAAGGCAAGCCGGTCGGCCACATCACGCCGGCGGTGGACATCTACAACACGATTTCGTTGACATATGCGTTGCCCGTTGGCGGTGAGGATTTGCATGCTATTGAGGGCAATCTGCGCCTGGCGGTGACCGACGGCGGCGACGCGTTCTTGCCACTTGGCGAGGAGGCAGACGATCCGACGCTGCCTGGCGAGCTCGCCTACATCGATGATGCGGGCGCCGTGTGCCGTTGCTGGAACTGGCGCGACGGCGTTCGAACGGCTCTGTCCGACGATTCGGCCGATGCGTTCCTGGCGATTGAGTGCGTGGAGCCCGAGCGGATGGGGGATTGCCAGGCCGCCATCGATCGCTTGGCCGAGCTGCTGGAACGATATCTGGGAGCGACGGTCGTCGTTAAGACGCTTGTAACGCGCGACAATCCCTGCGTCGAGCTGTAGCGGCGTCTAGAACCTATTGATGCCCCAAACCACCACAAAGGTGCCTGTCCCCTTTGTGGTGGTTTTTATGTTGATGGGTTAACAATTGGGATATTTGGGTACGGGGGTTCGGACGTGCGGCTAAGATGTTTACCCGTTAGCATCATGTAAGCGAAAGGCGGTCGTCACCATGCAGTGGAACGACGAGACACGTTTTGAGGACTTTGTCGGACTGATCAGCGGCCTCTACAAGGAGATTCAGCGCATCAAGACGTCCGAAGGTGCAAGGCTGGGCCTTAAGGGCTCCGACGTCATGTGCCTGTACTATCTTGAACGCAGCAAGGACGGCCTGACTGGCGCCGACCTCGCCCGCATGGCCGGCGTTACCCGAGCCGCCGTTTCGCGCACACTGGCACATCTGGAGGAGGGCGGCTACGTCGAGGTCGACGATTCGGGTGATGCGGCCGTCAAGTACCGTGCCCCGGTGCGCCTGACTGCCCTGGGCGGTGAGAGCATGAGCGAGGCCGATCGCATCATTCGCGAAGTGCTCGACACCACCGGCAAGGCCATGGGTGTGGAGCAGCGCGAGCAGATGTATGCGTCGCTGCGTACGATTCTCAACACCTTGCGCGAGATCTAAGGCCGCCAAGGCATCTGCTTCCAATTAATAACTGCATAGTCCCGTTTGAGCGCGTATACCGTGCCGGGGCATTGCTGTCAAAATTCCCCGCGCGGGACCTGCGCAAGAAAGGATTCGCTATGTCCATTCGTATTATTACCGATTCCGCGAGCGATATGACGCCGGCTGAGCATCCCGCTCTGCGTGTTCTGCCGCTGTCCGTCACCTTTGGCACCGATGTGTACATGGATGGCGTCGACATCGATCACCAGCGCTTTTACGAGATGCTCGTGGAGCGCGACGAGCTGCCCAAGACCGGCCAGGTCAACCCGTACGCGTTTTCGCAGGCGATTGCCGAGGCGCGTGAGGCCGGCGACGAGGCGGTGATTATTACCGTGGGCGCCAAGCTTTCGGGCACCAACCAGAGTGCTCGTACGGCACTTGCCGAGGCGCCGGGCGGCGACGTGTTCGTCGTGGATAGCAATAACGTGACCTTGGGCGAGCGCGTGCTGGTCGAGTATGCGCTGCGTTTGGTGGACGAGGGCCGTAGTGCGGCCCAGATCGCGGCAGCGGTCGAGGCCGTGCGCGACCGCGTGGTGGTTATCGGCCTGCTCGAGACGTTGGAGTATCTGGTGCGTGGCGGTCGTCTGTCTGCTGCGGCCGGCGCCGTGGGTACGCTGCTCAACGTGAAGCCGGTCGTGGCCGCCGAGGACGGCCTCATCGTGCAGTTGGGCAAGGCGCGCGGTTCCAAAAACGGTCGAAACTTGTTGAACCAGAAGGTCGAGCAGGCGGGCGGCGTCGACTTTTCCATGCCGCTGGCGCTCGGCTATACGGGCCTTTCGGACGCGGTGCTCAAGAAGTATATCGATGACAGTGCGGCGCTGTGGGCTGGCCACACCGAGGGCGAGCTGCCCGTCCACACTATCGGCGCCACCATCGGCACCCACGTAGGTCCCGGCGCCGTAGCCGTAGCCTTCTTCCAGCCCGCCAATTAACCGACTTGCCATAAACCACCACAAAGGGGACAGGCACCTTTGTGGTGGTTTATGCTTTTCCGGGTGGAAGGGAGTGAGCAATGGCGTCTGAGGGCTTTTTTGAGCGGGTGTACGAGGTGGTCGAGCAGATTCCCGAGGGGATGGTCGCCACGTACGGACAGGTGGCGCTGCTCGCCGGTCGTCCGCGAAGCGCGCGCTATGTGGGCTATGCGCTGCACAGCAATCCGCGCCCTGGTCTGATTCCCTGCCATCGTGTGGTGTTTGCCGATGGACGTATTTGCGAGGGCTTTGCGTTTGGCGGCCCCGATGCTCAGCGTGAGCTCTTAAAGGGGGAGGGCGTGACGTTTATCGATCCCATGCATGTTGATCTGTCCGCCTGTCGTTGGCCGGCCGGACTCTAACAGCTCTGCCGTGGCCAAACCACCACAAAGGTGCCTGTCCCCTTTGTGGTGGTTTTCCATTGCAGGTTTACCGGAGCTAACTTATGGAGAAGGTATGGCGGCGCATATTGACGCTAGAAAGTAAACCTCGGTGAACTATATTGGTTTCAGCAACAGAGCAGGCAATAGGCGATGAAAAAGCCTGCCCTGTTGAGTTTGATTCGCATTCCTCCCCTCTGTGCGATTCAACGGTGTACTTCGGGAACAGGCCCGCTGGCAACTTACTGCCAGCGGGCCTGTTCCTGTTTTGGGGAGAAATCTAATCTCACCGTCTATGTTGTGCGAAAGCGCTTTGCCTAGTACACCATGCCCATGGCGTCCTGAACCTCGGCCAGGGTCTGCTCGGCGATCTCGTCGGCGCGACGATTGCCCTCGTGCAGCACGTCCTTGACGTAATCCAGGTCGTTCTCGTAGCGCTGGCGACGCTCACGGATTGGGGCGAAGTACTCGTTGACGGCCTCGGTCACGTACTTCTTGAGCTGGCCGGAGCCGCCCATGCCGATCTCCTCGGCAATCTCAACCTCGGAACGACCGGTGCAGATGGCAGCCGTCGAGAGCAGGCCGGATACGCCGGGGCGGTTCTCGGGATCAAACGTGATCATGCGCTCGGAGTCGGTCTGGCTCTTCTTGATGCGCTTGGCCGTCTCCTCGGCAGTCATCGAGATGTTGATGGCGTTGCCGTAGCTCTTGCTCATCTTGCGACCGTCCAGGCCGGGCAGCAGCGGGGTCTCGGACAGCAGCGCTTCGACCTCGGGAAATACCTTGCCATAGCGGTTGTTAAAGCGGCGAGCGATGGTGCGGGTGAGCTCGATGTGCGGCAGCTGGTCGCGACCGACCGGCACCACGTTGCCCTTGCAGAACAGGATGTCGCAGGCCTGGTGCACCGGGTAGGTGAGCAGAAGGCCGGTGAGCTCGTGGCCCGAGGCCTCCATCTCGGCCTTGACCGTGGGATTGCGCGCCAGCTCGGCCTCGGACACCAGCGACAGGAACGGCAGCATGAGCTGGTTTGCGGCGGGCACGGCGGAGTGCGCGTAGATCATGGTCTTGTCGGGGTCGATGCCGCAGGCAAGGTAGTCCATGACCATGTTGTACACGTTGTCCTGGATATGCTCGGTGGTGTCGCGGTCGGTGATGACCTGGTAGTCGGCGATGAGCACGTTGGTCTTGGCGCCCATGTTCTGCAGTTCAACACGGCCCTTGAGGGTGCCGAAGTAGTGACCCAGGTGTAAGCGGCCGGTCGGGCGGTCGCCGGTGAGCATGGTGAACTTCTCGGGCGTCTTTGCCAGGCCCTCGCGAATGGCGTTGCTCTTTTGCAGCGCGACTTCGTAGCTGTTCTCGTTTGGCATGATTGCTCCTAACGTATGCGTATTGGTCAAGATGATAACGCGTTTATTGAAAGGGGTGGGGCGTAAGTGGGCGAGGTGCCGGTAGGGCGAGGGCTATGCGGCGGTCGCGACGCGGTCGCGAGCGGCCAGCAGCAAAGAGTCACTTCCTTGGCAATAAAACCTAGCGCCTGTGGTGGCGCTCCTCCTTGCGCTCCTCGGCTGCCTGCTCCTCCTGTTTAAAGGCGGGGTCGTCGGGGGTTACCAGCTCGTCCTCGTGTGTGCGCTTGTTGTAATGGTGGCGCAAGACGGGCTCAAACAGGTGCAGGTGCTTGGCGAAGGCCGCCGAGCCAATGGCGAGCACGACAAAGATGAGCACGCGCGTGGGCACCTCGACCTGATTGATCGCGGCGGCGCCGGCCGAAAGCATGATGCACCAGGCGTAGATGAGCAGCACAGCCTGCTTTTGGTTGTAACCCTCTTGGATCAGGCGGTGGTGGATGTGGCCCTTGTCAGCCTGTCCGATGCTAATGTGGGCGCGCTTGCGGCGCACGATGGCGCTGAACGTGTCGATGATGGGCACGCCGGCTACGATGAGCGGGATGATGAGAGAGGTGAGCGCGGCGGTGCGGCTCACGTTGAGCAGCGAGATAGAGCCCAGAGCGAAGCCCAACAGCAGCGACCCCGAGTCGCCCAAGAAGATGCTCGCGGGGTTGAAGTTGTAATGCAGAAAAGCCACGCACGAGCCAAAGAGCGCGATGGAGAGCGCGGCGGCGTCGATACGGCCCGAAAGCATGGCCATCGTGAACATGGTGAACGATGCGATGCCGCAAATGCCCGTGGCCAGGCCGTCGAGGCCGTCGATGAGGTTGATGATGTTGGTGAACGCCACCAGGTAGATCACGGTGATGGGGTAGGCGAGCCAGCCAAGCATGATATCGCCAGGGGCAAACGGGTTGACGATGACGCCGATGCGCAGGCCGCCCACGCAGGCGATGAGCGCGGCGAGGACCTGACCGGTCAGCTTTTGCTTGGGCTTGAGCTGGTAGACGTCGTCGATTGCGCCGGTCGCAAAGATGACGGTAAAAGAAAGCGCCAGTATGGGGTAGCTGATGTGTAAGAGGGGATGAGGCACCAAAACGGGCGGCCAGCCCAGGTACCAGGTGCCTAGGATCTGCACAATGCAGGCGACGACAAGGCCCAAAAAGACCGCCGTGCCGCCCATGCGCGGGATGGGCTTGGTGTTAATGCGGCGCTTTGAGGGATAGTCGACGGCGTCGAGCTTGATTGCCAGGCGCTTGACCAGGGGCACCGTGAGAAATGTCGTGATAAAGGCAGCGGCCGCCACGCATAAGTACGGTATGAAGCTCGTGGATGAAGCCATGAATCGAAAACCGCCAAGCGTCGAAGGAAAAGGTCAAAGGGCGCTACGCGCAAAAGGGCATAGCTGACCCATGATACTCGACCGAGGGGGTGCGGGGGTTTGCGCCGTGCGATTATCACGCGCTTACCAGATATTGGGATGTTGGCGGGGGTTCTGCCGAGTACTGTTGGGTGTCATACGGGATCTGCGATGGCAATTTTTGGCAAAATCGGCAAAAGAAAACCACCCCCCACGTTACGAAAATGAACCCACCTAAAACAGGTGGGTGCCCTCATCGACTGTTCCAGCGTCCTTAACAACGAAGGATACCTGTACTAAGTACGACTGTGTGGGCTCCCTAAATAAACGCGACGGTTCACCCAGTTGCTCCGCGGGGGGCGGAATACCTACATCATAAAGCGGCACTTTGTTGATTCCAGTCTTGACATTACAAAAATCGTGTCGGACGATTACGGCACCTTGGGCTTGGAGCCGTCTGTGCGGTCCGGGCCTTTACGTTTGAGCTGCTGAATCGTTGTTTTGGAGCATGTTTTTATGCCGACGTCGTTGACCGAACTTTTTTCGCCCGCCTGCCATTTGTGTCCACGCCGTTGCGGCGCGGCGCGCGACGAGGGCGCGCGTGGCGTGTGCGGCGCCGACAACACGCTTAAGGTCGCCCGTGCGGCGCTCCATATGTGGGAGGAGCCGCCTATCTCGGGCGAGGCCGGCTCGGGCACGATTTTCTTTAGCGGCTGTTCGCTCAAATGCGTCTATTGCCAAAACCACGAGATCTCGACGGGCAATTTCGGTCTTGAGATTACGCCCCAGCGTTTGGTCGAGATTATGCTGGAGCTGCAGGACCAGGGTGCCAACAACATCAACTTGGTGACTGCGACGCATTATGCTCACCTGCTGCCGTCCGCGATTGCCGCAGCGCGGGAGCGCGGGCTGGACATCCCGATCGTCTACAACACGAGCGGCTATGAGCGGGCGAGTGCCGTGGCGGCGCTCGGCGATCTGGTCGATGTGTGGCTTACCGACTTTAAATATGCCGATGCGGGGCTTGCGCAGTCGCTTTCTCATATTAAGGATTACCCGCGCGTGGCCGTGTCGGGCCTGGCTCAGATGGCGCGCGAGATCGAGCGCCGCGGGGGAGAGATGGTGGACGAGGACGGGCTCATGAAGCGCGGCATCATTGTGCGCCATCTGGTACTGCCGGGACATGCAGACGATTCATGTCGCGTGCTGGATCTGGTGTGGCAGACGGTGGGCAACGTGCCGATTTCGGTCATGAACCAGTACACCCCCAATGCGCTCATGCGTGAGCAAGGCGGCGAGTTGGCGCGCGCCGTGACGCGCGAGGAGTACGAGCAGGTGCTCGACCATGCCGACGACTTGGGCTTTACGACGATGTTCTGGCAAGAAGGCGGCGCAGTGGACGAGAGCTTTACCCCGGCGTTCGACACCACCGGTGTCCTCACCAGCGCAAAGTAGCGCGTTCGCCGATGATTTTTCTGGGACGGGGATTAAAAAATCATCGGGTGGCTCGGACGTTCGAAAAGTAGCCAAAACAGTCCCGTCCCAAAAAGACTGGGTATTGGGCGTTGACAGTTGGCGAGCCGTAGGTAAAATATCAACTTGTCCTGGGGACGTAGCTCAGTTGGGAGAGCGCTGCCGTCGCATGGCA
>UMHQ01009775.1_pt1 | contig 12278 bp, 13 predicted proteins | sample 1965531 | NCBI WGS metagenome assembly UMHQ01 (sample SAMEA4836098, study PRJEB28245) | human gut metagenome | biome: gut microbiome; material: fecal sample | place: Denmark | collected 2008
GGATTCCCTGCCGGCCGGGGAAAGCGCTTCGGCAAGGAAGCGCTTTCCATAGGGGCGGGGAACGAAACGTATTCATCTTACTGTTTTTAATACAATTTTCTGTCTTTTCTAGAACGCTGCTCAGCCATACCGAGTTGAAGAGCAGTGACAGCTACATTATTCACTATTTTATAATAAATTACACATAGATATAGAATATTGATATGGGATGCGTTCTACTTTTCCCCGTTGGGAGAATGTGCGCGCTTTTTTGAAAATATATTGATATATCTTGCTTTTTACTTTTCCATCATCAACTTTTTTTGAACGTATCCGCTTTCATGCTGGGCAAAATGCTGGGCAAAACAGAGCAGGCCGGATTTCTTTTTTACAAGAGGAATCCGGTCTGCTCTGTTCTTATTTATAAATAATTTTAATGTATCGAGTGCATAATAATGCAGATAGACTCGCGTTTTTTCCAGTTTTACTGGCGGGATCGGAATTTCCGAACCGAAAACAGAAGCACGGGGGCTGGGCAAAATGCTGGGCAGAAGAGCCCTGCGGAGAAGGCTTGGACTGAATAAAAATATAAAACAATAAGTTCAGTATATTAAATAGAATGATTGGTCGTTGTGACGTGCATGAGCATCGTTTCTGAAAGCTTTTGACAGCTGTCACTGCTCTTCAATTGCCTTTTTTTCAGAAGGATTTTCACATTAAAAACAATTAAAATCAATATATTAATATGAAAAAAATACCCGAAACCTTTGATTCCGAAAGGGCCGGATGCCAGCCGCCCCCCCCACGCCCACGGCAAATCCGGACAGGGCGCCATGTGGAACCTCGGGGACAGACACGTATGCCGTTTAAATCGACAGAAAGGCCTTTTTAAGAGGCTTTTCACGAAAAGATGAATCAATGACGCGATGGGAAAACTGGCCCTTAAAATGCCGTTTACGGCGTTTTCCGGGAGGCAGGCAATGACCGGTGAATATCCCCGGCTCGGACAGAAGGGGAAAACCGCAGCCCGGGAGAGGCCAAAAAAGGACATGGCGAAGTGGCGAGTAAACATTGAGAGGCCGCAGAACGCACGTAAAGCCCCTTTAGCGGCGTTTTGGCACGAAAGACGATGAATGACGCGTTGCGATGAAACGAGCCTGAAAGGACCGTTTACGGCGTTTTTACGATGGGTCTGCCTTTATGCCCCGCCCCTACGGAATGCGGTTCCACCCGGAACTGCATTCCCCGGAAGGCAGGGATGTTTTCCTGAATACTTCCAGCTTATTGCCGGATTACTCCGGCGCAACTCAGCACTAGACGCCCAATCGGCGTTTAGGGGGACATGTTCCCCTCACGGGGTGGCCCTTGGATCGGTTTGCAACTGACGCGGCAAGGGTACCCCCAAGGATGGGCCGCCCCTCTCCGCAAGCCCGTTTGCGGAGCTTCTGGGGAATTTGTCCAGCCGTTCCTCTTCCGACACGGGGTCGTGATGGCAGGAACAAAATAATTTTTTAGCTATCCTCCGGAGGATACAAACATGGCTAATCCCTCTTGGTTTAATGCGAAAATTATCTGACTAACAAGCTGGCTCAGCTGCAGGCTACCGAGCCCGAAGGCAACTGGAACGTCTACTCCATGGCTCAGGCGTTCGCTAACGAGGGCTATGAGGGCGAAGACGGCGCTTATCAGCATTTCCTCGATTACGGCATGTCCGAAGACGTTTCCCCCAGCGCCCTGTTTGATGTCGACGCCTATTATATCAACAAGCTTGACGCGCTGAAAAACGATCCCAAAACGGCTGAAGAATGGGCCGACAAGACGGTCGACGACGTGAAGGATGCTTTTACGGCGAATGGCCTTTCCGCGTGGGAACACTACCAGCAGTTCGGTACTGCCGAAGGCATCAATCCTTCCGCCGACTTTGATACCGTCAAGTACCTTCAGGCCAAGGCCGATGCCATGAACGCCCTTGGTGGAGACAAGGTGTGGACCCCCGACGATATTGCTAAAGCGTTTGCCGAAAACGGCCTGAGCGCCATCGAGCACTATGAACTGTACGGCAAGAGCGGTGCCGAAGGCGAAGTCGCCGAAGGATACAATCCTGCTCCGGTCGTCACGCTGACCTTTGCGGATGCCCTTGCCGCCGAAACCCTTCCGGCCGAATACTTCCTCGCTGACGGCGCCGCGTCTTTCGAGGGATTGGCCATCGCCGATCTGGATGCGGCTCAGGCCAAGGCCCAGTCCATCTTCGACGACGCTCTCAACAAGGCCGATCTGGAATACAGCGTCGCCTACACCCTGAGCGACACGCTGGCGAACATCATGGCCGCCGATCCCGCCGTGCTCGAAGGCCATGCCTACACCCTGACCGACGGTGCCGCCGATTTCGGTGCAGACCTGACCGTCGACGCCGTTGCCCAGGCCGCCGCGCAAGCCTTCATCGACGGTTCCGCCAACGAAACCAAGCCCGAACTGGCTGCCACCTATACCGTGTCTGACTCTCTGGCGAACATCATGGCCGCCGATCCCGCCGTGCTTGAAGGCCATGCCTACACCCTGACCGACGGCGCCGCCGACCTCGGTACGGATCTGACCGTTGAAGCCGTCGCCAGCGCTCAGGCCGCCGCGCAAGCCCTCATCGACGGTTCCGCCAATGAAATCAAGCCCGAACTGGCTGCGATCTACACCCTGAGCGATTCGCTGGCGAACATCATGGATCCCGCTAATGCGGACATGGTTACAGGTGCCGGCAGCTATGCCCTGACCGACGTCAAGGCTGACCTTGGCGAAGTAACCGTTGGTGGCCTTGCGGCCGCTCAGCTTGCTGCCACAACCGCCGCGTAGGCCGTCATCGTGGGCGCTACGAATGCTTCCGAACTGGGTGGCCTGTCCTATACGTTCGTGCTCAATGACACTGTTGCGAATATTCAGGCTTTGGGCGCCACTTTGCCCGAAGGCGCCACTGGCTACATCCTGACCGATTCTTTGGACAATTTGAAGAACGCCAGCGACAATCTGTTCCACGATGCCGCTCAAGTCTTTGTCAGTGGTACCGTAGATAGCATTGATAATGCAAATGTGGCTGATGCAGTCTTCATCGGTTCCCTTGACGGCATCATCTACAATGATGAGTTCGTTAACTTGCAGGACGCTCTTCACCTCAACGAAGCCAACGTGTCTTACACGCTGACGGATACTCCTGCGGGTGCGCATTTTGTTGCGGCCCATGTCGCCGTCGCCGACGTGGAAGCGGAGCTTGCCGCCGTCCAGGCATTCGTTGCCGGTGCGGATAACGGCGCTGCTTATGAAGGCGCTACCTACGGCTATACGATTCTCGACACCATCGCCAACATCAAGGCCGCTTCCAACGATGTTCTGGCGAAGGCCGAAGTGAGCAATGGCATCACCGTCTCCGATACGCTGGCTGCGTTTGATGCTTCCAACGATATCCTGACGAATACCGCTTACGGCGTTGATCAGGCTATTGCTTCCGTCGCCAGCGACACGACCATCAGCACGGATACGTTAACGGCCATCAACAGCGCTACAGTGACGCTTAACGCTTTGGCGGACTCCGCCGTCACCGTGGACGCCAGCTCGGATACCACTGGTGTTACGGTTGATCTCTCCTCGCCCTCGTTCACGCTTGGTGGTTCGGGCGAGTTGACCTTCAACGTCACCGGCGGCGAAGGCGCCGACACCTTCACTCTGGGCGCTGGTGCCGATATTGTGGATCTGAAGGAAGCCACGCCTGCCAGCGACACCGTTATCCTCGCCGAGAATGGTGCTGATATCTTTGATACCATCACCGGGTTTACGGCTGGTGCTGCCGTCTCAAATGGAGATGCCCTCGAGCGCATACCAACTTTGGTATTGATGGCCTCCTTAAGGGTGTAGGAGGCACGGCTAGCAATGAAGCACTGACTGCTCTGACTGCTGGCGCTGCAAGTATTGGTACTAATATCGCTGATAAGCTGTTCCTGTTTGAAGGAACGGTAGAAGACCTTGGTACTTTGATTAAGAGTACTGCCACCGACGGCACGCTCGGTCTTGCTAGCGGCTCAACGGCCTTTGTTCTTATCGGAGAGGTTGCTGATGGCGAACAGGTATTTGAGATGTACCAAATTACAGGTAACGGCGGCGACAATGAAACCTTCACCCAGATCGGGACGATTGGCGTAAGCGATGGCGATGCACTCCATACGGATAACTTCGTAACAGCCTAACCCTTCCCCAGGCACTAGCCTGAACACGGCATAAAACAGCCCCGCCCTTCCTTCACCGGAGGGGCGGGGTTTTGTTTTTGAAGCGGCGTTTTTTCGGCCTTCCCCGCTTCTTCCGCGTCCGCGGCGTGAACCGAAAAACAATGGGCACGGGAACGCTCATGGATTACCGTCCACCCATGCTTGCAAGGCCCCTTCCGGCAAGAGGGAAGGGCGGGGCATCCCGCAGTCTTGTATTGACGTTTTTCGATTCTCGAAAGACACTGGCGTACCCGAACTGGCCGTCGGGGAACGCCCGGCGCGTATTGATGCGGAAAGCCCGGCGCGGGAATTTCCGCAGACCAGCCAAACAAGGATTCAGGCATGTTGCAGACGGAACATTTCAACAGGTGCATCCAAACGCTGGATGCCTCGTTTGCCCTCTTGAAGCGGGCGAAGCCGGGCAGTGTGGAATATGAGGTTTACCGGAACGCCACCATCAAGGGCTTTGAGCTTGTCCTCGAAACGGGGGGCAAACTCATTGGAAAGTACCTCAGGCAATTTTTCGCTTCGCCCGGCGAGGTGGACAGGCTTTACTTCAAGGACGTGCTGCGCCATGCCGCGAAACACGGCCTGCTCACGCCCGATGAGGTGCGCCGCTGGTTCTCGTATCGGGACAACAGGAACCTTACCGCCCACGACTACGGGGAAGCCCTTGCGGAAGAGGCATTGAAGCAGGTTGAAGGTTTCATAGCCGATGCGCGGGCACTGGCCGGGCGGCTGGCCGAACGGCAGGGTGGACAACGGGGCGAAACCGATGGAACGGAATGAGCTTTTTCTTGAACCGGCGATCAGGGAGGCGGTCTGCGCTCTGCTCCGCGCCATTGTTCCTGACGCCGAGGTATGGGCATACGGCAGCCGCCTGTCAGGAAAGGCCCATCCGGGGAGCGATCTCGATCTTGTCGTCCGCACCCCCGGCGCACTTCTGCGGCCCTGCCCGGCGGTCGAGGCGCTCCGAACGGCATTCCGCGAAAGCGACATCCCGATTTTCGTTGACGTACATGACTGGGCGCTGTTGCCGGAAGCGTTTCAAAAGGAAATCGCAGCCCGTTTTTTTCCGCTGCGGTAACACGCGAGAGCGCCCCTGTGCTGAAAGGGCGATTCTTCCCGGATCGCCCTTTCGTTTGTCCCCGCCCTTCAAATATTCGTACTTGAGAACGATGGCCCCCTCTGGTATTAAACAAGTTGAAAGCCGTATGTTGATTTATCCCGATAAAACGCCGTGTGTCCCGGCTGGAGACATACGGGGTTTTCTTTTATCGGATTTAAACCCCTCTGAGAGCGCTTCGTATGATGGAAAGGTTGAAGATATATATGCCGGGAATTGGGACGTGGAGATTTTTTCTATCATTTTTGGTTGCCATCTCACATCTCTATGGCAATATGATTCATGGCCCGGCTGCGTATGCCGTATGGTTTTTTTTTGTCTTGAGCGGTTTTTTAATGTCCCTCGTTCTGACAAAAAAATATGGATTTTCTCCATCCGGGCTCAAAGATTACGCACAAAACCGATTCCTGCGTATTTATCCTTCATATATCTTTTCCGTGATATTGGGCATAGGCGTTCTTTTTGTTCTGAAAAGGTACCATTTTGAAACGACCGTTCTCAACCCTGCCTTTCAGCGCCCCGGAAGCCTGTACGAATTTATCGGCAATTTCTTGATGATTCCTTTCGCTGTAGGCGGATTGTTTGTTCCCGTAGCCAGCGCGTTGTTCGTTGAGGTCTGGGCGTATGCGCTGATGCCTTTCATGGCCTACAGCCGCCATGCCGCCATCCTCGGCTTTCTGATCACGCTGGCGGGCAATATCCAGTACGGAATCACTCCGGAAAGTTTTCCCATTCGGTATTCGGGGTTTGCCACGGGCCTGTTGGCCTTTTCCGTAGGCTCCTTGACGCTTCATTATTATGAAACCCTGAAAAGATTCGGCATGCCGTGCACGAGTGTCCTTGTTTGGTGCATACACGGTGTACTGTGGCTTTTCGATCCCTATTATCCCTGGAATTATGGCCTTTATATTTCAATGTTTCTGTCCGCGTGGGTCGTGATTTCCCTTTTTCCCCTCAAATCATCCCAACTGGACAAATTGCTGGGAGATTTATCTTATCCAGTCTATTTACTGCATACGACTGCCGGAATGTGCATCTATTTCTTCTTCGGACAAAGATCGCTTCTCTTTTTCTCTGCGGCCTTTGCCCTGACAGTGATTCTTTCTTATGGGGTCGTACGCCTTATCGAGAAACCTTTGATCCGGTTCAAGAAACAAAAAACTATCCACAGTTGAAAATCATTACGTGAACATAGCAAGGGCGGCATTCAATAAAGCTGTAGCTTTTGCTCTCTTGAAACAGAAAGGCTTCCGGTATCAGGGGGCTTTTGGGTTTTATGAGCCAGCGGGTTCGTAATGGGCGAAGCTGAACAGTTTATGCCCGAAGAAGTTGACCAGAAATCCGGCCAGAATCCCTGTTCCGTGACATCCTCCCCCGGTCAGTACGGGAATCCATCCGGCAAGGGACGGGGCCCCGCTCCATCCGGGGAAAAGTGCCTCCAGCGTCCGGAGAGCCTCTGTTTGGGAGAGCAGCGGCGGCAGCAGCCACTGGATAAGGGAAAAGAGCCCCGTGGACACGGCCCAGACAACGACTAGCCCCACATGCGCCACAAGCGCAAAACGGAGCACCATGGGCACGGTGGCCTTACTGACGCCGAAAGCGCGTTTGTACGAAAGGCAAAACACGATGATCATGCCGACGTAATTGGCCAGAACGACGCTGAGGCCGAAGCTGAACCATTCCGAAAAGGCAAACCGTGAGAAAAAGTTGCAGAGCGTTCCGATGACGGAAGCCTGCAGATACAGGAATGCCTGTGCCGACGTTCTAGTCATGGGGCCTTGCGGAATCGTTCCGTTTTTCAAAACCGATGTATGATCTCGCGACAAACAGCGGGCGGCCTTTGCTTTCCTCAAAGATGCGCCCGAGGTACTCCCCGATGACGCCGAGGGAAACCAGAATGGTCCCGCCAAGCACGAGTACGACGACCATGATGGACGTATAGCCGGGGACATCCACGCCAAAGAACAGAGCCCTCAGGATCAGTACCGCCGCATAACCGAAGCCGAACAGCGCGACAACCATGCCGAGGTAGCTCCAGATCCGCAGAGGCAGCGTACTGAAGCTCGTAATGCCGTCCAGCGCGAAGTTCCACAGCTTCCACGCGTTCCATTTGGTGCTTCCCGCGACCCGCTGCGGCCTGTCATACTCCACCGTGGCTTGTTTGAAGCCCACCCAGGCGTACAGCCCTTTGGTAAAACGAACCCGTTCAGGAAGGCTGTTCAGGGCATCAAGCGCGGCCCGGTTCATCAGGCGGTAGTCGCCGGCATTGGGAACAAGCCGCTTTCCGCACAGTATATTGAATATCTTATAGAAAAGACCGGCCGTGATGCGCTTGAACATCGTGTCCGACTCCCGCTGCCTGCGGACGCCGAGCACGACGTCATAGCCTTCCTCCCACTTGCGGAGAAAGTCCGAAAGCAGTTCCGGCGGGTCCTGCAGGTCCACATCCATGGGGACGACGGCGTCGCCCGAAGCCGCGTGGAATCCTGCGGTCATAGCCAATTCCTTGCCGAAATTCCGGGCAAGCTCGATGATCCTGATGCGTGGGTCTTTCCGACGGGCTTCGAGCAGGATTTCCAGCGTCCTGTCCTTGCTGCCGTCATCAATAAAAATCATTTCAAACGCATAGGGCTCGGCATCGAGAAGCGGGGCAATCCGTTCGAGAAAATATGGAATGGCTTCCTCTTCATTGTACGCGGGGATAATAAGGGAGACCGTTTTCATAGGATCACCGTTCATCTTTGAAGACAAGGGGAACCTCCATAGGAATATCGTAGTATTGCTTCATGAAAACTTCAATATAGTCCGTTCCGGGTGTATAGGGCATGGCATTCGCATACTGTTCGTCCGGAAGCTTCTTAAGCACAACGCTCATATCTCCCGGCTTGTAGGCGGACAGGGTGGCGTCGTTCGCAACGATGGTATCGTAGTTCGCCCGATACCCCTCCCAGATGGGGATGTAGCTGCTCAGGCCATACCCTATGATTCCGAGAAGGCAAAGCGCGGGCAGCAGTTTTCCCGGCAGTTTTTTGAGAAGAACATTCAGAGCCGGTGCCGTGATGATGGGAAGAGTCAGGATGAACGGCATGAATACGCGAGGGTTTCTCGCGACGGGGAGCAGGAAAAGGCAGGTGGTCGCGCAGCATGCCACAACAAGAGGAAGGAGATGCCAATAGTTTTTTTCTTTGGCCATACCTATGCGCAACGCATAGAAACAAAGCGTGAACAGGGTCAGGAGAAGCAGGAGAGGCGGGTAGCAGGAGGGAAAGACATTCGTTATCCATGTAAAGGCATCAGGAATGCCTCTAAGCAATTCCGCCAGAGGAGGAATGTTCTGGCTCGGAAAGTTCATTGCCCGCTTGAGATTGCCGGGAGCCAGAAAGCAAAACAAAAACCCGGCAAGAGAGGTTGAAAGCCAAAGTAGGTTGGGGAGGAGCCGTTTTTTCTTTTCAACAACATCCACCAGCAGGCGCATTCCCACGAACGCGAACGCATACAGGGAAAACGGCTCGGAAGAGGCCGAGGCGATGAAGAACAGCACGGCGGCGAGGGCAATATCCTTTTTCCGCAACGGTTCCCGCATGATGAGAAAAATAGCCCAAAGCAGGAAAAACATCGGCCAGACATAGAGCACGGAGGCGGCTCCCCAGTAAAGGCCGTCCCGGACGAGCGTTATCTTCATTGACATGTAGCTCGCCAGCAGGAACAGCAGCGTTTGCGGGAAGTCCTCTCTGGCGGTGAATCTGGCCGCGATTGACGCTCCAAAACACAAAATACCGGTAACCAGAAGCGATTGAACAAGCCAGAAGACGGAAGGCCCGGCGTGCATAAAGGGAATGGCTATCCCAAAGGCGACGATACGCCCGCCCCATCCTATATAATGCTGATAGAGATAGTTGACGTAGTTGAGCAGCGTCAGGCGCTCGCTGTACGGCCCCTCGACGGTATAAAAATACGTCAGCCCCGCATAGGCATAGTCATCATGATAATACCCCAGGAAAGCATGGGTGGCGTACAGAACGGCCCATACGAGTACGGGAAGCGCAAGGCGAGCGGATGGGATACGCATAGGATTTTTCATGAAAAAACGGTTAGAGAAGAGGGGATACTTGCTTCGTGCAATCTTTTTAGGCTATCGTGAAAAGGCCCGAGTGTAAACAGGGGTATTCCCGCCCACAGCCCTTGTGCGGTTTTTCCTAGCCCGCTACTGAAACGTTGTTTTCCAATAAAATTTACGAGGTGTTGTTTTGAGAACAGCCCCCTCCCCCGCAACTGCAGGCGACTTGCCCGCAGCCCGTTCCCCTTCCGATTCCTCTTCCTTTTCTTTATGGCATCTTTCCCACTCGCGGGAGAGTCGGGCCGTCCCACGGTCTAGACGTTCGGATCGCGCATGCCGTATGCAGAAAAGGCACCTCAAGAAAACGAGGCACACTCGGCGGAGTGCCGCTTCGAGGATGCATTTGAGCAAGGGGGGGGGCACAAGGAGTCCTCCCTGATCAGTACGGCCGCCGGAGGGGATGTATTGAAACGCCTTGCTTCAAGTAAAGTTAAGATCAGTTGGTTGAAAATCCGCAACCAGCGCATCGCCATCAAGGGGCTAGAAATAAGGCGCTCCTGCGAATGGGGCGGAAATGCCCCCGGGGGATTCCGCGTTGCTGAATGCTGAAACGGTTATCCCATTGAGTATGATCGGTACGGTTTTTTGAAAAGTATCTTGTTTTTTTTCAATGAAATACAAGCTTCACGCTGAAAATAGAAAGTCCCCGGCTTCCCTATGTTGAAGCCGGGGACCTTTTATTAATCAGTTAAGGCTACTGACAGTTAGGCAGTCGCCTGAGTGAGGCCAAAGAGTTCGGCAACCGTCGTGTTGGCGTCAGCACCCTGAACACCGACGAGATTGATGGTGAGATCGCCGCCCGACTGGCCCACGATGCCATCATCAATGAGCACTGTAGCTGTGTGGAAGTTATCGTTCCACGTAACCGTTACAGTACCCTTTTCAACGCCACCAACCGTAACCTTTCCGTCTCCATCGATCGTCCAACCGGCGGAGAACTTATGGTTGAGCCCTGCGATAGTTCCGTCAGGGGCCTGTTCACTCTGATCCATGACAAACAGGACGTCCTGGCCCACGGTAAAGCTGTGGATGGTATCCTTACCCAACTCATTGAAGCTCAGTTCCTGATCCTTGCCGTCGGAACCGCCACCGGTCTGGAACAGGAAGACGTCCTTACCGGAAGAAGCGACAAGGATATCATCGCCTTCGCGGCCTTCAACAATGTTGTGTTCCTTGAAGAAGGCCTGAGCGGACGGATCCATCCAATTGCTATCGGGACCAAAGAACCCCTTGACGAACTGGGTGTTGATTGCATCCTTGGCAATGGAATCACTTCCTTCACCATACACGCCATCCTTCAAGGTCGTCATGCTGCCCGCAAAGATAACATCAACTTCCGCACCACCGACCAGATAGTCAGCACCCTGACCGCCGATGAGAGTAACAGCGACGGCGGAGTCTCTCGCCGTGATAGCGTCGTTACCGGCACCACCGTCCACGGAGGCAAACTCAGTACCAACTTTCAAGAAGTCATCATGAGCGGTGCCCACGAACTTGTAGGTAAGGCCGCTAATAGCAGAGTCATCAAGTGCATCATTGGTGGTGTCAACATCAAAGCCCTTGCTATCTGCGCCCACCAAAGCCCCGGCGCTATCAGTGGCGTCGATGACGATTTCGGCCTTACCAAGAGCACTGTCATCAGCCTTCGCGAGGACAATATGGCTGGCGTCTTTGCCGTCGATGTCATCGTACTTCAGCGTGGTTGTAGCGACGTCGTCAGCCTTGGCACCGAGCGCAACATCGGCAGTGACTGCTTTTGCACCGTTGACCAGCCCGTCCGAACCGGCAACGGCGTTGGCAAGAGTATCATCAATGGCGTATCCGTCGGTAGAACCGGTGAGGACGATCGTGCTGGCTCCAGCAATGGCGGCCACGGTATCGATCAGATGATACTTAACGGTATCGGTGACGGCGGGAGTGGCACCGGCAAGAAGGTCGGCAAGGCCGGCCTGCTGTTCGACGGTCACGTCCACGGTGCCCGTCGCATCCTTGATAGCGTAATTTTCAGCCAGCGAACCGGCCTCCTGAGCATCAAGAGCAGCCTGAGTAGTAGCGTAGGTCTGCACGCCGGAGAAGGGATCAAATGTGCTGTCGGCGGTAACCTTATCTGCGTCCGCTACCTTAATCGCATCGGCCAAAGCAGTTTCCTTTCCGGCAGCCTTGAATTCATCCTGACCAAACAGGTTGTAGTGATCAAGAGCGGAAAGACCATTTTCTTCAAATGCAGCCTTTACTTCGGCGATGGTCCAGTTAGCGCGTCCGCCTTCTTGGGTTTCGTTCATAAGCTTCGTCTTGGCGGCGATGTAGCTTTCAGCATTGAAGCTATTGGAAGGATTGATGCCTTCTTTGGAACCGAACTGTTCGTAGTGTTCCCAAACATTCATACCGGCGGCTTTGATGGCGTCATACACAGAAGCGGCGCTCCAGTTTTTACCTTCAAAGCTCATAGCATTAAGCTGTTCTGCTTTTGCAGCCAAGTATTCAGAAACATTAAACAGCGCATTGGGGCTGACGTTTTCGTCCATACCGAAGTCGGTGAAGTGCTTGTAGGCACCATCATCACCCTTGTAGCCATTTTCTTCCAACACTTTGGTCAGACTTTCCGCCGTCCAGTTGCCCTCGGGCTCGACAGCCTTCAGCTGAACCAGCTTGTTAGCCAGGTAATCTTTCGCATTAAACCAAGAAGGCACGTTGATATCAGCCATTTTTTTATCCTCCGGAGGATAAGAGAAAGTTGTTTTGCTCCGTCATTCCGGCCCTACGCCGGGAAGAGGAACGTTTGGACAGATTCCCCTGAAACTCCGCAAACGCG
>UMHQ01037005.1_pt1 | contig 12245 bp, 16 predicted proteins | sample 1965531 | NCBI WGS metagenome assembly UMHQ01 (sample SAMEA4836098, study PRJEB28245) | human gut metagenome | biome: gut microbiome; material: fecal sample | place: Denmark | collected 2008
AGCTGTCGCATAAAGCTATGACTTCCTAAAGCCTTATATCCATTTTGACAACTCCAAATTTCATAGGATGCATAAATTTCTTTTACATCTTTTTTATTTAAAAATTGAAACATACTTTTAAACTCATTATACATAGTATCTTTAATGAATAATTTAATTGGGTTGTTTTCTTCGTCAAATTCTTCTCGTAATTTTTCAATCTTATCTGACTTCATAAGTCCACCAGATATTAATAGAGTTTTTAAGCCTAAGATAGAAAGTTTTAAAAAAGCACTCTTGTTTTCTTCTGTGATAAGTTTTTCTAATAAAAAAGGGTCTAAGTTATGCCTTTCTTCACAAAAACAATTCTCAAATGGTAAGGGTCGCATTCTTCTTTTGTTAGCTCCAGTGGGGTCTTTTATTTTAGGGATTTCATTGCAAGTAAAAAGCATTTTAATGATTAAAGGGTACCGATATGGGGTTTTTCCTTTCTCTTCTATTTCAATTGGGTCTCCTGTGGTTGCTTGTTTGAATTTCTCCGATATCTCTATGTATTCATCGCTAATATCATCCACAATATTAAAAGCCTTTCCCACTATTGCTGACGCTCCAAACCTTGAGGTTAATTGTTTCAACCCAACATTAGATATATTATTACTTCCTAACATCTCAACTAAAAACTTTAAGAAAGTACTTTTTCCGTTACGATTTTTCCCCTTGATAACTAAACATTCTTGTAAAAAATTATTTGGATAAAATAGATAACCTATGTATTGAATAAGATTTTGATATAATATATCATCTTCACATACTAACTCTTTTAAATATTTTTCCACAAAATTCGTATCAATATTTTCAATATAATCAGTAGGTACTAAAAAGGTTGTAATAATATCTTTATGATGTGGTTCAAGTGTGAACTGATACTTTTTATCATTAAAATTTATATTCCCATTTTTAAAGGTTGTATAGCCTTTCGTGGCTTCTTTTTTTGGAGCAAAACTTTCGACCTTATCAATAGTTTCTCTCCATTGACCAATTGTAATACTTGGAATCAAATTTAAAATATAATCTTTAATATCTTGGCGTTGAATCTTTTCATAGTGTCGTCCATTAAAGCCGAATAAAAGTTTCTCAATTCGGATTATGTTATTTTCTCTCACAGTATATCTAGCAACTTTTTCAGTACTTAATTTCGCTTTTCCATTTTCTCCCACAATATAAAAACTTTCTCTTTCCAATTCTTTATGGTCTACCCCAATGTTTTCCTCTCTCATAATAATACCCAATTCTTTATGTTCCAATGGTTCATATAGGATATAGTCATTGATAAGTTCTAAAATACGGTATACCTCTTTTTCCAGATATCCATTCTTCAGGAGCAGGAATTTATAACTTGATAAAAAATTATTTCTTCCATTGTCGGCAATCCCGTTTTTAAGCTCTTCTAATTTCTTCTCTAGCCTCTTATTGTATTTTAAGAATAGGGGCAACTCTGCTATTTCTTTACAATCTAGGTATAATGTTCTTTCTCTTCCCTCCAATTTAAAGCAACTAGCCCCGTTTTTCTCTCCTGTCTTATAATCTACAGTAACCCCTATTGGAGTTGTTACTCCTGTATTGGCCAGAATTGTTTTATCCGTTGTATGGAAGAAAAAATGATGTCCATGGTCTGTCTCTAATATTGGTGTAGTGATTCCTAATCTATCCAAAATTTCAATCAAGATTTTTGATTCTGTTTTGTTCGTGTCATACTCTCCTCCGGGTAATTTATTATCGATGTCAATCAAGACATACCCGGGGGCAAGATAGCCAACAAAACTATCAAAATTTCTTGCTTGCTCATAGGTTACTACTTTCATATCAATTTCATTTAATTTTAGTTTTGGCTTTTTCCCATTGCTTTCATAAAAGCCTTTAAATACTTTTGTAAACTGCACTTCTACCACCTACTTATTTTGTTGGGTCATCATAGACTACAACCAATCTATCCGTTAAAAAATTATCCATAAATTCATACATGGTATCCTCAGTAGGACCTGTTGGAGAAAAAAAGGGGATAATTTGTAAACTATTTGGACCCTTCCAATTAAAATTTGGTAAGTTCTGAATCTTTTTTAATTCTTCGTTTACTCTTTTTTCTAATTCTTCATCTGTTTCTATACGGAAATTTGAACCATATTTTCTTTTTATGATTTTAATTTGTTTCATGCTATCCTCTCCCTTTAAAATAATTTATTAAAAAACTTTTCTAATATTTTTTGGAATTCCTCTTGTTTCTTTTTCTGCTCCCACTCCATTCTTCCCAATAGCCCATCATAAACATGGCTTTGATTGATTTTCCTTAGGATTGAAATCCGAATTCTATAAATTTTCTGATGTTTGTAATACTGATTATCTTGGTAATAATACCCAATATAGGTTTTATGTTTCCGCCTTATCATTGCCATAAAGTTTTGGTGGGTTCTTCCTGTGGCTTTTGCCAAGTCATAACTGGAAACATAAACTCCGTCTTTCCTAGAAAAATGTATCTCTATCTTTTTCATAAAAAATGAACCTCTTTCAAAAACTATTGATATTATTAGCTAATACGTCTGAACATATTTGGGTTTTCAATATAGGTTTTAGTAGGAAGAACTGCCCCGAAAGTTCGAGCGAGTTAATATTTTTCTCTCTCCTACTTGATTTTCCTAGTCAAATGTAGTATCATAAAAGTATTAAAAAGCCTTTAAAATGTGTTATTTAGTCCGCCAAGACCTAACCTATTTTGAATGGCTTTTTTCTTTTCTTCATCATGGTATTTCTTTACTATAGTATCTAAAAAACGAAAACATATTGCTTGCTCTCCAAAACCAATCTCAAATAACTCTTCTACTTTTTCCAATAGGCTTTCATTTGTTTCCTCTGATAAAAGTAAGTTTATATACTCCTCTTTTGTGACTTCCAACAAGTTGCACATTCTTTCCAATTCTACCCCATAATATTTTCTTAATACTTCCACATAATACATTTCTATCACTCCTTTTTTATCTTTTTATTTGCCAGTTTTATTTACTCTTGCACTCCTCGTTTAGCTTCCACATAGCCCCATAGAATTTGAATGATAAGACTATTTACAGTAAAGCCTTTTTTCTTTGCTGTTTCTTCCAATTGGGTTAAAAGTTCTTCCGGTAACCGAATTAGTTTTTTCTTCATATTGTTATCTCCTTTCTTTTAAAATAAACATAAATGTTAATTTATATATTCTTTATATATCATATATGTTAATATGTCAAGAAGAATTTTACATTTTTGTTTATTTATGATATAAAATAAATATAATTCTTATCTAAATAGGTGGTAAAAATGGACAATAGAACCATAGGCGAAATAATAAAATCTTGTCGAAAAGAAAAAGGAATCACACAAGAAGAACTAGCCAACAAAGTCAATAGAACAAAACAAACTATTTTCCGTTATGAAAATAATGAAACGGATATTTCTGCGAATGCTCTAAAACAAATAGCGAAAGTGTTGGGAGTTTCTCCTTCGTACCTTATGGGTTTTTCTGATGATGAATTAGAACAAGATGAAGTTATTGCCAATTATAAGCTTACAGATTATGAGTTGTTAGAATACAACAAAATCCTTAATATGAATATTCTTATGTTTAATGCTGATGACCTAACGGAAGAAACAAAACAAAAACTTCAAGAAAGTTTGAAAAGTATTTTTGTTCGTGCCTTGTTAGAACGCCGTAAGAAAAATAAAAAATAAATATAATGAGGTGAAAATATGGCTATATACCAATACCCTTTGAAAATTGATAGTGAATTGATTGAAAAATTAAAAATAATTGCTAATAATAACAGTCGCTCCCTAAATAAAGAAATTGAATTTATCATTAAAAAATATATCGAGGAGCAAGAAAAAAATAACTCCAATTCCTAAGAAGTGTTCTTTGCACTTCTTTTTTTTTCTTCCTGCTTCCACTCTAAAATCAATTATCATAAGCTAGGAGCTTGATTTAACTACTTCCAATGGGTCTAGGGTACATTTGTATACCTAAGCTTTTTCAAAAAGGTTTAACAAGCTCTTTTCATTTCCCATACAATGGCGATAGCCTCTTTCATATCTTCCACATAAAACGTAATATCCTTGAATTTACATTTCCATAGTCCATTCGGTTCTTTGGTTATGTGCATAATGTTTTCCTCCTTTATGCTAATTTTATAACCTGGATATAATTCATTCCTACCTTTTGACAATCTTGATAAATATCCTTGTAGTGTTTCCCTTGAGCCATACCATTCTGTATTACTCTGTCAAAGAGTTGTTCCAGTCTTAAAACATCAATGGTATCAAATACAAGTAATGCCTCCCGCTCCTTAGCATAGTTCCCTAATAGTTTATGTATTAGCCTAGAATAGACCGTATAAAGCTTTTCAGGGTGTTTGCTACCTTGAGCCTTAGCATAGTTAACAAGCTCTTGGATAGTATCCGTTTCTTTTCTCCTTACAAGTTTTTCTTGTTCTCTGACTTCTTTCCATTGCTCGTCATTTTGATTGATTGCTATTTGTAATACTGTTCTTTCTAGTTGCTCCAAGTATTGAATGGTGTGCCGTCTTACAAACTTGCTTTCCCTTACTAATACTTGTTTTCCTTGAGAAAGAGTCAAGACATACATAAGCCTTTTTTCCCCTTTTTTATCTTTGTAGTAACTTTCTTTCACACCGTAAATTTTTCCGCCGTTAACTTCTTCTGACATCAAGGAAATATTTCCTGCATCTTTTTCATTTTTAACCACGGATTTTTTCCCGTCGTTAACTTCTTCTGAAAATTCATCTCGAATTATTTTTAAAAGGTCATAGTGTTGCAATTCTACCCTGTTACCCTCTTGCTTTCTGTAATAGTTAATCTGCTTTAATAAGTCTAAACTTGTGATTTTATCTTTCTTCATACAATCCCCCCTAAAAGTCATCACGGCTATGTTTATCTAACCATTCCAATATTCTAGGCTTGATAATTCTTCTGTGCTTCCCAATATATACCATTGGAAAATCAGGGAAAGACAGCATTCTTTTTACTGTATCAATTCCTACTCCGATATAGTCCGATGCCTCGTTAATGGTTATCAATAAAGTTTCTTGTCTTTCTTGTTCTTTCATAATATCCCCCTTTCTAATCTTCCAATAGCTCTGTTACATCTACGCCTAAGGCTTTGGCTATTTTCCCAACAGTGATAGGCTTCATTTCGTAATTTTCTACTCCTATCTTCATTAAAACAGGAATAGAAACGCCTGATTTTTTCGCTATATCAATAGTTCTTAAACACTTTCTAGCTTTTGCAATTTCAAATTTTTGTTTATCCAATTTCATAAAAAACCTCCTTTCTTTATTTTTTACATATATAAATATGTATGTAATATAACATATATAAATATGTATGTCAAATATAATTTTTTTTATTGTTTTATATTTTTAGTATGATATAATAAATATAAAATTACTATTAGGCGGTTATAAAATGAAATTAAATGAGAGATTAAAAGCATTTCGAGAGATTCAAAGGTTTTCACAACGGGAAATAGCAGAAATTATGGGCGTTTCTGTGGCAACAATTCAAAAATATGAGTATGGGACTTTAAAGATAAAGCCCGATTTTATTTTAAGATTATGCAAAATCTTTAATGTTTCTTTTGATGAGTTTTTTAATATAGTTTCATTAACGGAAGATGAGAAAAAAGAATTTTCTAATTTAGATGAATTAGCTAAAATTTCAGAAATGTATACAGCCCATCTAAATCAAAATATAGAAGTGGTCAATTTCATTTTAAAAAACAAAAATATCACAGAAAATAAAAAATTTTTATTACGTACTTTGGCTTTTTTTGATGAATTTTACTTTGATATTCCAAAACATAAAAATATTTTAGAAATAGGGATTGAGGTTAAAGATGAATTTAGTAGTACTCTAATACCATTAAAAGAAATACATGTTTTATTGGATATTTTAGAAAATGAATTAAAAATGGCATTGTTAAATTTTATTAAATTGTCTAAAACAAGTCTGTTTGATGATGCTATGAAAATAGTAGAAAAGCAGGAGCTGAAAAAATAGTAATAAATTTTTATTAAAAACTAAACTCCAAGAAATAAAGGGCACCCTTACTAGTGATACCCCCATAACAAATAGTACGAGCCTAGAGAAAGGAGCAGGAATATTTTTTTCTTGCTCCTCTTTTCTTTCCGTGCTATAATTGTAATGACAATATATACACAATAAAAGGAGTTGTTTTTTATGGCTGTCATCAATGTAAGAGTAGATGAAACAATGAAAAAAGAAGTGGAAATACTTTATAAAGAACTTGGCTTGAATATGAGTACTGCAATCAATTTGTTCTTAAAAAAATGTTTACTGGAACAAGGGTTACCTTTTGAATTAAAGTTACCAAATAAAAAAACAATGGAAGTTATCCAAGACATAGAACAAGGCGATGGATTAAGTAAAGAGTTTGATTCTATTGATGAGCTATTAAGTGATTTACATGCTTAAGATTGTTTATCATACCCAATTCAAGAAAGACTATAAAAAGATTATAAAGCGAGGCTATCAAGAAAAGTTATTTGTGGAAGTGTTGCATTACTTAGTGGAACAAAAACCACTACCCCAAAAATATAAAGAACATGATTTAAAAGGGAATTACAAGGGATATAAAGAATGCCATATACTCCCCGATTGGCTGTTAGTTTATAAAATAGATAACAATAATCTTATTCTTACACTTTCTAGGACGGGAACACATTCCGATTTATTTTAAGCCATTTTAAAGCCTTTCAAAAGCATTAGGTATATAAGATTACCTATTTCATTTTGTAAGTGGGTAAATCAAGCCCCTATCAAGCCAAAATAAAAAAGACTTAGTGTAATAACTAGGTCTTTTCTTTTTATTGTGTATCTTAAATTTTGGCGGCTTAAAGTTAAGCCATCAATTCACAAACACGGATACTTTTTAAACGGATACTTATTTTCTTACTCTCATCATCATTTTAAAATCAATTCTGAGCAATCCATATTCGTTCCCATAGTATTTTTTTTACTTCCAATAGGTTAAGGGTACATTTATATACCCTAAGGGTATGAAAAAGATTTTTTCCAATAAAATTACTAGGAAGAAACCAAGAACAATATTACCTCTCTTTAAGGACTGCAAAAACTGCAGATGTTTCTTTTTTTAGATTGCGGAAACTTCCGCATACTCTTCCCGCTCCTAAAATCAATTCTAATCTATTTTTTAAAGAGTATAGGCTTATTTTTAACACTTCCAAAAGGCTTAGGGTACATTTATATACCCTAGGTAATGGAATAGATTAAAATGGCTTGTAGAAGTTATAGTAAAACTGTTTCTATCAAATGAGGCTTTATCTGTACTTCCATTTTTCTCTTTCTAATCTCCCAAATAAACCACTTGTAAAATGTTTTAGGTGTAATTACATACCTTTCTTTTTTGAAGTGGCTTAAAATGGATTTTATAAATTCCAATATTGAAATATTTGCGGGTCTTCCAACATAATAATTTCTTTCAGTCTATCTGTTGCTTTTTTCACTGTGTACGTTGATTTTTTACCAAGAATACTATACGTGGCTTTGATTTCTTTTTCAGTCATTCCCTCAATTTGTTTCAATCTCCATACGTCAAAACATTCTGAACATTCATAGAGTACAAACCTTGTAGAATATGCCTCATAGATTGGATATACTCTTTGATATTCTACTTTCAAATATTCCAATACCCTCTCTTTCCTTTCATACTCGGATAGGTTTTTATTATAGTTGCTATGTTCTTGGTAAAGTAATATCCCTTTGGATTTTCGATTCAATCCATATTGCTCTATCTCTTGAATTTCTTCCAATAGGTTCTTTACCTTTTTCTTGATAATACAATAGGCTTTTAACTGCTCCATCTTATACTTTACAAAATTATTTTTATTCGGCTTGAATAAATCTTTTACATCAGTAGGAGCGGGAACCATTGCTTCCTGCCCTCGGATTTCTTGAATAATGTTTTCTGCTATGCTCTCTGTCATCTTCTTTATTCCTCCCATTCTTTATGTAATTCTCTTTTTTTTTGGGTAATAAAAAAAGAGGATTTTTAAAGCCTCTCCGTAAAATTTTCTGTATGTAATTTGTATGTAACGGTATCTTATTTTATAGAATGTTATCGCAATTTATTCTTTTTTCTCTTTCTATAAATCCTTGAAAAATAAAGCTGTCGCACTTTATAGAAGAATATAAAAAGTAATGGTGCCGATGGTGGGACTCGAACCCACACACCATTGCTGGCAACGGATTTTGAGTCCGTCTCGTCTACCAATTCCAACACATCGGCTTTTTGATTACTTGAATATCATATACTATTTTTTTTTAACTGTCAACTATTTTATATCCATTTTTTCTTTTTAAAGTAAAAAAGCATTCCTAAAACTAGCAATACCATAAACGCCAATAAAACAAAATACCCGATTGGACTTTCTAATTCCGGCATATATCGAAAGTTCATCCCATATAAACCTGTTAAAAAACTAAGAGGCATAAACACTGTTGAAATGACAGCCAGTATTTTCATAATTTGATTCATATCATTACTAACTGTTGAATGATAAAGTTGAACCAATTCATGAACTCTACTATTTAACATTTCCACCGTTTCAAAAGTAATAATAGAATGATCGTATAAATCATTTAAATAAATTCTCATATCTTCACTAAAATATCCTCTCATTCCTCTTGTTTGTAATTTTGCAACCAATTCTCGAAGAGGAGCAATGAATCTTTTCAGACTACTAATACTTTGCTTCAACTCCAAGATGTTTTCCAAATCTTCTTTCTCTGATTTATCAATCACTTTAGATTCTAAATTATCGATTTCCTTTTCCACTTCATCTAAAATCACAAAATAATTATCTACAATGGCATCTATCAGAGTATATGCTAAGTAACCTGTTGATAATGAACGAATTTTTGTCTTATCCGATTCCAGTCGATAACGAATTCCATCAAACACATCTTTCGGAGTTTCTTGAAAAGTAATTAAGATATTATCTTCTAATATAAAAGATAATTGTTCATATTCAATCTCTTCTGTAATCAAATTTAAACTTAACATTTTCAAAATCAAGAACAAATACTCTTCTCGCTCTTCTAACTTAACTCGCTGCTCTGGGTTCACCAAATCTTCTAAAATTAAATTATCAATATGAAAATACTGTCCTATTTTTTTTATGTAATTTACATCACTAATTCCATCAATGTTAATCCAAGCATTTCCTTGGAATCTTCGGTTAAAACGAAACTCATCAACCGAATGAAAAACTTGTTTTTCGAATATTTCTTGATTATAGTAAATTATCGTAATAGAAACTTCATGATCGGGATTTTCTCCTGTATATACAATACTCCCCGGCGGCAATCCATTTTTTTTGCTTCTACTAGCATGAGAGTTTGGCATTTTAATCTTCCTTTCTTACTCGTTCTATTTTCTCATTACTTGCAAGATTCAATAGAATATCAGATACTTTTGTGTTCTTTTTTAAACGAACTGTAAAAAGAGCTGTTTTTTCTACCTCTTCTTTCGTAATCCCCAAAACCTTCACATTGATTTTCTTTAAATAATCAGACATTTCTAAAATATCTTCTCCTCTGATATGTTGCTTATACTGTACCAAAATTTTTGAATTATATTGTTTTGCAATCCAACTAACTTCTAATTTTTTTAAAGTAATCAAAGTAATAATAACAGCTAAAGTTGCAATCAACGTCAAACTATAAAATCCCCATCCAATGGCCAATCCAATACAACCTGTTGCCCAAATTCCTGCAGCAGTCGTCAATCCTTCCACAGTTCCTCGTTCTCTCATAATACTTCCAGCACCCAAGAATCCAATTCCACTAATGACTTGTGCTCCTAAACGCCCCAAATCTAACTTAATTGCCTGCATCGCCTCTGGATGAGTTACAGATAATCGAAGTACATCAATTCTCATTCTATCTTGAATGATAGATGTAATAGCAGCTCCTAAACAAACCAAAATATGAGTCCGAAATCCTGCCGGTCTATTGTTTTTTTCTCTTTCATATCCAATAATCCCTCCTATAAAAATAGCAGCAACAATTCGAATTGCAATTTCTTGATATCCTAGTTCCGTGATAAATCTATCCATAGTCTACACCTCTATATTTTAATTTTCATTCAAAGTCTATTCTTATCATACTGTATTTCTAAATTCTTTTCAAGTATTTTTTATTGACTTTCCTTTCTATTTCGAGTATAATATTAAAATATCAAAACAATAAAAAGGAGAGAGAAATGTTATATTCATCAATATTACTACCGGTATACCCCATAGTTCCCTAAAAGGGATTTGTATTTATATTTTGTAGATACAGATCCTATTTGTGTTTGGAAAAAAGGGTTTGTATCGAAAAGGTAGTGAATTGTGAATAGCATAAATCATCTTATTCATAAGCCATGACGATACAAAATTGTATCTGCGTGGTTTTTTTATTTTATAACATTTATGAGAACAAAAGGAGAAAAACAATGGCCGGAATAGAGACATTTATTACTTTTATTATTTACTTATTATTTTTAATGGGAATTGGAGTTTATTTTTACACGAAAACAAACACTCATGAAGACTATGTGTTAGGAGGAAGAGGAGTCGGATATTGGGTCACCGCAATGTCTGCACAGGCAAGTGATATGAGCGGTTGGTTACTCATGGGACTTCCTGGAGCAGTCTTTCTAAATGGATTGACAGAAATTTGGGTCATCATTGGATTAGCTGCCGGAACCTATGCTAACTGGAAATGGGTAGCACCAAAGTTAAGAGTACAAACAGAAGAAACAGATACTCTTACCTTACCAACTTTCTTAACAAAAAGATTGGGCGATCCCACAGGCATGATTCGAACTTTCTCTGCTATTGCCATTCTATTCTTTTTTACCATTTATTCCTCTTCCGGTTTGGTTGCCGCAGGAAAATTATTTGAAACAATTTTAGGAATTGATTATACTTGGGGAGTTCTCATTGGAGGAGGAACCATTATTGTTTATATCTTCTTGGGAGGCTACTTAGCTTGTTGCTGGACAGATTTTTTTCAAGGAGTTTTGATGTTCTTTGCTATTACAATAGTCCCAGTTATGGCATATTTTCAAGGTGGGGGAATCAATGGAATTGAAATGGCGATGAGAGCAAGAGAAATCTCTCTTAACATCTTCTCTCGAACAGAAAATATCGATATCTTCATTATTCTATCCGGTTTGGCTTGGGGATTAGGATATTTTGGACAACCTCATATCTTAGTTCGTTTTATGAGTATTGATAAGGTGGAAGAATTATGGAAATCTAGACTGATTGCTATGATTTGGGTAGTTATTTCTCTTGTTGGTGCCATTGCAGTTGGAGTGACTGGAATTGCCGTCTTCCCTAATATTACTGAATTAAACGGCGATGCTGAAAAAATCTTTATCTATATGATTGCAAAATTATTCAATCCTTGGATAGGTGGTATCCTGTTTGCAGCAATTTTATCTGCCATCATGTCCACAATTTCTTCACAACTATTGGTCTCTTCCAACACTTTAACAGAAGACTTCTATAAATATATCAAACGAACCCCAAGTAATAAAGAGTTGATGTGGGTGGGAAGATTGTCAATTTTAGTTATCTTCTTCATTGCCGGAATTTTATCACTAAATCCGGATTCTAAAGTATTATCCTTAGTTTCTTATGCTTGGGCAGGATTTGGAGCAGTATTTGGTCCAGCTATTCTGATTACTTTATACAAAAAAACTATTCATTGGAAAAGCGTTCTGCTAGGAATGATTGTCTCAGCCATTACCGTAGTAGTATGGAAACATACAGGTTTAGGAAATACCCTTTATGAAATTCTACCAGGATTTGTAGTAAATACTGTTATTATACTATGTACAAACCAATATTTAAAAACAGAGAGAGAATAAAATATTCTCTCTCCCCTCATCACATAAATACTTACCTTTGATTAAGAATTGCCTCTAATTTTTGTTCCAGCTTTTCTACTCTTGATTTTAATTCTAGATTTTCTTGTTTTTGATTTCTATTTTCCATCGTAAGCTTTCCTAATTGCTCTTTTAAAATGACATCTTCAGAAATTTTAATGTCTTCTCCTTCTTCTTTAGAACCAAACTTCCAAGTAAGCCCTACATTTGCCATTGCTTTTGTATTACTTGTTTCTGCTAAAG
>UMHQ01004014.1_pt1 | contig 12154 bp, 15 predicted proteins | sample 1965531 | NCBI WGS metagenome assembly UMHQ01 (sample SAMEA4836098, study PRJEB28245) | human gut metagenome | biome: gut microbiome; material: fecal sample | place: Denmark | collected 2008
ACGGGCGCTGGTACTGGGGCGACGGCGGGCAAAACGATCTGCTGTACCGCCTGCCCCGGGTGCTGCAAGCCGTCCGGGAGGGTGTTCCGGTCTGGATCGTGGAGGGTGAGAAGGACGTGGAAACCCTGGAAAGCCTGGGGTATGTGGCAACGTGCAACAAGGGTGGCGCGGGCAAATGGCCGGAGACGCTGACCAAGGCCCTGGAAGGCGCGCGGGCGGTGATCTGCCCGGATGTGGACGAGCCGGGGCGCAAGCATGGGCGGCTGGTGGCCAGGGAACTGGAAGGGCATGCCAAGGAAGTGCGGCTGATCAATCTGCTGCGCGCGCCGGGCGTGAAACTGCCGGAGAAAGGCGACGTCAGCGACCTGTGCCAGCAGCTGGGTACGGGAGCAAAGGCCATGCTGGACAAGCTGTGCCAGAGCGCCATGGTACTGTCCCGGCGGGTATCCGACGCGGACTACGAGGAGTATTTTACGGGCATCAAGGGGTGCGAGGTGCAGAACGGCTGCATCTGCACCTTTTCCGGCGGAGACTGGAAACCGCTGAGCAACTTTGTAGCCCTGCCCATTGAGGAAGCCCTGCGGGACGACGGCAACGGCTCGGTGGAATATCAGGTGACGGTGGCCGGTTGGTCCTCCCTGGGGCACCGGCTGCGCACGGTGTCCATGTCCATGGAGTCCTTTGGACGGATGGAGTGGCCGCTGGCCCTGTGGGGACTGTCGGCCAATGTGAGCGAGAGCAACGGCGCAAAGCAGAAGCTGCGGCGAATCATTCAGGCGGCCGGCATGCGGGCAGCGGTCCACCGGATGACCTACTGCCACACAGGCTGGCGGGTGGTGGACGGGCGGCTGTGCTTTCTGCACGGCGGCGGGGCCATTGGCGCGGAGGACGTGGACGTACAGCTGGACTACGGCTTTTCCCGGTATACCATGGAGGGCGTGCGGGAAGGCCCACTGCTGGAGATGGAACCTGCGCTGCGCAAGGTGCAGTGCCAGCTGGCGGCGATCCGCGCCATGGAGGTGGGCACGCTGGCGGTGGGCGTGCCGCTGACGGGGTTTATGTTTCTGACGCCGCTGAAATACTTTCTGGAACAGCGCGGGCACCGTCCCAGCTTTATTCCCTTTGTTCGGGGCGCAACGCAAACAGGCAAGAGCGCCTACACAGCGCTGCTGCTGAATTATTTCGGCTATGACTTTGGCTATGAGAGTCCCATGCCGGCCAACTTTGAGAACACGGCCAACGGCATCAGCCTGAAAATGTTTCAGCTCAAGGACCTTCCCCTGCTGGTGGACGACTACCATCCCCAGGGTGAGCCCACCAAGGCCAAGGCCATGTCGACGGTGGCCGAAAGTCTTGCGCGCATGGTGGGCGATGGCGCCATCCGGGACAGGATGCGGGCAGACGGCGGCGCACAGCTGGTGCATCCGGTTCGCGCGCTGTGCGTGGCCACGGGCGAAGAAACGCCGCGCATCAGCCCCAGCGGTGTGGCACGGCTGTACGTCATCGACATCCGGGACGGGGATGTCCCCATCCCGCGCAAGGGAAGCAAGGGCCCCCAGCGGGCCAGGGAGGAGGAGTATGTGGAGCTGTTGAAGCTGGCGCGGCAGGGAGCGCTGAACGAATGCATGAAGGGGTACATCGAATGGCTCATCCCCCAGGCGGACAGCCTGCCGGAAAAACTGGAAACAAAGCTGGAAGAGCTACGGTGGGAAGCCCTCAAGCGCATGGACGCGTCTTCCCGGGGGCGTATGGCCACCACGGTGAGCTATCTGATGCTGGGCATATGGATGATGCTGCGGTACATGGCGGAGCCGGGCGGTTTGCTGACCCAGGAAGATGTGGAGCGAAGCATGGGCAAATACTGGGATGTGATTACGGGCGCAGCGGAGCGGCAGAACCAGGAGATGCGGCAGGAATCCCCCTCCGAAGTCTTCATCACCACGGTGCGGGAGCTGCTGCAATCCGGGCGCTGCGTAGCCCTGGAGGCCAAGGAGGTACGGACAGTTGCGCCGCCAGGGGTCATCGGGTACAAGGATGAAAGGTACTACTACCTGAATCCGGGGGAAACCTTCGGCGCGGTGCAGCGCTCCCTGGACGCCCAGGGCACGTCCATGGCGCTGACCAAGCCGGCGGTGCTGCGGATGCTGGCCCAGGAAGGCAAACTGGTGCGGGATGAAAAGGCAAACAAAAATGTACGGCAGTACAACCGCGGGGGCATCCACGCCTGGATGATCTGGATTCCGCGGCATGTGATTGACGGCACGCAGGCCAGCGAAAACGTGGAGCAGCTGGCCATGGACGTAACAGGAAAGGTGGCGAATCCCTTTGAAGGCAGAGCAGCAGACCATGGAACTGAATGACGGAACGCAGCGCAAGTCGCTGGCCATCGACGAGCTTGTGACGCTGAGCGTATACACGGGGTTTCTGCTGGTGCCGGAAAACCACTATGATATGGTCATCCGGCGCATGGAGGCCGCGCTGGGGCGGCCCGTATTTACCCATGAGCTGGCCAGCGACATATTATGGAAACAAGCGAGGGACAAGACTCGGGAGGACGTGCGCCGAATCGTGGACGCAGCCTTTGCCGCGAATGCACAGGAAAGGCGGTGAACATCTTGAGCGAAAAAGAGAAATTGGTCCTGTGCCGGGAAGCGCTGGGGGCCATCCGGCATCAACAGGCGGATCTGGAACGGTTGACTGCCATGCAGCCCGCAACCCCCGAGGAAGCCCTTGCCCTGGAGGCGCAGGTCGCCAGATGCCGGGACATGCTGCAGAACGCCCGAAGACAGTACCCCGAGCGCCTGTCCATGGCCATGCGGGCCTTGCAGGGACTGCGGGGCATCGAGTACAAGGTACTGTGGTGCTACTATATTCTGGGGCTTAGCAATGCGGAGACGGGGCGAAGGCTGCGCTATGACTGTCGGGAAGTGATCCGGCGAAAGACAGCAGGGTTACAAAGACTGGAAAGGATGGAAGAACCATGAACAGACTAACCATTATCGGGAATCTCACCCGCGCCCCGGAGGCGCGCGCGACAGCGGACGGCAATACGGTGACAGCCTTTACGGTGGCGGTAAACCGTGGAAGCAAAAACGGGCATCCTGTGGCGGACTTTATCCGCGTATCCGCATGGAACAAGCTGGGAGAGAACTGCGAAAAATACCTGGACAAAGGGAAAAAGGTTTGCGTCACCGGCCCAGTGCGCGCATCAGCCTACATGGGTCAGGACGGCGCGCCCCGGGCGAGCCTGGAAATGACGGCCCTGGAGGTGGAGTTTTTAACACCCAAAGGGGAAAATGTGGAAAGCAGCGCGCCCGCCGTGGAAAATGGCGGCGGGTATACGGAAGTGGAGACGGAGGAGATGCCCTTCTGAACGCGGTCACGCTTGTCATGCTTCCCGGGTTATGCTACACTGAAAACAGTACAACAGCGGGAGGTATTGCCATGGGATTCTTTCTGGGCAAGCGAACCGGGAACGGATGGCATGTGGGCTACGGGAGCAACGGCATGCATGTGGGCAAGTCCACGCCGGGCGGATGGTATTTCGGCTGGAGCGGCGGCGGCAAGCGCGCAAAGGGCGCTCCCCTGACTGCCCGGGAGCGGGCGGTGGTGGCTGGCTTTATCCTGCTTGCGGCCGCGCTTGTGTGGTGGGGACTGAGCGCCTGGGAGGCGCAGGTCAAGGCCGATCAGCAGGCGCAGGCACAGGAGAAGCTGACGGCGGCGCTGATAGAGCAGATCAATGAGATCGACGTCATGAAGTATCATACGGCGTTGGATATCGCGCTGAATTCACGGGAGGACGGGCTTATGGACGCGGACCTCCGCTTTACCATCGGGCCTGATATGAACGTGGAAACTTATCTGAACTACGCATCGGTTTTACTGAAGCGGGTCGACCCCGAGCTGCTGGATCAGCTGGCGTCAGTAACGCTGGAGGCGCGGGAGCCCATTTCCGGTACGGAAGCATGCCGGGAATGGACGCGAGACTGACAGGAAGTCGGAAAGAAAAGGGCAGAAACGCTGGTTTGCACGGCGTTTCTGCTTTTTTTTGCATTTCCCCACCTTGCGCCCACTACCCGTGGGCGTGCTACCATGCAGGCAGGCCGGTGGAAGGGCAGCGCCGGACCTCACCCCCCTCCATTTTTGAGGGCTGCCATGAGCAGGGCCGCTTCACCTCCGGCGGCTGCTCCCTCGTGCGTGGCGTCTGGCATGCGCCGCAGGTAAGGGAGCTGTGAACCTCGGGGGAGGGTGCTTATGCGGTACGACCAGAAAAAGCGGGACGCCTACTATGGGACGGCGGCCTGGCGGCGGCTGCGGGAGGCGGCGCTGATGCGGGATCACTACTGGTGCGCCCGGTGCGGACGGCACCAAGCGGACACGGTGCATCACATCGTTCCGGTAACGGAGCGCCCGGATTTGGCCATGGAACTGAATAATTTGCAGAGCCTGTGCAGGCAATGCCACAACCAGCTGCATCCGGAAAAGGGATGCAGGGGACATAAGCCGGGATTGCCGGAGGGGGTGCGGGTAATGGTGATCAAGTAGGGAGGTGCAACCATGACGGAAGCGCGGCAGGCGCTGCTGACGCGAATTGACAGCGAAGTCCGGGCCTACCGGGCAGCGCTGGAAGCGGAAACCCGGGAGACGTGCGGCGAGCTCAGCGCGGCGGACGCGCTATTGCTGGACGCCATCTGCGACACGGAGCGCATCCGCCGGGAAGCGGTGGCGCAGATCGCGGAAAAGGGGTTGCGGGAAAGGTACAGCAACGGCCGGCAGAGCCTGGAAAGGGAAAACAAGGCGGTGGGCCAGGCACACAAAGCAGCCCAGACCCTGGGCAAGCTGATGGCGGCCCTGAAGGCCAGGCAGCGGAAAGGGCAGGCAGGCGCACAGCTCCCGGAAGGGGCGGTAGCCGATGAGCTTGACGATTATTAAGCCGGCCTACCCTGAAGCTGATCCGCGCATCATCACCTACGCCGAGCAGGCGGCAGCAGGCAGGATCACCGTTTGCAAAAAGGTACGGCGCATTTGTGAAATTTTCCTGGACGACCTGGCGAGGGAAGGGCAGGCAGGATTCCCCTACCGTTTCGACGGTGAAAAAGCGTCCCGGCCGATCCGGTTCACGGAGAAATTCATCCGGCCCTCCGGGGATTACGACCGCATGGAGTTGATGCCCTGGCAATGCTTTGTGCTGGGGGCCATTTTCGGGTTTGTGCATCAAGAAACAGGCTATCGAAAGCACAAGAAGGCGCTGATCGTGGTGGGCAGCGGCAACGGCAAGACGCCCCTGGTGGCGTCCATGGCGCTGTACTGCACCAGCCAGGACGGGGCGCGCAACCCGGAGGTGGACGTGTTTGCCAACAGCCGGGAGCAGGCGGGCATTCTGGTGGGCGACTGCGCGGCCATGGTCAGCGACAGCGACGCCCTGCAAAGCCGTTTCCGGGTACTGCGCACGGGGCTGGAATACTACCAGGGCGGCTGGAAGGGCATGGGGCGGAACCCGGTACCCGACGGCAAGATTCGCAACTTTTCCGCGGACGCGCGCAAGATCGACGGCTTACGCCCCACGGTAGCCATCTTCGACGAGCTGCACGAAATGCGCACGTACAAGCTGCTGACGCAGATGCAGCGTTCCCTGCTCAAAAGCCGTGATCCGCTGCTTTTGATGATTTCCACCATGGGTACGGTGCTGGACGGCGTGCTGGTGTCGGAATACCGCCTGGCGGACGAAAGGCTCAAGGGGTTGGGTGATCTGGAAAGCAACGAGCGTTTTTTCCCCTTCATCTGTGAACTGGACGAGGACGACGACCCGGAGGATGCCGGCACCTGGATCAAGGCGAACCCGTCCATGGGCGTGCTGCTGCAGCCCAAAGACCTGGAAAAGAGCTGGGCGGACGCCAAGCGGGTCCCTGCCATGAAAAGTGACTTCCTCACCAAACGGCTGAACATCTTCACCAAGGTGGACGAAGCAAGCTATCTGGACTGGGAGCTGGTGCAGCGCAACCAGGACGCGGTGACGCTGGAGAGCGTGCGGGGGCGGGAGGCTTTTGGGGGCTTCGACATATCCGCCAGCGGCGACCACACCAGCGTGTGCCTGGAAATTCCCCTGGACGATGGGCGGATGCTTGTACTCCCCCACACCTTTGTGCCGCGGACGGTGGCGGAAAAGGACGCGGAGCGGCTCCCCTACTACGAATACGCAATGGCGGGGCTATTGACGATTATTGACGGGGAATACATCAAGCAGGAATACCTGATCGACTGGTTTGAGAAATGGGCGGAGGTATTCGACATCCGCTGCATCGGGTACGACCCGGCCAACGCGACCCTGCTGGTACGGGCGTTGAGCAGCTGGCGGGGTGAGACCAAGCCGGTATTCACCTGCGATCCGGTACGGCAGGGGGCGCTGACGCTGAACGCGCCCATGAAGGATCTGCGGGAGAGGTTCATGGACGGGAAAATCGTCTACAACCGCAACCGGCTCTTCGAGTGGTACCTGAACAACGTGAAGCTCCGCAAGGACTATTCCACCCGGGACAATGAAAACTGGGTGCCGGTGAAAATGGATCAATACCGGAAGATCGATGCCTTTATGGCGCTGCTGGACGCACACACGGCCTGGATGCGCCGGTGTCCGGTTACCGGCCAGGCGCCCATGGAGCCCATGGTGCAGGTGCTGTCCCTGCAATAAATGGAGGTGAGACACATGTGGCCATTCACACGGAAACAGCAGCAGCCACAACCGCAGGCGCGGGGAACGCTGTGGCCCGTCAGCCTATGGCGGCCCCGGGGTGATCACAGCCTGGAGGGCAGCGAGGCCATCTTTGGCGCGGTGACGCTGCTGAGCAATACCATTGCATCCATGCATCTGCGGCTTATGCAGGGCTACCGAGAAGCAGAGGATCATCCCCTGGCGCGGCTGATCGGTTACCAGCCCAACCCGCGGCAGGACCCGTTCATGTTCTGGCAGACCATCGAAACCTGCCGGGATGTCTACGGCAACTGCTACGCCTTCAAGGTGCCGGGCGCAGGCGGGGAGACCGTGGCGCTGGACATTCTGGACCCGCAGCAGGTGCATCCCCTGCGGGACGCGGCCTCCGGGGACATCTGGTACCAAATCACGCCCCGGGAGGGCGGCACGCTGTACGTGAGCGGACGAGAGATGATTCACTGCCGGCATGTGGGCGCGGGTGACCGGGGCGTAAATCCGCTTACAGTGCTGGAGGACACGCTGGCCTATGACGACCAGATGAAGTCCTTCTCCCTGGAACAGGCACGGGGTATCAACGGCGCGGTGGTGCTGGATTTTCCCAGCAATATGGGGAAAGAGCAGACGGAAAAAGTCATTGACGCCTTCATGGACAACTACAAGCGCAGCAGCGGTTCGCTCATCGTACTGAGCGGAGGCGTAAAAAGCAGCACCATCAACCGCTCCCCCGTGGATGCCAAGGTGCTGGATGTGGACAGGATCACGGCCAACAAGGTGGCGCGGGTCTACAACATCCCGCCCAGCCTGCTGGGGGACTATTCCTCCTCCAGCTATGCCAGCCAGGAACAGCAGCAGATGGAATACCTGGAACGGACCATCATCCCCATTTGCCGCATGTACGAGGCACAGCTGAACCTGAAGCTGCTGACCTGGGAACAGCGCAGGCAAGGGTACCGCTTTTCCTTTGACGTGTCGGACCTGGTGGTGGCGGATCAGGCCAGCCGGGCACAGGTGTATCAGTACATGATCCGCTCGGGGATCATGACGCAGAATGAAGTCCGGCGGCGGGAAAATCTTCCACCGGATCCCCACGGGGATCAGCTGCTGGTAAGCCGCGACCTGGTTCCCCTGCGTATGCTGAATCAACTATCCATAACGAGGTGAGCCTATGACAGACTTTTACCGGTTTGAGCCGGTGATGGAGACGCCGGGCCCTGACGGGCAGGCGGTGCGCAAAGGTGCAGCGCTGTACCTGGAAGGGGCCATCACGCCGCCGCGGGGGTGGATCGACTGGGACACCTTCAGCTACCACCCACCCCAGGGATTCCGGGAGCAGATGGAAGCCATCGAAGGCGAGGAGCTGACCGTATACATCGACAGCCCCGGCGGCGACCTGTCCACGGGCCTGGCGCTGTACACGGCGCTGCGGCAGCGCCGGGGCGTGACCCGGTGCGAAGTGACCCGCGCCTATTCGGCGGCCACCCTGGCCCTGGCGGGCTGCGACAAAGGGCAACGGTTCCTGTCCCCCGGGGCTACGCTGCTGTATCACAACCCTGCCGTGACCGCGGAGGGCGACCACCGGGACATGGCGCGGGCGCAGCGCATGCTGGCAACGCTCAAGGACGCGGTGGTGGCGGCCTATGCCGAGAGCAGCGGCATGGATGCGGACGCCATTTCCGCGCTGATGGACGCGGAGACCATGTACACGGCCCGGGAGGCGGTCGCCGCCGGGTGGGCGGACGGGTTGCTGCCTGCAAGCGCCACCATGGCCGCCACCAGTCCCCTGGGGCTGCGGGACGTGCTCACGGCCAGCCAGGCAGCCACGCAAAGGAGTTTCCAGGCCGGGCTTGACGCTGCAAGGCTGGCCCATGGAAATACAGAGCGCGAGGAAATCCTCGCGTTCGCAAGATCTGTTTTGAAGGGAGCATGAGGAAAATGCCGAGGACGATGTTTGAACTGGAAGAGCGCATTGCGGATCTGCGCATGCAGATTTCCACGGAAGCGGACGGGCTGGTGACCATGGCCACGGACGCGGGCGCCAAGATGGACGACGTGCGTGCCAAGCAGCAGCGGGTAAAGGATTTGCAGGAGCGACTGGCGGTGCTGGAGACCGAGCGCGCCAAGATGGCGGAGAAGGCCAAGGGCACCATGGGCGCGGAGGGCGAAGCGATGAGCCGTCAGGAAGCGGCCGGTATGTTCTATCGGGCGGCCATGATGGGCCAGATGGACAAGCTGCCCCGGATGGCCTACGAGCAGCTGGGCGCCAAGCCCGCGGGCAGCGAGGATCAGGGCAGCGGTTCCAAGCTGTTGCCCACGACCCTGTCCAACGAGCTGCTGCTGGAGCCGCAAGTGACCAATCCCCTGCGCGGGCGCATGATGGTGACCAATATTCCCGGGCTGAAGCTGCCCAAGCTGGGCTTTGCGGTGGACAATGACAGCTTCATCAGCAAGGATGGCGAAACGGCCAAGGAACTGAAGCTCAGCGGTGACACCGTGGACTTCGGGCGCTATGAGCTGCCCTTGAAGGCCACCGTTTCCGAAAGCCTGCTGCGCTCCACGCCCCTGAATATCGAGGCGGCGGTGAACGCGGGCCTGGAAAGCGCCCAGGCGGCAAAGGAGCTGAAGGTGATCTTTGCCGAAAGCCCCACCTCCGGCGAGGAGCACATGAGCCTGTACGCCAAGGACAGCGGCGGCAGCACCTATCTGTGCAAGGCCGTGGAAGGCGCGGACCTGCTGGACGCGATCCTGGCCGCGGCGGGCGACCTGGAGGACGTGTACCAGGCGGGGGCCTGCGTGGTGATGCGCCGACAGGACTACTACGGCTTTATCCGCTCCCTGGCCAATGCGGAGGCGCTTTTCGGACGCAAGCCCGAGGACGTGATCGGCTACCCGGTGATCTTCTGCGAGAAGGCGACCATTCCTGTGGTGGGGGATTTCCGCTACCTGCACCTGAACTATGACGGCGACACCTACTTCGACACCGACAAGGACGTAACCAAGCGCCTGCGCTACTTTACCTGCAACGCGGAATATGACATCCATGTGGTGCTGCGGGCCGCCTTCCGCCTGGCCAAGGTGGCGGCGGCGGGGGACTAAAACCCCTGAGCGAGGTGAGGCTGGATGAGCGTAACGGTACAGGGCATGATGGCCTACGGCTACCTGGGGGACGATACCTTTGATAGTGCGGTGGCGCAGATGTGCCTGGACGCGGCCAAGCAGTACCTGGCAAACGCCGATGTACCAGAGCCGGAAGCTGACAACGCGTTGTACGACCTGGGTTGCTACATGCTGGCCATGCACTGGTACGACCAGCGCGGGGTGGTTACCCTGGGCGCGGTACAGGGCGAGATCCTGCACGGGGTCCAGAGCATCATCCACCAGCTGCGGCAGTTCCCCAAGATGACGGCGGGGTGAGGACGGATGCGGAACACGGGTGATTTGCGGATGCGGGTGGCGCTGCAGCGCAGAACCGTAACAACCCTGGGTGGCAAGACCCGCGAGGGCTGGGAAACCATCGGGCTGTACGCGGCGGAAGTGCTGCACGCGTCCGCCCGGGACTTTTACGGCGGCGCGGGGCAATGGTACGAGGAAAAGATCACCGTACATCTGCGCACGCCGCGCACCTACTCCCCCGCACCGGGCTTGCGGGTACTGTGGCAGGGGCGGGCCTATGACGTGCTGGAAGTCACGCCGGACAAGCCCCTGCGGGGTATTACGGAGCTGCGGGCGGCCGCGGCGGAGATGGAGGGAAGCGGATGCCAGGCATAAACGGGTTTCTGGCGCAGGCGCTCACACCCTTGGGAGTGCCCATGAGCGAGGAACCCATGCTGCAGGAATGCAGCGGCAGCTATATCACCTGGGCCAAGACCGGGGAAAAGAGCATCTACGCCAGCGGCAAGCAGCTTTTCCGGCAGGATCAGGTGCAGGTTTCGCTGTGGGTGCATCCCGACCAGGACACGGAGGCCCTGCAAAGGGAAGCGGCGCTGCTGCTCATGGGTGCGGGATGCCGCATCCGGTACCAGGGGAGCAAATGGCAGCAGGACATCGGCCGTCAGCAGGTGGTGCTTGCCTGCGCATTGCCCATGGAGGCATGTACATGAAGGCGAGAATCTCAGTGACCGGCGACCTGAAAGAGTTTGCGGTGGCACTGGAAGGCGCACGCAAGGCAGTGGACAGGGAATCGCTGCTGCAGGCCCTGGAAGCCGGCGGCGCCATGGTCCAGGAGAGCGTGCAGCGGCAGGTAAGCGGCAAAGCAAAGAGCCACCCGCGCGGGCAGCTTTCCGAAAGCATCACGGTACAGCGATCCCCGACAAAAGACGCGGAGGTGACCGTGGGCTGGGAAACCACGCCCATGCGGGACAAACCCAGCAGGCGACGCAATGGACCTAGCCGCGCCAGCGGTTTCACGGATGTAAACGGCAGATACCGCAAGGTTACCACCGTGGCGGACTATGGCCGCATTCTGGAATACAGCGAAAGCCGTCGGCTGCGGCACATGGAACCCGGAACGGACGAAGTCCGCGACCAGGTAGAGAAGAAAGTAGCGGACATCATTGACCGCAAGATTGCCAAGGCGCTGAAGTAGCGCCGGAAAGGACAAGCTATGAGCGAAGTAACGTTTACGCAGGTACCCAAGCGGTACAAGCTCTCGGTGCAGGACGGTTACCTGCGCTTTATCACTTCCGCGGCAGGCGGGGCCGCCACCTATGACGTCAAGGCGCACCGGCTGGACGTGCTCAAGTCCGTGGGACTGGCCGTGGACGCCAGCAACAAGAAGATTTACGCCAGCGGCAAGGTATACGATGTGACCAACAACGTGCGGGGCGGCACGCTGACGGTGGACGTGATCGCCATTCCCGGGGAGATTGCCGACCAGGCCCGGGGCGCGGTGGCCAAGGGCGCGGGCAGCTATGACCTGAACCTGCCTCAGGGCAAGGAATTCGGCTTCGGTTTCTCCAGCAAGATGAGCGACGGCAGCGAGGTTTATGTATGGTATCCCCGCTGCAAGCTGAACTACGCCAACGAGACGGACGAAACCTCCGATGACGGCGACATCGATCCCAGCGAAAGCTATGAGATTGAGTGCATGCCCACGGAGGAGGGCATCTGGCGGGTAAAATACTACACCGCCAACGTCGATGAGGGCAAGACGCCGCACACCATGGAGGAATTTGTAAAGGAAGGCCTGTACACCAAAGCGGCCATTGAGAGCTTCTTTGGCTCGGAGACTACCGCGGGCGGTTGACGGCCCATGATGCATACGGCCTGTCGGGTTTGCCCGGCGGGCCGTGTTTTTTGAAAGGAGGAGCAGGATGCAACCCAATTTTATCCAGCAGGTGGAGCCTACGGAGGTGGAGCTTTCCGGCGGCAAGGTGAAGCTGCTGTTTTCCCTGCGAGCGGCGGCGGAGATCGAGGACGCGTTTCAGGCGCCCTATCTGACCATTATAT
>UMHQ01070007.1_pt1 | contig 12089 bp, 10 predicted proteins | sample 1965531 | NCBI WGS metagenome assembly UMHQ01 (sample SAMEA4836098, study PRJEB28245) | human gut metagenome | biome: gut microbiome; material: fecal sample | place: Denmark | collected 2008
GACGCCATAATGAAAGCCCAGAGCGAATAAAGAAGCAATAAAAAAAGCCCGCGGTCTGCAATCACAGATCGCGGGCTTTTTTTATCGCGGGTGCCCGCAGAGACGGTCAAAAAAATCAGAACCGTATCTGTTTGCTGTTTATACCGACATTAAGGATGAGAGCTATGGATATCATGCTGGCTATTACAGAAGTGCCGCCGCCTGACAGCAGAGGCAGCGTTATACCCGTAACCGGCATTATACCCATTGTCATGGCGATGTTTTCAAATACCTGGAACAGGAACATGGCTGTGAAGCCGACGACTATAAGAGCGCCGTAAAGATCCACCGCTTCTCTTATAACGCGGATAAACCTGTACAGCAGACCTCCGTAAAGAAGGATAACGACAGCTCCTCCGATAAAACCGAGCTCCTCAACCACTACAGAAAAGATAAAATCCGATTGCTGAACCGGGATGAAATCCAGTTCTTTCTGAGTACCGTTAAACAGACCCTTACCTGTAAAACCGCCGGATCCTATGGCTACCTTTGACTGCCATACCTGATAGTTGCCCGGAAGATTGATATTGTCGGGATGCAGGAAAGCTTCAATACGGTCTTTCTGATAATCGCCGAGAAAATTATATATGACGGGCAGAGCGGCGATGGCGGCGATTACGGATTTGAGCAGGATTTTATAATCGATTCCCGCGAAAAAGACCATGAACAGCCATATTATCATGTAGACAAGGGCGCTGCCCAGATCTTCCTTGAGAACTATGACTATGATCGGCAGAGCGTAAAGACCGGCGAGGAGAACTCCCCTGAATTTTTTTATGTCTTCACGGTGTACCGAAAGGTAGTTTGCCATAAGCAGTATGAAAAGAATCTTAACAAATTCGGAAGGCTGCAGAGTAGTCACTCCGAGATTGAGCCATGCCCGTGAGCCATACTGTTCCAGACCGATACCGGGTATGTATACCGACAGCAAAAGGACAATTGAAGCAATATAAAGATATTTGCTAAGACCAAAGAAAGCCGTATATTCTATCCGAAGCACAAAGAGCAGAGCGATGAAACCTATGAGATACGCCAGAGCCTGCACCCATACAACGCGGCTCATAACAAACCCGTCGTCGTATACGGTGCTTTCGAGCATCAGAAGGCTTATCAGACCGAGAAGGCCTGTGAATATCAGTGTCAGTTTGTCCGCTTCCTTTAAAGTGGAGAAAAAATTGTTCATTCCAAAATTAACCTCTTAATTTTATTCCGCGTTTATTATACCCGTAATCAAGGCATATATCAAGTGTCCGCGTGTGAAGAACGGGAGAATTTAGAATTTATAAACCCATGTAAGCAAAAAGTGAATAACCGTGCAAAGTATTATTTACATTTACTTTGTTTTGAGATATAATAACCATGTATGAATAAAACTAAATAAGAAGGAGGTGTTGTAATGGCTCCAGTCGTTGTAAAAATTATTATTGCGGCCTTTGCACTGGTCATAGGCGCGTTAATAGGATATATTTACAGGAAGAACGTAGGCGAAAAAGCCATCGGGAGCGCGGAACAAAAGGCCCGCAATCTGATACTTGACGCCGAGAACCGATCTGAGACATTGAAAAAAGAAGCGATCCTTGAAGCAAAAGAAGAAGCTCACAGGCTGAGAAATGACGCTGAAAAGGACGCCAGAGAGAGACGGGCAGAGATACAACGCTCAGAACGCAGACTGATTCAGAAAGAAGAGTCTATAGACAGAAAACTCGAAAACATTGAAAGAAAAGAAGAAAGCATCACCCAGAAAGAACAGAACATCATCAACAAGCAAAAAGATCTGGATACTATAATATCCAGACAGCTTGAGGAACTGGAAAGAATTTCCGGATACACCGTAGATGAGGCAAAGGCGCTGCTGCTTTCCAACATCGAAAAAGATGTGCGCCATGACGCTTCGGTAATGATCAAGGAGATAGAATCCAGAGCTAAAGAAGAAGCGGACAAGAAGGCCAAGAATATTATCACGGGAGCGATCCAGAGGTGCGCCGCCGATCACGTGGCAGAAAGCACGGTATCGGTAGTCTCACTGCCAAACGATGAGATGAAGGGAAGGATCATAGGCCGTGAAGGACGCAACATAAGAGCCATAGAAACTCTCACGGGTGTGGATCTGATCATAGACGATACTCCGGAAGCCGTTATCCTTTCGGGATTTGACCCTGTAAGGAGAGAGATAGCCAGGATAGCTCTCGAAAAACTCATTGTCGACGGAAGAATACATCCGGCGAGGATAGAGGAAATGGTGGAGAAGGCCGAGAGAGAAGTTAACGCCATAATCAAAGAAGAAGGAGAGCAGGCGGCCTTTGAAGTGGGTATACACAACCTGCATCCCGAACTCATCAAGCTTCTCGGAAGATTAAAATACAGGACTTCTTACGGACAGAACGTGCTGAAACATTCTGTGGAAGTGGCCCACCTGGCCGGACTGATGGCGGGAGAACTGGGTCTTGATATCAAGCTTGCGAAGAGAGCGGGACTGCTCCACGATATAGGCAAGGCTCTTGACCATGAAGTTGAAGGAACTCACGTTGACATCGGAATAGATGTTCTCAGAAGGTACAAGGAATCCGACGCCGTCATAAACGGAATGGCCGCTCATCACGGAGATTATGAGCCAAAGAGCATGGAAGCTGTCCTCATAGCCGCGGCGGACGCCCTTTCGGCGGCAAGACCGGGCGCGAGGAGAGAAACTCTCGACGCTTATATCAAGCGCCTTGAAAAGCTTGAAGAGATAGCCAACACCACTCCGGGTGTAGAAAAATCATTTGCCATACAGGCAGGCCGAGAAATCAGGATTATAGCGAGACCTGACGAAGTCAATGACGAGGAGATAGTTTTCCTGGCCAGAGAGATTTCAAAGAAGATCGAGGCAGAGCTTGAATATCCCGGCCAGATAAAAGTAAATGTGGTAAGGGAAACGAGAGCCATAGATTACGCGAAATAAATAATACAGGGGCTCCTTGAAAAAGGAGTTCCTTTTTTCAACTTGACGGTTATAAACAAAGATATTATATCGCGCTACAGAGGGAGAGATTTATGACTGCAACACTGACGCAACAAGAGAACAGGTTATTTTACAGACAGCTTCTTACAGTCGGAATACCGGTGCTCATACAGAACCTGATAGCCGTTGGACTTAATCTTGCCGATACCATCATGGTAGGTAAAGTTTCAGCCAACGCGCTGGCGGCCGTAGGCGCGGCAAATCAGGTCTATTTTGTTTACAGTGTAATTCTGTTTGGCATATTCAGCGGAGCCGCTGTTTATACGGTGCAGTACTGGGGAATCAAAGATCTTGTCAGCCTGCGTAAGATACTCGGGATAGATTATGTAATGTGCCTCGCGCTTACCGTCCCAGTCGTCATAGCGGCGTTTTTCGCTTCGCCTGCTCTCATGGGACTGTTTACCGATGACCCGGAAGTCATAGCTCTCGGAGGCGATTACATGAGGATCGCGTGCTTTTCTTATCTGTTCAGCGGCATGACTTTTGTAATAACGTATAATTCGAGAGCCATAATCATGCTGAAGGTGCCTACCATAATAAACGGCGGCGCCATACTGATAAACGTGTTCCTAAATTACTGCCTGATATACGGAAACTGCGGACTTCCTGAGCTGGGAGTAAAAGGAGCCGCTATTGCCACGCTTATAGCGCGTGTCATCGAATGCCTGTCCATGTATTCATACGTATATCTGAGCAAGGATCATCCGCTCGGAGCGCGCTTCAGTGAGTTCATGGGATTTGGCAAAGAACTTTACAAAAGCGTGATGAGAACAGCCGTGCCGGTAATGTTCAACGAGGGATGCTGGGCTCTTTCGGTATCCATGGTATTCGCGGCGTACGGCAAGATAGGGCCGGCTGCTCTGGCTATCGTACAGGTGGCAAACACCATAACGGAATTTCTGCAGACAGCCTATGCCGGAGTCAGCAACGCGTCTACGGTTATAGTGGGTCAGGCTCTCGGACAGGGAAAAGTCGAACACGCGGTCATATACAGCAGGAGGATTATGACCATGGCCTGGATACTGAATGTGGTGATGACTCTGCTGCTGATATTTATAAGAGAACCTATAGCGATGATATACGATTTTGACGCGGAGACTACAGAACTCCTGCTTTCATCAATGTTCGTGTTTGCCGTCGCCATAACTCCGAAGATGCTTACTTATGTAATAATATGCGGCATACTCAGAGCGGGTGGAGACACTTTCTACTGCATGGTAGTGGAGGCGGGACTGAACCTGCTCCTGCAGGTGCCTCTGGCATATATCTCTGTACTGGTGCTTGGGCTGCCTCTGCCGGTCGCCATAGCGGTGGTGGCTTCTTCGGACGTGATAAAAGCCGTACTCTGTTACAGGAGATATTACAGCAGAAAATGGATTAACATATTTACGGGATCAGAAGTGCAGGATTGATATCTGTTTTGCACAGAAAGGAAAAAAATGTTTGTTTACCTTGATAACAGTTCCACGACCAGACCTTACGATCAGGTAGCTGAAACGATGATAAAAGTGCTTTCAGATGATTTTGGCAATCCGTCTTCACTCCATACTCTTGGGATGACTGCGGAAAAATATGTGAAATCAGCCAGAAAATCCGTCGCTTCCGCCCTCGGGGTAAAGGATGATGAGATATACTTTACTTCAGGAGGCACGGAGAGCGATAATACGGCGCTTTTCGGAGCCGCTTCCGCCCGCCGCCGGAGGCACGGCAGGATAATAACAACAGCCGTAGAACATCCCGCGGTTTTGGAGGCCGCAAGGCGTCTGGAAAGAGAAGGGTGGAAAGTTGAATATATAGGAGTTGACCGGAACTGCCGTCCTGATATGGAAGCGCTGAAATCCTCGATCGCCGAAGATGTGGCGCTGATTTCCGTCATGACTGTCAACAACGAGACGGGAACGATAATGCCGGTCGGCGAGATTGCAGATATTAAAGAAAAATTCAACCGCGAGCACGGGACTGACATACTGTTTCATACCGACGCCGTACAGGCGCTGGGCAAGACGGGAATACCTACGGCCGGAGTGGATATGATATCTGTCAGCGGTCACAAGGTACACGGGCCTAAAGGCACGGGGGCGCTTTTCATACGGAGAGGACTGACGGTACCGCCGTTTATGTACGGCGGGGGACAGGAAAAAAACATGCGCTCCGGAACTGAAAACACTCCGGGAATAGCAGGCTTCGGCAAAGCGTGCGATGTTTTTGTCTCCGGTTGGGAAAAACGCGTGAGATCAATGAGAGAATCGAGGCAGAGACTGCTTGAAGGACTGACGTCGGAAATCGGAGATCTGGTGATCAACAGCCCTCTGGGGGAAGACGCATGCCCGTCCGTTCTCAATGTTTCTTTTATCGGCGTAAGAGGCGAGGTGCTGCTCCATACCCTTGAACAGGACGGGATATTTGTATCGACGGGATCCGCCTGTTCTTCCAACAAAAAAGGACAGAGCCACGTGCTTAACGCCATGGGGCTTTCCGACAGAGAGATTGAAGGGGCGGTACGTTTCAGCTTCAGCGAGTTCAATACAAAAGAAGAAATGGACTACGTCACGGAAAAGACAAAACAGGCCGTCGCAAGGTTCAGAAAACTGGGCAGTTTCAGATAGACAGGAGAGATACATGAACGAACAGAATATTTTTATAGTAAGATGCGGCGAAGTAGCGCTCAAAGGGATGAATAAACCTTATTTTGAGCGGATGCTGGCAGACAGGATCAGACGCAATCTCAGAAGCTGCCGGGGCGTGAGCGTAAAACGCAAAGACGGGCTCATATTTATCCGCGCCGAAAAGAGTACCGACCCCGGTTACATAATAACGCAGACTACCAGAGTGTTCGGTGTTGACTCGGTGAGTCAGGCTATCGAGGCCGAACCTCAGCTTGACGCTATCGGCGAGGCGGCGGTCGGATACATGACGGGTCTGATAGAAAGCCGCGGTGTCAGGACATTTAAAGTGCAGGCAAAGAGAGCTGACAAGACCTTTCCGGTCAAGTCGCCTGAAATAGGCAGGATAATCGGAGCCAAGGTCCTCATAGGCTGCAAAGTGCTCAAAGTAGATGTGCATGAACCGGATGTACTCCTCCACGTAGACGTGAGAAACGACAGAGCTTACATATATGAAAGCAAGGTCAACGGATTCGGAGGCCTGCCGCTGGGTACCAACGGACGCGGTCTCATACTCCTTTCGGGAGGCATAGACAGCCCGGTCGCCGCGTGGATGATGGCAAAACGCGGCATGATGATAGAAGCTGTTCATTTTCACTCTTATCCTTACACCAGCCCAAGGGCGAGGCAAAAAGTAGGAGAACTGGCGGGCATCCTCGCTTCTTATTGCGGGAGCTTCAAGATGCACGTAATAAACCTCCTTCCCATACAGGAGCAGATAGTGACTAACTGTCCGGAAGAAGAGACAACCATACTGGTTCGCCGATTTATGATGCGCATAGCCGAAAAGATTGCCGAAAAAAACGGATGTCTCATGCTGATAACAGGTGAGGATCTGGGACAGGTGGCAAGCCAGACGGCAGAAGCTCTGGTGGTTACAGACGCTTCTGTTTCAATGCCGGTAATGAGGCCTCTGATCGCGATGGACAAGACAGAGATAATGGAAAAGGCACGACAGATCGGAACTTATGAAAAGTCCATAGAGCCTTATGAAGACTGCTGTACTGTCTTTCTTCCTAAGCATCCGACTACAAAACCACGGCTTGACCGGATACTCAACTCCGAGAGCAGGCTGGACTGCGAGGCTCTGATCGAAGCTGCCGTAGAGTCGGCAGAAACGGTGACTGTTGAGCCGATAAATTGAACACTTCCGGAAAACATGAGGGCGTTTTGGGTGTAAAATAACAAAAAAGCCTTGATTTTCCTTGAATCCTGTGCTATCCTGTATATGGATTTAATTCTAAAAGGTATTACTAAAGAGTGGGCAAAACCCACTCTTTCAATTTGATGAGGAGAAATAATGGCAAAAAAGAAGATAACCGCGATGGTCCGCGATATGCTGAGCGATTTTCTGACGGAAAACGGTCTTGAATTTTACCACTGCGAATTCGTCAAAGAAGGACGGGACTGGTTTCTCCGTGTATACATCGACAAAGCGGATGGAGAGGGATACGTATCTACGGACGATTGCGAGACCGTCAGCCGTTTTCTCAGCGACAGGCTGGATGAAGAAGATCCCATATCACAGAATTATTACCTCGAGGTATCTTCTCCGGGACTTGACAGAGTGCTTTATGAGCCGGAACATTTTGAAAGGTTTAAAGGCCGGCAGGTACAGATAAGCCTTTACCGCGCCGAGGACGGAAAAAAGAACTTTGAGGGCGCGCTGCGCGGCCTTGAAGACGGTTTTATCATCATAGAAAATGAAGAAAGAGAAGAATTGAGATTTCCTGCGGATCAGGTGGCGGTTACACGCCTCGCCGTAGTTTTCTAAGGAGGTTAAGCTAAAAATGAACAAAGAATTTATTCAGGCTATTGATGATCTTGAAAAAGAGCGTCATATTTCCAAAGATGTGCTCATAGAAGCCATAGAGCAGGCTCTTGTATCAGCTTACAAAAAAAACTACGGCACATCTCAGAATGTGAGAGTGGACATTGGCAGAGAGACAGGAGACATCGCCGTGCTCATGAGAATGGACGTAGTGGAAGAAGTAGAAGATGAGCTTACTCAGATCTCAGTTGAGGAGGCGAGAGACATCGACTACCGCTATCAGGCCGGAGACATTGTGGAATATCAGGTAACTCCGAGAGACTTCGGCAGGATCGCCGCTCAGACTGCCAAGCAGGTGGTAGTGCAGAGAATAAGAGAAGCCGAGAGAGGAATGATATTTGACGATTTCATCACCAGACAGGGAGAGATCGTAACCGGAACGGTACAGAGAATAAGCAACGAAACGCTGTTTGTCAATATTGGAAGAACAGAAGGAATACTGCCGGTAAATGAGCAGGTGCCGGGCGAACGGTACAAGATAAACGACCGCCTCAAAGTCTATATAATGGACGTAAAGAAGACGACCAAAGGACCTCAGGTATTCCTTTCAAGATCTCATCCGGGACTTGTAAAGAGGCTCTTTGAACTGGAAGTTCCGGAGATAGAGGACGGTACCGTGGAGATAAGAGGCATAGCCAGAGAGGCCGGCTCCAGAACAAAGATGGCCGTATATACGGAATACGAGGACGTGGATCCGGTAGGAGCCTGCGTTGGAACGAGAGGATCGAGGGTGCAGGCCATAGTCGATGAGCTTCACGGCGAGAAGATAGACATCATCACCTGGAGCGACGATCCCAAAGAACTCATCGCGAACGTTCTCAGCCCTGCCAGAGCGGAAGAAGTCATCATAGACGAAGAGAACGAAAAGACTGCCATGGTGGTAGTGCCTGACTATCAGCTTTCACTGGCCATCGGTAAAGAGGGTCAGAATGTCCGCCTTGCAGCCCGTGTAAGCGGATGGAAGATAGACATCAAGAGCCACAGTCAGTATGAGGCTATGGACGAAGAAGAGCCGGCCGCAAATGAAGCCGCTGATGACATCCCTGAGATAACAGAGGTGGAATAGCCTTGAAAGAACGAAAAATACCAATGCGGCGCTGCGCCGGATGTATGGAATCTAAAGAAAAAAAACAGCTGATCAGGATAGCAGGATATGAGGGAAAGATATCTGTTGATCCTACGGGCAGAGCCAAAGGAAGAGGCGTATATCTGTGCCGGGACAGCGAGGACTGCTGGAAAAAAGCTTTCAGAAAAAAAGCTCTTGAACGCAGTCTGGGTATACCAATCAGCGACGGACAAAAGGAAGAGATCCTTATGCAGCTCAGAGAACTTGAAAAAGATGACTGACGATAAGATTTTAAGATACATGGGGCTCGCGGCCAGAGGCCGGCTCCTGGTAAACGGATGTAACACATGTGAATTCATGTTGAAAAAAGGCAGGATAAAGCTGATGATACTGTCAGAAGATCTTGCGCTTGGATCATCAGAAAAAATGACGCGGGCCGCGGCTTCCGCAAAAGTGCCGTGCGCGGTATACGGAAGCAGAGAGAGTCTGTCAAAGGCGACAGGAAAGACAGACAGCGCCATATTCGGCGTCACTGATGAGAATCTTGCAAAAGCGATTTCAGAAGAACTGATCCGAAAAGGATATTTATAGAGGAGGTGTTCTATGGCTATGGAAAGCAATACAAAAGAAACAAAGATCGTCAGGGCAACGCCCAGAAAATCAGAAGGCCAGCAGGAAGAACAACCGAGAGTGACCGTTAAAGCGGCGGTTAAACCACAGGTGAGGAATCATCAGAAGCAGGTAAGGCAGCAGCCACAGCAGGCGCAGGATAAACCTGTTAAACGGCCGCCTATGGGTAAACCGGTGGTAAATAAGGAACTTGAAGGAAGAAGCAGGGTACCGGCAGGCACGCCTGTGGTGCCTAAAGAAGTGGCAGAAAGAGGACAAAAGACCGCGGAGACTGCTCAGATAAAAACTGAAGCTCCGAAACCGGCAGAGACTCCAAAACCGGCAGAGACTCCAAAACCGGCAGAGACTCCAAAGACGGTAGAGACTCCAAAGGCTGCCGTGTCTTCAGGGGATAAAGCTCCTGAGAAAAAAGAACAGACCGGCAGAAATCAGAAGCAGGAGCGCGTCAGCAGACCGGAACGCGGTCAGGATCAGCGCAGAGGAAGAAAAGACCAGTCTGATCGTCCTCAGAGACCTGACAGAGACCGTTCACAGCGTCCGGACAGAGACAGACCGTCAAGGCCGCAGGAAAAAAGAGACCAGAGACCTGCCCCGTCTTCCGGAAGCGATATGAACCACAAACAGAGCCAGAAGCGTGCTGAAAAGATGCAGCATCAGGACAAAGAGAGAAACAAATTCGCGAAACTTGACAACGGCGGCAAGAAAAACAAACAGAAAATCCAGCAGAGATCCCTGGAAAAACAGTCGCGGCCGAAGAAACACAACAAGCCGAAGCCACAGGTGACAGAGGAAGAAGATATAATGGAGACACTGCCTTCCGGTACGATCGCCATTACGGCTCCGATAACCGTAGCCGGCTTCTGTGAGCAGACAGGCGTTTCGACATCTACTGTCATAATGGGACTGATGAGACTGGGTATAATGGCCAATATTAACCAGAATATCGATGAAGACACTATAATGATACTCGCCGACGAGCTGGGTATAAGCGTAGCTGTTACAAAGGTTGAAGAAACCGTTGAGGAAGAAGGCCTGGAACTCTTTGAAGACAGAGAGGAGGATCTTAAGCCGAGAGCGCCGATAATAACAGTAATGGGTCATGTAGACCACGGCAAGACTTCGCTCCTTGACGCCATAAGGAAGACAAATGTGACTGCCTCTGAGTCAGGCGGAATCACTCAGCACATAGGGGCGTCCGAAGTCAATATCAACGGTCATAAGATAGTGTTCCTCGATACACCGGGACATGAAGCGTTTACGGCAATGAGAGCCAGAGGAGCTCACATAACGGATATCGCCGTGCTGGTGGTTGCGGCAGACGACTCAGTAAAGCCTCAGACCGTGGAATCAATAAATCACGCCAAGGCAGCGGGAGTCCCTATAATAGTCGCTATTAACAAGATGGATAAACCGGGAGCAAATCCTGACAGAGTAAAACAGGATCTGGCCGAACGCGGCGTGCTTGTTGAAGACTGGGGCGGAGATGTTATTTCAGTACCTGTTTCCGCCAAAACCGGAGAGGGAATCGTAAACCTTCTTGAAATGATACTCCTCCAGGCCGAAGTACTTGAGCTTAAAGCCAATCCGAACCGTCTCGCCATGGGATCTGTCATTGAAGCGAGACTCGACAAGAACAAGGGTCCTGTCGCCACGCTTCTTGTTACCAACGGAACTCTGAAGACAGGCATGAGTATCGTGGCCGGTACATGTTCTGGTAAGATAAGGCTCATGACAAACTTCAAAGGCGATACTATCAGAAAAGCCGGTCCGGCTACAGCCGTGGAAATCCTCGGACTCAACGACGTGCCTGAAGCCGGAGACCAGTTTAACGCCGTTAAGGAAGATAAGCTGGCCAGGGAGATCGCCGAGAACAGAAAAGAAAAGCTCAGAGAAGAGATCCTGGCAAGAAACGCGAGCACCACTTTAGAGCAGCTGTTCAGTCAGATTCAGGAAGGTCAGGTAAAAGACCTGAATCTGATAATCAAGGGCGACGTGCAGGGTTCAATAGGAGCCATAGTTACTTCCCTTGAAAAACTCAATAACGAGAATGTGCGCGTCAATATCGTTCACACAGGCGTCGGAACTATAACGGAATCTGACGTTATGCTGGCCGGAACCACGGGATCGGTAATCATCGGATTTAACGTAAGACCGACGACGGCGGTACAGAGCTTCGCCGACAGTGAAAAGATCCAGATCAGACTTTACAGAGTCATATATGATATCATCAATGATGTGGAAGACGCCATGAAAGGTATGCTGGATCCGGAATTCAAAGAAGAAGTCCTCGGAAAAGCCGAAGTAAGAGAGACATTCAAAGTACCTAATGTCGGCATAATCGCCGGAGCCTATATCCAGGAGGGAAAAGTCATCAGAAATGCCGAGATCAGACTTGTGCGTGACGGTATAGTCATACATGAGGGACAGATATCATCTCTGAGAAGGTTCAAAGATGACGTAAAAGAAGTAAATCAGGGATATGAATGCGGCATAGGCATTGAAAATTACAATGATGTCAAGATCGGCGACGTGATAGAGTGCTTCCATATGGTCGAGGTGGAGCGCAAATAGCTTCGGCCGGAAAGGTAAAGATTTACTATGGGAAAAGGATACAGACAGGGCAGGCTCGGTGAAGAGATCCGCAGGATAGTGAGCAATATGCTCCTTCACCGGATCAAAGATCCGAGACTGTCATCAATGATAAGCATATCAGGCGTAGAAGTGACGTCAGACGGAAGTTACGCTACATGCTATGTTTCTTCTCTCGATATGAACGCAAACGCCGAAGAAAGAGAAGCGCGCGAAAAAGAGATACTGGCGGGTCTTTCCAGCGCTTCCGGCCTGATACGCAATGAGATA
>UMHQ01074620.1_pt1 | contig 12089 bp, 9 predicted proteins | sample 1965531 | NCBI WGS metagenome assembly UMHQ01 (sample SAMEA4836098, study PRJEB28245) | human gut metagenome | biome: gut microbiome; material: fecal sample | place: Denmark | collected 2008
GGTGTTAAACACCTCGTATCTGACTGTATCTGTTTTGGCTCCTTTTCTCTCCGCAAGCAGCACAACCGTTTCTACATCTACATCCGGGAAAAAGTCATGATAAATCCTGCATATAGTTATTTTTCCGTAATTTGAGGCCAGATACTTCCACAGATCAAAAGCATACCGGACATAAGTAATCTCATATGGAAGGACAAAACCCAATCTACCGTCCTGTTCCAAAAGCTCAGTTGAATGTATGATAAACGGCATCCAGAGGCTTCCGCTTGTCTGCATGTTCAAACCGTAGGAAGAAACTAACCGCAGAGCCTTTTCTCTTTCCTCCGCGCTGAGCTTGCCAAGCCTGATATACGGCGGATTTCCAATCACCGCGTTTATTTTGGCGGCGGTTTTAAAGTCCATGAAATCCATCTGAAAGCCGCAGACTTCTTCGTGATTTTTCATAAACTGCTTAAACGGAGCTTCCTGCATTTCAACTCCGATGACCTCGGGTTTTTGATTGCCCAGTTCCGCATATCTTGAAAGGGCGGCGTCTATAAAAATACCGTTGCCAAAAGAAGGCTCGAGGGCGCATGTCTGAGGTGTTTGTATGGCCCATTTCGCTATATAATCCGCTATGGTATGACATGTATAAAACGAACCCGTACTTTTTTTCGCTGCCGTATCCATCATTATACGTCACTCTCCGGCAGAAGTTTACGCAGCGATTTGTAAGTAATAGCCATAAAAGCACCACCTTTCAAGGTGTGATTATACTATAAAAGTATTCAGAAAACAATCTTTAGGCGGTAACTTCTAAGGAAAATACCCTTTGACTGCCGATCGGTCAAAGGGTATTCCCGTTTGCACATATGGATTTTATTTTTTGTTATGGCATGCGTCTGCGAAAGGACAAGGAGGTTTTCGCAGCTGCAGGAGGTTTCATCTGTCTCTTTCTGACTTCGAGGAGGCAGTTTATGAAAGATTGGTTAGCTTTAACTAACTTTATATTTATGTTAGCATTGACTAACTCTTTTGTCAACACTTTTTTTCTTAAAACTTGAAAATTTTTCTTTCTATGTTAGAATTGAATAAACACCCACAACGAGAGGATCATCGGAGGAAACTTATGAAAATACATGAATCGGCAGAAAATTATCTGGAAACTATCCTGATACTGAAAAGCAGAAACGGTTCGGTCCGTTCCATAGACATAGCCAACGAGCTGAATTTTTCCAAGCCAAGTGTCAGCGTCGCTATGAAAAATCTCCGTGAGAACGGATATATAACCATTGATTCGTCAGGAATGATCTCGCTCAATCCGGCGGGACTTGAGATAGCCGAAAAAATATATGAAAGGCATACTCTGATCAGTGACTGGCTTATTCGTCTGGGCGTGGATCCTGATACCGCGGCAGAAGACGCCTGCAGGATAGAACACGTAATCAGTGAAGAAAGTTTTAACGCCATCAAGAAACACGCCGGACAAAAGTAAGGCACGGACAGAAAACGCCGGCATATTATGTATGCCGGCGATAATTGTTTTTTGTCTCATTTAAAGATCATTCAAGGAACATATCTATGTATTTTATGTAGAGATCCGGAAGCACTTCAAAGTTATAGTGCTTTTCCAGCCTTTCTGTGTATTTGTGCAGGTCTTTGCCGTACCCTCCGATCACTATGCCGGGAACCTTGAACTTTTTCAGTTCTTCCGACGGAAAATCATAAACGGAGTTCAATCCCGCCAGATTGTCGAATATGTCGTCAAAGTTCATGCCCTCGGCAAGCCACGTATAGCAGAGATCTGATATCCCGTAATATTCGCTCTTTTTGAGGGTCTCGCCGTATTTTTCTCTGGCGTAATCCGCGATTCTGTCAGCACAGGAAAGCATTTTTGCCGTATCGCCGTCTTTCAGATCAACATTTACATCAGGATAATACGGCGGGATGAACGACACTATTATCATAGGGCGTTTGTCCGCGGCCATTTCGTAAAGTTTCTTTACCAGTTTAACGCTTATATCCTGAAGCTCCGGATTTTCCTTTCTGAGTTCGGCGGCGTAAGACCTGAGATATTCCGCCAGATCACCGTCATACTTTTGGGCGGCAGCGTCATATATCTCATTGTAGGTCTTTACACAAGGTTCGGCTCTGTATACGGCAGGAGCTTTACCGGTAAGCTTCTGCATCTGAGCGGCTCTTTTTTCCACCAGTTTGATCGTGTTTTCAAAAGCTTCTTCGGCTACCTCGCGAAGACGCGCCATGGTCTCTGCCGGATCAAGACTGATAGTCGCTATATTGTAATACGACGCCGCATACAGAGCTGTTGAAAGGGAATATGTCTGCTTCATGTCCTGCTGTTTCAGTCCGGCCGGCGGCGCTGTGGTAATCCCGTGATTCTGCTGGCAAAAGTCTGTATTCAGGTGCATGAGCCTGTAGACTTCCGCCGACATCAGACTGGCATCAAGTCCGAGCAGCGGTTCTTCACCGTGAGTAGCGGCGCCTGCGCAGAAAAACATAGGCATTATCTTGCCTGACGCGCCGTACTGCATGTACTTTACATTCTCCTCGGCTCCGTCAAGCATAAAGCACTCTGTCAGCAGCAGCAGTCTGTATCTCAGTCCGTTTTGAGCGGCAAATTCATTGAAGAACGGCAGCGCGGCCAGCATACCTTCAGAATTGGTCTCCTCGCCGCACACCCCTACATACAGAAAATTCGCCTTACGGTCAGGCTGACCCGAGTAATAGCGCAGCAGTTCTATACACAGAGCATGGCCGAACTTCATGTCGGCGGTACCCCGCCCGAAGTACCAGTTTCCGCTTTCCAGATCCGCTCTTGTACTGTCGTCAATCGGAAGTTCTCCTATCTCATCGGTGATGGCTTTTATATCAAAGGCATCATCCCGCATACGCCCGTATTCTTCTACGTCTACTACATCGTAATGACCTGTCAGTATGATCGTATCTGCTGTTTCAACAGGAGCTTTAAGATAAGCGGCAGGCAGAAAACGTCCATATGGATCGTCCTTTACCTCTACCCTCATCACCTGATCCGGATTTTCGCGGAAATACGGTAATTCTTTCAGCATCTCCTCTATTTTTACAGCGGCTGTAACTTCCTGAACCGTTCCGGAAATGCTCGGCATCGCTACAAGCCTTTCGAGGTCTTCGTATAATTTATTCTTATCTATCATATTGCCCTCCCTTTAACTGTGAGATGATCATGGCACGAAAGCCTCCCCGGCAAGAAATATCTCTAAAGAACAGTTCTCTCAAAGGGGAGGCTCCCGAAAATAAAGTCAGACTTTATTTTTTTTGAATATTATCGGATCGACCTGAGGATACAGTCTGAACTCAAATCGGTCTATCTGACCGTCATCGCCGGCGATGAAAGTAAGAGGCGCTGTTACCAGCAGAGTATCCATCTTCACGTCAGGAACACGGAAAGTATCATAGAAGCAGTGTTCCATCTTCTGGTTAACCCCTCTGTACTCACATATCCATCCGTCTTTGCCGAAACTGATCCGGATCGGTCCGTGTCCGGGATTCTCATATATTCCGGCGTAGTCCTCCTGCTTATGGGAAAGCGGAGCCTCCTCCGCGGAATCTCCCGACGTAAGGTCAAGAGCCCAGTGTTCCAGCAGGTTTCCGTAGTTGTTCCTCTGCTCGTAAAGCCTGTCCGCCCAGTTAACAGCCGGAAGTCCCAGTACGCTGTCGATTATCGACCAGGCGACAGCCGTTTCAATCAGGACGCAAGGCTTGTGTATGTTGTTGAAAACCACTATGCCCAGCTTCTGCCCCGGCAGAACCCACTGCATGGTTCCGTATCCTTCTATCTCTCCTATGTGGAAATACAGCGGATAGCCTCTGTAGACGTCATCATACCAGCCCATGGCATACTGTCCCACGGGCGGCACTTCCGGAAAATCCCACGGCCATATCCTGTATGGCACCTGCGGTGTATGGATAAGCCTGTGAGTCTCTTCGCTCAGCAGCCTGCGTCCGTCTTTTGTGACTCCGCCGTCAATATTGAACTGCAGCCATTTGAGCATGTCCGACAGTGTGGAATTGACAGAAGCCGCCGGTCCTCCGAGATCCACATTCCAGTTTTTAATTCTTACCGGACCTTTTTCGCTCTGCCAGTACGGCGTTGCAAAATCAGGACTTTTTAGCATGTCATCTACGGACGTGTTGCTGTTTGTCATCCCGATCGGTTCAAAGAGCTTTTCTTTTATCAGATCGTCCCATGTTCTGCCTGTGACTTTTTCCATCACATGGCCCGCCATGGCATAGATCAGATTGCTGTATTGCGGCACGCTTCTAAAAGGCATGTTTGGTTTCAGATATCTGAGCCTTTTCCAAAGGTCTTCCCGTGTCAGACCTTCATCGCACCACAGAGCGTCATAGCCTCCCAGACCGGTCCTGTGACAGAGCATATCCCTCAGTGTGCACTGAGCCGAAGCAAAAGAATCATACATGCGAAAATCCGGAAGATATCCTTTTATCGGCCTGTCCAGATCTATCACGCCTTCATCGGACAGAATCCCCGCCAGCGTGGCGGTAAAGGCTTTGCTGCATGAGGCTATTCCCCACTGAGTGTTTTCGGTGATGGGCAGCCGGCTTTCAAGATCTCTGTAGCCGTACCCCTTGCAGAGCAGGACTTTACCGTCTTTAATCACTCCGACGCCCATACCCGGGAAGCGATATTGTTCAAGCTGTTTTAATACCAGTTCATCGCTTATTATTTCTTTTCCCATGACAGATCACTTCGATTTCATCTTAAATATCAATGTTGGCCGCTGTTACATCATGTTTCTTGGTGTAATAGCGTGAGAAAATATAGATGGCCAGGTAGCAGATGGCGCAAACGGCCATTGCCAGTCTCTCGCTCGGTTCCATGAGGGTTACTACAAGCATCATCAGGAAAGAAAGAGTACCCAGGATCGGTACGAGCGGATATGGTTTTACACGGTACGGCAGATCTTCGAGTTTTCCTCCCTCTGCCAGATATCTCTTTCTGAAACGGTACTGGCAGATGCATATTGTTGAATAGAGGAAGATGTTTCCGCCTCCGATGAACCATACGATAAACAGATAAACTGTATCTTCCGCAACGAACTCTGCAACGATCGCTATCAGGGCGAAGATCATGGAAATGGTCAGCGCGATAACAGGAACGCCCCTCTTGCTTGTCTTGGCGCAGATCTTAGGAGCCTGACCGAATTTGGCCATTGACCACAGGTATCTGGCGCAGGCATATGTAAAGTAGTTGCCTGAAGTCAGAGCCGCTGTCAGCACTACGATGTTAACTATCAGAGCCGCGCTGTCAAGTCCGATATGTCTGAAAGCGTATACAAACGGGCTGCCCATTACGGAAGCTTCTTCCCACGGAAGCAGCGCCGCAACTATGGCCATGGAAAGAACCGTAACGCTGATGAGGATCAGCAGTGTGAGATTGATGGCCAGCGGCATCTTTTTCTCATCTTTGAGTTCTCCTGCTGTTGACGCTACGATCTCTGTACCGGCATAAGCATAGAATGATGTAAGTATTACGGCTCCCATACCGGCAATGCCTGTCGGGAAAAGTCCGCCGTGGTCTGTGAAATTGCTCAGTCCTATGGCTTCTCCGTCTCCGGCTCCGCCCATGATGGCAACTCCGACAATGGCAAAAGCGGCTACCAGGATGATCTTGAGGGTGGATACCCAGAAAGAAATATTTCCGAACACTTTAGCGTCCAAGAAGTTTATTCCAAACAGTATTACCGCGAATATCACTATCCAGAGCGCCGTCGAAGTTCCCGGCAAAATATCTTTCATTATAATGGCTGACGCTACTATCTGAGCGGTTATGGTAGCTGCCGCTCCTACCCAGTTTACCCAGCCTACCGTAAAGCCCATGGCCGGTCCGATAAATTCCGTGGTATAGGCCTGAAGGCTTCCTGCTACCGGCATAGCTGCTGAAAGTTCTCCCAGACAGCTTGTCATCAGCCAGATGATGACACCGCCGATAAGGTACATTACGATCGCGCCGCCCGGGCCTGCTGTCGAGATTACATCGCCTGAGCTGAGGAACAGCCCTGTTCCGATAGTACCTCCTACTCCGGCCATGACCGCGGCTTTGGTACTCATAGTACGTTTAAGTCCCGTACTCTTTTCCATGACTCTTTCGATTGAAGTCTTTTTCTCAGTCATTTTTTGCCTCCTCTGAAATGATTCACGTGACACGCACGCGTGTAAGTGTAAGTATTGCCAATTTCAACATGATAACATTATAAAATAATTACAATTTTGTTGCCATCTATGCGCGGTGGAAATACTTTCTTTATCATTATAACGCTTTTTGCGCGTGATTTCCACCTTTCCGCCCCTAAACCGTAGAAAAACTTTGAAGATCCGGTTTAATCCCCTGTTCCTGCGCATATTAAAAGAGGAGCCTTGCTCCTCTTCATGTCCTCTCACTATGTCATCTACGCCCGCCCCGTAAAGCTCCATCAGCGCCAGCAGCGTATCTGCCTGTGGATAGCCCGTTCCGGACTCATACTTGTAGACAGCCTGTACCGATCCCAGGCAGAGGTATTCTCTGACCTGCTCTACCGTCAGATGCCTGCTCTCGCGCAGGTGCCTCAGGTTACGGCCTATGGCTTTGAGATCGTATTCTGTTCTGTGTTCCATCGCTGCCTCCTGTTTCATTTTATAACCGGGTATTACAGATTACCACAAAAGACAATATTTTGCAAGAAGTTTCCGCACCTGAAACCGAACTTCCGCGCGGGCAGGTCTCGCGGACCCGCGCCCTGATTGCGCCGTCCCCGCGACCAAGTTTTCTGCATGACCGAGCCAGATGTAATTTTCCACTCTTTTTAACGCTTAACTCTTTTTAATAAAAGAATAACGGAATAACGGAAAACGTCAACTCTGAACCTTGCGAATAATCATACCAAAATAAATATGTTTTCGCCCGGCTGCACGGTTAGCACGATCAGATTTCTACTTCAAATTCATGTGTCTGGTTATACCTGTCGAGGGCGATCTGCATGGCGGCCAGTTCCCTGTCGATGCGGTCGTAGTCTTCTTTGACTTCGGCCAGGTCGTAGTTGATATACTGGTACTCCGGCGCGGTCTTGCGGGAAGCGTAGAGACCGGAGTTTATCCTCACCTTCGGGTCGCGCTTTCTGAGGCCGTCCAGGAAAATCTTGCGGCGGCTGAGCTGCGCCATGCGGATAAGGAGCCGGTCGACAGTCATCTCCTTTTCCACGGGCTGCGTATCCTCGTATTCAAATTCTACGCGCACGGCGCTTGTGAGATTGGCGAGGTTGATCGCGTGCTTGATTTTGACAATCTTTTCGTCGATTTGACGAATCGTCTCCGATACCTGCCGGTAGTCGTATTCCGGCACGACCGGCTCTTCATCGAGGGCCGCCACGTAAAGGCTGCCTTCCTCTTCTTTGCCGCGCCAGAACTCTTTGTCTTCGTTGAGCTTTCTCAGAACTTTGCTTGCGTATGCGGACGTCATCTTCATATCTTATTCCCCCTTTGAATTGCTGCAAGGAGCGGTAACTTATGCGCTGCGTTTCGTTTGACAAGATATATGATACCGCGGCGATGGGGATTTGTCATTGACGGGAGAGTTGAATGGGGGACGCACTTGACTAACGCAAGAAAACGTCTCTTTCTAATAGTTCTTTCTCCTAACAGTTATTTGATTTTTTCCCATTGCATTTAGAACAAAGAACCTGTAAATTTGAAGGAATTGATTTTCCTCCTTTTGATATAGGAATAATATGGTCAATATGTAACCCCACTTCGTCGGGCATATATTTACCACATAATTGGCAAGTATAATTATCTCTTTTCTTTATCTGATCTTTTAATTCTTTAGTCATTAATTTTCTCTGTTCTTTGGAGTGATATTCATTCAAGGTGCATTGAAAATCAATCTCTGAAAGCAATTCGTATCGTTTTACCACTTGTCTAATATTACATCCTACTCGATTAGTTTCAACATCAACCTTATACGACGTTTTTACATAATTGCTTTGTCTATAGCGTGTCTGGCCCCTCATTAACAGAAAGATGAACATATTCTCGTCATCTATTATTTTCAAGTATTGCTTTTTTCTCCATGATTTGAGCAGAGACTTTGAAATTTTCTCTTCAGTTGCTTTCTTCCAACTTTGGACATATTGATAATGGCTTTTGAATATAGTAATAGGGTGTCTGCACAAATACCTGTCAAACTCATCCATGAATTGTACGTTTCGTTTGCGTGATATGTCTATTCGGATTATTTTATAGGGATATTCATAGGGATTTCTAAAAATCCAATATATAACAAATCCAATAAAAAAAGAAAACAGTATAACAAGAACCAGATACCATTCCATTTCCATCCTCCCTAATTCTCCCTTTCCCGTGCCACTCTCGTCTGTTCAAAAAACGAGGCAGCCGGCAACGTTATTTGCAAACTTCCAGATACCGCACCAGCCGCTCGTTTACGTATTCGGCAACGAGCAATATCATCTCGTCAGCGTTTTCGTCGCGATAAAAAGCATCAAAAGCGTCGTAATAGCGCTTACGGTCGGTGAATTTCACGTTGATTGGCGGATAGCCGCTGCGTATAAGCTCAAGATTCATAATCAAACGGCCCGTTCTCCCGTTGCCGTCGACGAACGGATGAATTCCCTCAAATTCAAGGTGAAATCGAGCAATGCGTTCAATAGGATGAAGCTTCTTTTTTCGTTTTTCATTTACAGCAAGAAGCTCCGTCAATTTAGGCTCAATGAGATATGGCTGTACTGGCTCTGTATATGCGCCCGCGATCGTAACCGGGATACGGCGGTATTTTCCTCTGTCTTCAGGCCTGTCGATCAGCACAAGAGAATGAATTGTCCTGATCTCAGCATCTCTTAATCTTGTTTTATTTTGCGCAATGTCTTCAACGTAAAGAAACGCGTCGCGATGGCCAACTGCTTCAAGATGATCTTTCAGAGGTTTACGGTCTATGGTCATTCCTGCAAGAGCCATAGACGTTTCTTTAAGAGTCAGCGTATTGCCCTCGATAGCGTTCGAGTTATAAGTGAACTCTACCGTAAACTCGTCACGCAAACGCTGCGCTTCTCCTGCCGTAAGCGGACGTATACCGTCAAGCTTAACCTTTTTTATATCTATTTCCGTAAATATATCTGCAAAGCTGCCGCGCTTTCTCTTGTTGGGAAGTTTACGCCTGTCTATCGGTTTCTCTGTTTCTGCAGGGATCAGATATAATTTGCCTTTGCGGATTACTCCGTCAATTTCACCTTTGGAACAGAGCAGCCGGACGCGGCGTGTTGAAATTCCCCACTTTTCTGCTGCCTGTGTGACTGTCAGGTATTCCATATTTCATGCCTCCTGATTTTGGCGTTTATTTTTATGGACTTAGTATAACACGTTATCGGAATAATTACAATGTAATTTAAGGGAATTATTTAATATGAATTGCCGATAAAGAGACGGCTTCAAAAGGCCGCCTCGGTAATATCTGCGCTTTCGCGGATAGCGTGGATGTCTGATCTGAGCAGGATTTTCTTTTCGAGCAACATGTCTCTTGTTTTTTGCAGGTCTTTACTGCGCTGCCTTCTCTGTATTCATCAGATTTGCTTTTGCTCTGTCATCGAATTTTTGTTTTTCCAAATATCAAACGCTTGTTTTATGCTATAGTTGTTAGAAATATCCCCGTTACGATAGGTATGTGCTTCAATAATCACATTGTCTTTTATTTCAATAGCCGCTACATACTTGCCATTATCCATAATGCCGTAAACATTATTTCGAAAAAATTGCCAGTTGACAAGACAATTTTTCAGTTCTCTGCCTGCCTGCAAAAATTCCATGGAGTTCTTCAGCCTTTTGAAAGAATATCCGTTTATGCAGCATTCCAAGCCGGTATACCTGAAATCCTTATGCGAATAATCCGGTATTGGAATCCCAAAAATCGCTCCCATGTCATTTTCAATCACATCAAAAAGATCCCGTTTCTCCAGCCAGCCGTCGCGCCACTTTTTCCGCTCTATTTTCTTATCATACTCGCTAAGCAAATAATACCATGAAACATAGTTGTATAGCCAATATCGATTCGTTGCCCGAGAGAAATGATGATATAACCTTCTGATTCCAATTTCCGCCTTATATTCCGCATAGAAATTGATAAGGTGCGGCATTTTACGTAAGAACGCCAACTCGGAAAAAATGTTTTGAGATGCAATGAAATTTCGAAATAAATTGATATCTCCAATAATTTCCCAAAGCTGTTCCAGCTCCTCTGTATAAAAAAATAATGCAGGATTACAGAAAAGCAGTTTCCGAATACTTTTTACTTTCGGCAGCGTTGTTTTTTCAAAGATGCTCGGAATCTTTGCAGCAAGATGCAGCCTTCTGGCTGGTTTCAGAAATCGCCTTTCAATCAAATCCTCTTTTTCGGCATATGGGAGCGCATTGTGAAATTCTGAATCATATCCGATAAATCTGGTCATTAAAAGGAACTGCTTTACGGTTAGTTCCTTTGTATGAAAGGGTAAGGAACTATGATATTTTTTTAAAAATTGATTTTTCAGCTCTCTGTTAACCGGTTTATACAAATTAATCAATTTAAATATAGGGTCATCGGAATATTGATTTGGGTTTCTATTTGTTATATCGCATATCTGTAGTTTTTCTCCGCAACTGTCTTCCAGTGAAATATAGGCACGTCCACTTTTCAAGTTGAATGTGATTGTTTCATACAACTCAAAGTCAGTAGTACATATTTTATCAGCGCCCCATTTGATTTGAAACCATTCTTTTAGTTCTAATTTTCGAGAAATTTTAATTTTCCTCCTATCGACGGTAAAAAAAACATCTACAAATCCTTTACTTGGATAGGATTCCATATTACATCTGTGACAAATAAAATAGTTCATTGCTTCTATAGGGCTATTAAATACAAGTGTTTGCGGAATCATTTCCGCAATGGACGTTTGATGTGCCAGCCAAATATCCATCGGTAAATAAACTTTCCTCTTATGGTTGTGATATGCCGTCGTTTTCTTACCGCACCACGGACAGACGACCGCATGTTTTGTGATTACTACACGACTATTTTCAAACACGGCAAGTGTGCTTTTCTTTTGGCATGCAGGGGTCAAGGCTTCAAACGCTTCATCCAGGCTAACTGTTTTTTGCTGCTCTTCAATAGTAAATCCGAAACGGGGGATTCTCATTGCCTTTTGTAATACCTTGCGCATCGGTTTGTTCTCCTTATGTAAAATGATGTTGCTGAGGCAGCCGATTAAATAATCATACCGGAAACTTACCACTTAATGCCATCGTGCTTGCTGTGGATGAGGTTTTGTCATCACCTTCTTTGCTTTCATAAAATCAACCTCTTTGATTTGTTGATTTTATTTTAGTAGGCTTGATGGGATAAAAATGGGGTATAGCTGGTTTTTTCTACAAATAATCCATATAATGTTCCGGGCAGAACCCACATTGATCCATTTATTACTCTTCATTCCTTAAATCATTCATCCAATTCTTTAATAATTTGCTTGAACGATTCAATAGCCTCAGATAGGATTTTTTTCATTTCAATATAGGAGATATTATTAGAACTGAATTTATATATTCCCAAAGTGGATGTTTTCCCGCCTCTTAAACGAGGTGGCTTTTCAAATCCATTTTTTTCGGCAATATTTACCCAATTATCTCGTTTCCGCCAAATGAAATATTCGCGTTCTTCTTTATTTATTTTGGTATCAGACTGACTGCTTGCTTTATAGCAAATCTTCATTTCGCCGTTACTAAACTCGCATTGCAGATACAATTCATACATTGCTCCATTGTATGTTCGATATATGTCGTTATAAAACCACATGCCATAAAAACCGCCTGAATGATTTGGAACGTATCCATAATCCGACTGCATTCCACAGAAATTTTTCTCAAGTGAATTGTAGAAACCATTGATCTGAGCTTCGCCCCACTTGCATACCGGGAGACATTTATATTTATTGATATCGTTGTACCACTGTTTTAAATGGAAGTAATAACTCATAAATATTTCATTTGTTGTTTTGAATGCGTACTTTTCAATCACA
>UMHQ01002915.1_pt1 | contig 12072 bp, 5 predicted proteins | sample 1965531 | NCBI WGS metagenome assembly UMHQ01 (sample SAMEA4836098, study PRJEB28245) | human gut metagenome | biome: gut microbiome; material: fecal sample | place: Denmark | collected 2008
TTTGCGAATTAACATTAAAAAACAAAAAGTGTACAAATTGATATTGCAATTTTGGAAAAACAAAAAGTTCTAAAGGGCTTGAAAAAAATACAAAAAACGTGTATAATAAAATACTGTTTAATATGAGAGATTAGGCCGATTTTTAGGTTGAAACTCGGATTTTTAAGATTGAGAAAAAGTTCTTGTAGTTGAAAATCAAAGGGTTCACAATTTCCTAAAAAAATCAAGCCATAAAAGTCATTAAACACTTATTTTGTATATTACGGTTAATAAAGTGGGCTCGCAAAGGTAAATTTCTGCATTTAATTACAAAGAGCGAGGTGGATTTTTAATCGTATACTCATAAATTAACAAATGCAATCAAAATTTAATTTAGTGAGGTGAAGATTGTGCTACCACATCCAGTCACGATTGGAAAAAGAGAAAGAATGAGCTTTTCCAAGATCAAGGAAATAGCTGACGTGCCTAACCTTATAGAAATCCAGGTGGATTCTTATAAATGGTTCTTGGCAGAGGGCTTAAAAGAGGTATTTATCGATATGTCTCCAATTGAAGATTACACAGGTAATCTAATATTAGAGTTCGTTGACTACTCTTTAGATGAAAAGCCAAAGTACGATATTGAAGAATGTAAGGAAAGAGATACTACTTACTGTGCTCCTTTGAAGGTGAAGGTAAGACTTATCAACAAGGAGACAGGAGAAATCAAGGAACAGGAAGTATTTATGGGTGACTTCCCTCTAATGACAGACAGGGGTACATTCATAATAAACGGTGCTGAGAGAGTTATAGTTTCACAGCTTGTAAGATCTCCTGGTGTTTACTATGCAGAGGAAAGAGACAAGGCTGGTAACAGACTTATATCTTCTACAGTAATACCAAATAGGGGTGCTTGGTTGGAATACGAGACAGACTCAACAGGTGTAATATCTGTAAGAGTTGACAGAACTAGAAAGCAGCCAGTTACAGTTCTTCTAAGAGCCTTAGGAATTGGTTCAGATGCAGAAATCCTAGAATTATTAGGAGATGATGAGAGACTAAGACTTACTCTTGAAAAGGACAATACTACTAATGTAGAAGAAGGTCTAGTAGAGATATACAAGAAGTTAAGACCAGGTGAACCACCGACAGTAGAGAGTGCTTCTTCACTATTAAACTCACTGTTCTTCGATCCAAAGAGATACGACCTAGCCAAGGTTGGACGTTACAAGTTCAACAAGAAGCTTGCCCTAAGATACAGGATCATGGACAAGATAGCTACTAGGGATGTAGTAAATGAAGAAACAGGTGAAGTATTTGTTAAGCAGGGCGAAAAGATAAGCTTTGAGACTGCAACAGCAATCCAGAATTCAGGAATAAATGCCGTTTGGGTAGGTGTTGCTGAAGATAAGGAAATAAAGGTTATCGGTAACAACTTTGTAGATATCAGAGCCCATGTTGACTTTGATATAGACGAGCTAGGTATCAAGCCAGAGGTTCATTATCCAACTTTAAAGGAAATCCTAGACAAGTATGAAGATGATGAAGAACTTAAGGAAGTAATAAAGGCCAACCACAAGGTCCTATCACCAAAGCATATATTATTAGATGATATCATAGCATCTATATCATATGAATTTGGCCTATTCTATATAATAGACGGTAAGGAGAGAGTTGGTAATATAGACGATATAGACCACCTAGGAAACAGAAGAATCAGATGTGTAGGTGAACTACTACAGAACCAGGTTCGTATAGGTTTTTCTAGAATGGAAAGAGTCATCAAGGAAAAGATGACAGTTCAGGACATGGAATCTATGACTCCACAGGCCCTTTTAAACATCAGACCAGTGTCTGCTGCTATTAAGGAATTCTTTGGATCATCACAGCTTTCTCAGTTCATGGACCAGACAAACCCACTATCAGAACTAACACACAAGAGAAGACTTTCAGCTCTAGGACCAGGTGGTCTATCAAGAGAAAGAGCAGGCTTCGAAGTGCGTGACGTTCACCACTCACACTACGGTAGAATGTGTCCGATAGAGACTCCAGAAGGTCCAAATATCGGTCTTATAAACTCACTTTCTACATATGCGAAGATAAATGAATATGGATTTATAGAATCTCCATATAGAAAATACGACAAGGTAAATAAGGTTGTAACTGACGAAATACACTACCTAACAGCAGATGAAGAAGACCTATATGTTAGAGCCCAGGCCAATGAACCACTTAATGAAGATGGTGGATTCATAAATAACAGGGTAATCTGTAGAACTGTACTAGGTGCTGTTGAACTTGTATCAGAGGATAGGGTAGACTACATGGATATCTCTCCTAAGCAGGTTGTATCAGTTGCCACAGCCATGATACCTTTCCTTGAAAACGACGACGCCAACAGAGCCCTAATGGGATCAAACATGCAGCGTCAGGCGGTACCTCTAGTGAGAAGAGAAGCTCCTATCATAGGTACAGGAATAGAGTATAGAGCAGCTAAGGACTCTGGAGCAGTTGTTGTATCAAAGAACGATGGTGTTGTTGATAGAGTATCAGCTGATGAAATAGTAATAAAGAAGAACAACGGAGACAAGGATAGATACAAGTTGCTTAAGTTCAAGAGATCTAACTCAGGTACTTGTGTAAACCAGACTCCTATAGTAACAAAGGGAGAACTAGTAAAGGCTGGAGACGTTATAGCTGACGGTCCTGCAACAGACCTAGGAGAAATCGCCCTTGGTAGAAACTGTCTGATAGCCTTCATGACATGGGAAGGTTACAACTACGAGGATGCCGTCTTAATCAACGAAAGACTTGTAAAGGAAGACAGATTATCTACTATCCACATCGAAGAATACGAATGTGAAGCTAGAGATACAAAGCTTGGACCAGAAGAAATCACTAGAGATATACCAAACGTAGGTGAAAATGCAATCAAGAACCTAGACGAAAGAGGTATCATCAGAATAGGTGCTGAGGTAGACTCAGGAGACATCCTAGTAGGTAAGGTTACTCCTAAGGGAGAAACTGAGCTGACAGCTGAAGAAAGACTTCTAAGAGCAATCTTCGGTGAAAAGGCTAGAGAGGTTAGAGATACTTCATTAAAGGTACCACATGGAGAATCTGGTATCATAGTAGACATCAGGATATTTACTAGGGAAAATGGAGACGACCTATCTCCAGGAGTAAACGAACTAGTAAGATGTTACATAGCTAAGAAGAGAAAGATAAAGGTCGGAGATAAGATGGCCGGACGTCACGGTAACAAGGGTGTTATCTCAAGAGTCCTTCCAGAAGAAGATATGCCATTCATGGCAGATGGTACTCCTATGGACATAGTACTTAATCCACAGGGTATACCTTCTCGTATGAACATAGGTCAGGTCCTAGAAATGCACTTGGGACTAGCTGCTAAGAAGCTAGGCTGGCATGTTGCTACATCAGTATTTGATGGAGCCAACGAGTACGATATCATGGACGCTCTTGAAATGGCAGGCTACCCAAGAGATGGTAAGCTACAGTTATTCGATGGACGTACAGGTGAGACATTCGACAATAGAATCACAGTTGGTTACATGTACTACCTAAAGCTACACCATCTAGTAGATGACAAGCTACATGCAAGAAGTACAGGACCATACTCACTAGTAACTCAGCAGCCACTAGGTGGTAAGGCTCAGTTCGGTGGACAGAGATTCGGGGAAATGGAAGTTTGGGCCCTAGAAGCATACGGTGCATCTCACATCCTTCAGGAAATCTTGACAGTTAAGTCAGACGACGTTAAGGGTAGAGTTGAAACTTATGAAGCTATCGTAAAGGGTGAAAACATACCTGAGCCAGGAATGCCAGAATCATTCAGAGTATTGATGAAGGAATTACAGTCACTTTGCCTAGATGTGAGTGCTCTTGACCAGGACGGCAAGATCATAGACATCAAGGAATCTGTTGATGAAGAAATACCAGAAGATTTTAAGATAGAGAGCATAGTGCCAGAAGATATAGAAGAAACTCATGTGATTGAGGAAGTTGAAGAAGATTCATATGACTATGAAGAAGAGGAATTCTCTGCTGATGCAGAAGATGAAGAAGACTTCATGGAAGATGATGAGTTTGAAGAAGACTTTGAAGATGAAGAGTTTTAGTAGATAAGTAAATCCTTGGTGCATCCTTTCCAAAATGATGGATGCATCAGAGGTTTTGATATTATTTGCTAGCTAGAGGGTAACAGGAAAAATGTGGAGTATGTTTTGATATAGAGCATATTAGAGCCACTGAATATAAATTAGTATCGAAAGAAGGGAGAGAACTCCTTGTTTGAATTAAACAATTTTGAGTCGATAAAGATAGGTCTTGCTTCACCAGAAAGAATCAGACAGTGGTCAAGAGGGGAAGTCAAGAAACCAGAAACAATTAACTATAGAACACTAAAGCCAGAGAAGGACGGTCTATTCTGTGAAAGAATATTTGGACCTACTAAGGACTGGGAATGCCACTGTGGTAAGTATAGAAGGGTAAGATACAAGGGCGTAGTATGCGACAGATGTGGTGTCGAAGTTACTAAGGCCAAGGTAAGAAGAGAGAGAATGGGTCATATAGAGCTAGCTGCTCCTATGTCTCATATCTGGTACTTCAAGGGTATACCATCAAGAATGGGACTACTACTTGATATGTCACCAAGATCTCTTGAAAAGGTACTTTATTTTGCATCATATGTAGTAATCGATCCAGGTGAGACAGGTCTTGCCCACAAGCAGGTCCTAACTGAGAGAGAGTACAGAAATGCAGTAGAAAAGTATGGTTATGACTTTGAAGTAGGTATAGGTGCAGAGGCTGTCAAGAAGCTTCTTGAGAGAATAGACCTAGACCAGCAGTCAAAGGAACTAAGAGAAGACCTAGTAGATGCTACAGGTCAGAAGAGAATAAGAACAATCAGAAGATTGGAAGTTGTTGAAGCCTTCAAAAAGTCAGGCAACAAGCCAGAATGGATGATACTTGAGGCTATACCAGTAATACCGCCAGACCTAAGACCTATGGTTCAGTTAGATGGTGGTAGGTTTGCAACATCTGACCTTAATGACCTTTACAGAAGGGTTATAAACAGAAACAACAGACTAAAGAGACTTCTTGAGCTAGGTGCTCCAGAAATCATCGTTAGAAATGAAAAAAGAATGCTACAGGAAGCAGTAGATGCCCTAATAGACAATGGTAGACGTGGTAGACCAGTTACAGGACCTGGTAACAGACCACTTAAGTCTCTATCAGATATGCTAAAGGGTAAACAGGGACGTTTCAGACAGAACCTACTTGGTAAGAGAGTTGACTATTCTGGTCGTTCTGTTATCGTAGTTGGTCCAGAACTAAAGTTCTATCAGTGTGGTCTTCCAAAGAAGATGGCTCTTGAGTTATTCAAGCCATTCGTAATGGACAAGCTAGTAGAAAAGGGATATGCCCACAATATCAAGTCTGCAAAGACTATAGTAGAAAAGGTAAAACCAGAAGTTTGGGATGTGCTTGAAGAAGTAATCAAGAGCCACCCAGTCCTACTTAACCGTGCCCCTACTCTACATAGACTTGGAATTCAGGCCTTTGAGCCAGTTCTAGTTGAAGGTAAGGCTATCAAGCTTCACCCACTAGTGTGTACAGCCTATAATGCCGACTTCGACGGTGACCAGATGGCCGTTCACGTTCCGCTATCAGTAGAAGCCCAGGCAGAAGCAAGATACCTAATGCTATCAGTAAACAACATACTAGCACCTAAGGATGGATCTCCTATTACGACTCCTTCACAGGATATGGTTCTTGGTTCATACTACTTGACTATAGAAGCTCAAGAAGGTGCTAAGGGAACAGGTTCAGTATTCAAGGACTACAACGAACTACTACTTGCATACTTCAACCACAAGGTAGAAATACATGCAGCAGTTAAGCTAAGAGTTACTCTAGAAGATGGTAGAAAATCTCTAGTAGAGTCAACTGTAGGTAGGTTTATCTTCAATGAAGGTATACCTCAGGACCTTGGATTTGTAGATAGAGAAAAGGATCCATTTAGCCTAGAAGTAGACTTCCTTACTGACAAGAAGTCACTAGGAAAGATTATAGATAAGTGCTTTAGAAAGCATGGAAATACTAAGACAGCAGAGCTACTTGACTATGTTAAGTCAATGGGTTACAAGTACTCAACAGTAGGTGGTATAACAGTTGCCGTTGCAGACATGGATATACCAGAGGCTAAGTATACATACATCAAGGAAGCGGAAGCCCTAGTAGACAAGTACGAAAAGGCCTACAGAAGAGGTCTAATATCTAATGACGAAAGATACGAAAAGGTAATCGAGACTTGGACAGAGACAACTGAGAAGGTTACTGATGCCCTAATGGATGGACTAGACAGAATGAATAACATATTCATAATGGCCCATTCAGGAGCCAGAGGTTCTAAGAACCAGATAAGACAGCTGGCTGGTATGCGTGGTCTGATGGCCAATGCATCTGGTAAGACAGTGGAAATTCCGGTTAAGTCTAACTTCCGTGAAGGTCTATCAGTTATGGAATACTTTACATCTTCACATGGTGCCAGAAAGGGTCTTGCCGATACAGCCCTTCGTACAGCCGATTCAGGTTACTTGACAAGAAGACTAGTTGACGTCAGCCAGGACGTTATAGTTAGAGATATAGATTGTGGTACTACTGAAACTACTGAAATATTTGCTATCAAGGATGGAAACGAAGTAATCGAGGAAATCAGAGATAGAATAGTTGGTAGATACACAATAGACCCAATCATTGATCCTGCTACAGGTCAGGAATTAGTACCAGCAGATACAATGATCCTAGAAGATGACGCAGACAGAATAGTTGCTGCAGGCATCGAAAAGGTAAAGATAAGAACAGTACTTAATTGTAAGACTGAACACGGTGTTTGTGCTAAGTGTTATGGTAGAAACCTTGCAACTGGTAAGCCAGTAAACATCGGTGAATCAGTAGGTATAATAGCTGCCCAGTCAATCGGTGAACCGGGTACACAGCTTACAATGCGTACCTTCCATACAGGAGGAGTTGCCGGTGGAGATATCACTCAGGGTCTTCCTAGAGTCGAGGAATTGTTCGAAGCTCGTAAGCCAAAGGGTCTTGCAGTCATCACAGAGATATCTGGTACAGTACAGATAGATGAATCAGGCAAGAGAAAAGAAGTTATAGTTACATCTGCAGATGGTGAATCTGAAGTATATCCAATACCTTATGGTTCAAGAATAAAGGTAAAGAACGATATGTATGTTGAAGCCGGAGAGCCACTTACTCAGGGTTCTATCAACCCTCATGATATAGTAAGGGTAAATGGTATCGGTGGAGTTCAGGAATACATCGTTAAGGAAGTACAGAGGGTTTACAGACTGCAGGGTGTTGATATCAACGACAAACATATAGAAGTAATCGTAAGACAGATGCTATCTAAGGTAAAGGTTGAAGATCCAGGAGATACAGACCTACTACCAGGTGGATACGAAGAAGTTCTTACATACAACAAGTGCAATGAAGAAGCAATAGCTAAGGGACTTAGACCAGCAGTAGCTAAGAGAGTCCTACTAGGTATTACTAAGGCATCACTTGCTACAGACTCATTCCTATCAGCAGCATCATTCCAGGAGACTACAAGAGTCCTTACAGACGCTGCTATCAAGGGTAAAGAAGACCACTTGATAGGTCTAAAGGAGAATGTAATCCTTGGTAAGCTGATACCAGCAGGAACAGGTATGAAGAAGTATAGAAATATAGCGATAGAAAAAGACGAACCAGTAGTTGAAGTTGAAGAAGTTGAAGAAATAGAAGAAATAGAAGAAATTGACGTAGCTGAAGACGATATGATGGTATAGTCTTAAAAGACCCCCGAGTGGGGTCTTTTTTTATAAATTTTTAAAAAGTGAAAGAAATTTACAAACTTAACCGTATAATATTATAAAAGAGCTTATATAGATGCATCTAAGGATTTAATGAACAATGTAAAAATCCCTAGGATATTGACCATCCTAGGGACTTTTAGTTGTGTATTTATAAACTCAATCCTGTAATACCGATATTATACAGCTAATAGAGTCTGATGTCGATATATATTTATTATCTAGGGTATAGCATCTGTATTACTGTATTATCAGCTAGTGAGTTCATACCACCTATTATAAGGGCATATCCACTCTTTTCTATATCCCAGCCAGCATCTGCCTTGGCAGGAAGTTTTATTAAGAATTCCTTCATATCTGAATTGTCTCTACCATCAGCTATTAGTAGAAGACCTGCATTTCTAGGCTTTATAAGGTTGATTGCACTTATAGAGTCTGGGAACTTTCTACCGTCAACAAATAGCAAGTTGTCATAGCCTGCCATTTCTCTCATAACGGCCTTACCAGTTTCATACCTATTTTGACCTGAAAGTCTAACTCCGCCATTTTGAGCGACTGATGATTCACCACCTATAGTGTAGCTTACCTTAGATCCAGCAGGTATATTGTAATTTCTTGAACCATCAACCAACATAAGACCTAATTTTTTATTATTGCATAGGGCAGAGGCTGTTAGGGCATCTGGGAAGTTTCTTCCATCTGCAACAGCTAGGTTTTTAAATCCACCCATCTTTAGAGTAGCCAAGTTTCTCTCATAAGCACTTGCGTGTCCTATTCTTACAACATTAGTACCAGGCATAAATCTCTTGATATATTTTTCAGTAGAGGCAAATATTTCTTTTTCACTACCCAAGATGTATACAGTCTTGCTGTGATAATATCCCTTCATAAGTCCTATATTTGCATAGTCAGGCCTTACCAGTAAAAGTCTGGCATTGAATGCGCTACATATATTTTGAGCACTAAGACCATCCTGGAAACTATTTTGATTTACTATTACTGTAGGTACACTCTGACCAGCTGGTAGAGGGTGTACATCAGTAGCGTTCTTATGAGGGTTTAGAGAGTTGGCTGTGTACTCAGAAGTCTTAATTCTATCCCTTCCATAAAACCTTTTCCAAGACCCATCAAAACCACCGTATGGCCTATAGTTTTTCCATAGGGCATCAGATGAGGCGCCTATACCGGACAAGATAAGAACTCCAACACATAGTACAGATAAAATTTTCTTTGTAAATTTCATTACTATCACCTTCCTAATAATATTTTGTTATAATATTATACCATATTACAGTATAAAAAACATAACTATAATATAAAAATCTTGAGAACCAAGTAAGTTAATCCTCAGCCTATATCCCACGATAAAAGATTAGTAGATATGTTCTGCCACAGAGTAATAAATATGACTGTTGATAAATAAATTAAAATAATTTTATTAAAGTGAATATGAAGAAGAATGTTCAAAATGATATTTATTAAACAAAATTAACACCCTATATAACTTTAATAAATAAAACATTATCAAAAAAATAGGGCTAAAAATTAAAAAAATAAGAGTACTCCTGAAAAATTTCACATTAAATTCATATATAATTCAAGGATGATTTGAAAGCAAAAAATGATAAAGGCTTTTCTATACGGTACTGAAAGTGTCTATATGGTTTTCAGCTGGTTATCAAATGTATCTAGAAAGGATATATAATAAAGTTAGACTTAATTTTAGAAAATACAAACTAAATTCAAATTAAGAATATAAAATATAGATATAGATAATCTGAGTCAAACTTTAAAAAATAAAAACTAATTGGAAGGTTTTCGGGGGGAAAGGTTATGGACTTTATTTTAGAAATCAACAAATCAATCGGAGAGGTAGTATGGGGCTGGCCTATGCTGATACTACTATTAGGAACAGGCTTACTGCTAAGTAGCATTACAAGGTTTACTATTATTAGAAAATTTGCCTATATTATAAAGAGTACCCTGCTCAAGATGTTCAAAAAGGATGCAGGTGGAGACGGAGAGGTATCGGCATTTCAGGCGGTTTCAACAGCCCTAGCAGCAACTGTAGGTACAGGTAATATAGCAGGTGTATCACTTGCAATAGCAGTAGGTGGACCTGGTGCAGTATTTTGGATGTGGCTATCAGCTATACTTGGAATGACAACAAAATTTTCTGAAGTAGCCCTAGCAGTTACATATAGGGTCAAGAATGATGATGGATCTTTTTCAGGTGGACCTATGTACTATATTCAAAGAGGTCTAGGTCACAAGGGACTTGCCAAGATATTTGCACTATTTGGAGCCTGTGCATCATTTGGTATAGGGTGTATGACTCAATCAAACTCTATAGCAGAGGCTCTTAATGTTTCATTTGGAGCCAACAAGACTATAGTCGGTGTAGTTCTAATGGTGCTTGCTGGTGTAGTAATACTTGGAGGTATAAAGAGAATTGGTGCCGTAGCAGAGAAGCTAGTTCCACTTATGGCCCTACTTTATATAGTTGGAGCTCTTGCAATTATATTTATAAACATAAACCAGGTACCACACGCATTTGGCTTGATATTCGGTTCAGCATTTACAGGTCATTCAGCAGTGGGTGGATTTGCAGGATCAACTCTTAAGATGGCCATGAGAAACGGTATAGCAAGAGGAGTATTTACAAATGAAGCTGGTCTTGGTAGTGCACCGATAGCTCATGCAGCAGCAACTACGGACCATCCAGTTAGACAGGGTATGTGGGGAGTATTTGAAGTATTTATGGATACTATAGTTATCTGTTCAATGACAGCCCTAGTGGTATTGGTATCTGGAGTATGGAACTCTGGGCTACAGGGAGCAGCCCTTACTACAGCTGCCTTCCAGCAGGGATTTACGGGTGGACAGTATATAGTATCAGTTGGGCTTACCCTATTTGCCTTTACTACAATATTGGGTTGGTCATACTATGGTGAAAAGTGTACAGAGTACTTACTTGGCAAAAAAGCAGTCATGGCGTACAGGATTTTATATATACCACTAGTATTGGTTGGATCAATCGGCGGACTACAGACTATATGGGCTATATCAGATACACTAAACGGTCTTATGGCACTGCCAAACTTGATTGCCTTGGTATTGATGTCAAAGGTAGTCGTTAACCTAGTACAGGACTTCTTTAAGGATCCTGAGAGGATAAGGACATCAGAGAAAGAGTATCTAGTGGCTGTACCAGAAAAGTATCAACCTAAGTAAAGCACACAAGGACAAAAAATACAAAATAACATTAAAACATCCCGAAGTTTACTTTAATGTTATGGCAATGTTAAAAGGCGTATGATAGATAATTCATACGCCTTTTTTCTTTTACCATATGTACTAAGGCGATTTTCTGTTGAGCTATTTCGTTTTTATAGCTTACCATACCTTCCTGTGCATTTGCAGCAATTGGTGCTAAAGTTGTCAAGGAAAAAAAGAGTGAAGACAAAGTCTTCACTCAAAATTATAATCTATTCAACTGTAACTGATTTAGCAAGGTTTCTTGGCTTGTCAACATCTAACCCTCTAAGAGTAGATACGTTAAGTGCAAGTAACTGCATTGGAACAACAGCTATTATAGGTGATAGTAGGTCGTCTGAGTCTGGTATATAAATTACTTCATTAGATACCTTTTCAACTTCCTTGTTGTGGCTCTGAGCGATTGCTACCACATAAGCACCTCTAGCTCTTACTTCTTCCATGTTGGATACCATCTTATCGAACATATTTTGCTGTGTAGCTATAGTTATAACAGGTGTACCATCTTCAATAAGGGCTATAGTACCGTGCTTTAATTCTCCTGCTGCGAATGCTTCTGCGTGTATATAAGATATTTCCTTAAGCTTTAGGGAACCTTCCATAGCTAGTGAGTAGTCGATACCCCTTCCTAGGAAGAAGGCATGTTCTTTTTCAATCATTCCCTTGGCTACTGTTTCTATTAGCTTGGCATTATCCAATACTTCCTGGATCTTAGCAGGTATGCCCTTCATTTTTTCTATAGTTTCATGGTAGAAGTCCTTATCTATCTTGCCCATTTCAAGAGCGAAGTTAAGAGCCATCATATATAGGGCTACTATCTGAGTAGTGTAGGCCTTAGTAGATGCAACTGCTATCTCTGGTCCAGCCCATGTGTAGAATACGTCATCTGCCTCTCTTGCTATTGATGAACCTACAACATTTGTAA
>UMHQ01039803.1_pt1 | contig 12049 bp, 9 predicted proteins | sample 1965531 | NCBI WGS metagenome assembly UMHQ01 (sample SAMEA4836098, study PRJEB28245) | human gut metagenome | biome: gut microbiome; material: fecal sample | place: Denmark | collected 2008
ACCCTAAAGCCGCCCTCATCCCGCCGCCCCCGCGCAGGCACCACCTGAGGGCGTTAGTCTCCCAATAATTTTATCAAAAATTACATGTAGTTTTTTATTAGGATAAAAATCAGAATCACTTATCGGAAGCTCTCCCCATTTCCCCCTTTCCACCTTCCGCCGGAACGAACTCCCGCCGCGCGGCCTTCCCTCCCTAATCTTCTCCCCCTGCACCGCCCCCGCACCACGCACCCGCCATTTCCGCCCATTTTGGCAGGATCGCGATACTCTTTGGCAGAATGCGAGAAGACGGGAAAGACGGAAGGCGCGTATAGGAGAGTCATGGGCCGAGATCCCAAAACGGGCCCATTCCCACACCCACCCAGAATACGTTTGGAGGCAAAACCATGATCCAGATCCGCAACTTCATCAACGGCCAGTGGCAGGAAGAAACGGGCGGCAAAACGGTTCCCCTGTACAACCCGTCCACCGGCGAAACCATCGGCTCCGTGCCCGTTTCCAACATGGAAACCTGCGAAGCCGCCATCGCCACCGCCGCCGAAGCCTACAAGACGTGGCGCCTCGTCCCCATCGCCAAGCGCATGACCTATATCCATAAAATCCGGGAATGCATGATCCGCGATCTGGAAAAGCTCGCTCAGGGCATCGCGCTCGATCAGGCGAAACATATTTCCGAAGCCCGCGGCGAAGTCCAGCGCGTCATCGAAATCGTCGAAATGGCCTGCTCCATCCCCGCGCTGATTCAGGGCGAGACCCTCGATCAGATCGCCGGGAGCATCACCGGCAAGGTCACGAAACAATCCCTCGGCGTGTTCGGCGGCGTGGCGCCCTTCAACTTCCCCGCGCTGGTGTTCGGCTGGTTCATCCCCTTCGCCATCGGCACGGGCAACACCTTCATCTATAAGCCGTCCACCCAGTCGCCCTACTTCATGCAGCTCATGTGCGAAATCTTCATGGAAATCGGCCTGCCCGGCGGCGTCGTCAACGTCATCCACGGCAGCCGCGACATCCCCGGCACGTGGTATGAAGATCCCCGCATCGCGGGCGTGTGCCTCGTCGGGTCCACCCCGACCGCCAAAAAGATGGCCGAAGGCTGCGCCAGAGGCGCCAAGCGCTCCATGCTGCTCGGCGGCGCGAAAAACATGCTTGTGGTCATGGAAGACGCCGACATCGACGTTTTCATCGAAAACTACATCAACTCCTGCTACGGCTCCGCGGGCCAGCGCTGCCTCGCCGGGTCCATCGTGGCCATCGTGCCCGAACTGTACGACACCGTGCTCGAACGCATGATCGAAGCCGCCAAGAAGGTCAAAGTCGGCGACGCGCTTGATCCCGACGTGTACATGGGACCCCTGATTTCCCGTTCCGCCGCCGACAAGGTGAAGGAATACGTGGATATCGCACTGAACCACGGACACGGCTGCGAACTCGTCCTCGACGGCCGCAACCCCGAACTGCCCGAAAAGAACAAGAACGGCTATTTCGTCGGCCCCACGATCATCAAGGACGTGACCCCCTGCAACCCGCTGTTCACGACTGAAGTGTTCGGCCCGCTGGTCGCCACGATCAAAATCGCGGACATCGACGACGCCCTCGAACTCATCCGGCAGTCCGAATTCGGCAACGGCGCGTGCATCTTCACGCAGAGCCAGTTCTATGCCGAAAAATTCAGCCGCGACGCCGACGTGGGCATGGTCGGCGTCAACGTGGGCATCTGCGCCCCGCATCCGTACATTCCCTTCGGCGGCATCAAGGGGTCGCTCCTCGGGACCAACAAGGCGCAGGGCAAGGACGGCATCGACTTCTTCACCCAGAACAAGGTCACCACGATCCGCACCGTCGATCCCAACGCCAAGAAGGGCGGCGATGCAGCGAAGCCCAAGTCCGTCCGCTCCTGCGTAGCGTCCTAAACAGCCGTACACGTCCGGTTCCGGGGCCCCAGCCCCGGAACCCTGCCGCTTTCTCCAATCCGGAGACGTCCTCCTGAGCCTCTTGGCGGAAGAAAGCGGAATGGTTTCCGCCGGAAGACGCTCCCCGCGTCTGGCTGCGCGCCGCGAACGGCACGCGGTTCCTCCGGCCGGGCCTGACAGGGCCTCATGAAGACGGCTCTCCGACAGCGCCCGTCGCTTCCCGCTCATCCAAACCGGGCGCTCCGCCGCACACGGCGCGCACGCAAGACGGCTCCGGGTTCCTCGCCCCGGGGCCGTTTCGCGTTTTCCTCCTTTATTTCTCTCCCGCTCCCCGGATGATTTCCTTGACCGGGCGGGAGGCCGTACCTACACTGTTGCTCTTTCCATGCCTCGCATGGATGACCATCAAACCTTCTTCGAGGAAAGCCATGGCTCTGTCCAAACTCCAGAAAGGCCTCGTTGGCCTCGGCATCGCCGTTGTCGCAGTCATCGCCGTCGGGTACGGCGGGATGCGCTATCTTGAAAACGCCGTCGTTGACGCCATCCGCACATGGGCGGCCCAAACTCCACAGGATGCCCACGTGGAGCTCGGGGATATTTCCTATACGCTGATGGACAACCATCTTGTCCTCAAAAACGTCCGCATGACGTATGTTACCCCGGCAAAGCAGACCGTGGCCGCTACCGTCGAAACGCTGGATATCCGGAATCCGGGGACCACCCTGCTTTCGCTGATGCGCGACCCCAAGAGCGAAATCAAGGAAGCGGAACTTCCCGTAGCCGACGAGATCGCCCTGCACAACCTGTCCTTCGGTCCCGAACCGAACATCACGGTACGGCTCCGCACCTTCAAGGGCGTCGCCATTGAAACCGCCGCCGTCAAAACCCTGATGAGCACCGCCGGTGACGACGATCCGAAAGTGGCCCTGGCGATCATCTACGGTCTTTCGTACAAGGAAGATTCCGCCTCCGGCGTCAAGATAACGAGCAAGGCCCTGCCTTTCTCCCTCTCCACCGATTCCGCCGTCCAGAAATCCTACGCCAAAGGGCATCTGGACTCTTCCGTGACAAACGGGATCGTGTTCACCCTGAGGGGGCAGGACGTCCTGACGCTCGGCGAAATCCGGCTCGAGAACATGAACCTGCCGCCCCGCGACATCATGGAGAAGATTTACTTCATCGCTCCCACCGACATCAACGACGATGAAGCGTTCGGGATCTTCCAGAACTTTTTCGCCGGGCCCAAGCCGCTCATCGGCGTCTTTTCCCTGAAGGACCTCAAAACCAGCAGCGCCCTGCTCGATGTTTCGCTGGACAAGCTGAACATCACGAACCCTTCGACCTCCCCCTACGCCCTTGAAGTGTCTCTGGAGCACCTCAAGATGCCCGTGGCCCTCGTGCCGGAACTTCAGCTGCTCTCGGTCATGGGCGTGCCGGAAATAGATGCCAGCGCATCCTATGCCATGTCCTTGCCCAACAAGGACAACCAGTTCAACAGCACCGCTTCCCTCAGCGTCGCCAAGCTCGGTACGGCCGACTTCGCCGTCAAGGGCGAATTCCCCTATGAAGAGTTCTTGGAGATCGTCAAAAAAACCAAGAGCGTCGACGATCCCGCCACCGAGGACGCCATTGAAAACTTTGTTGAAAAGAACATCAAGTTCAGCCACATCGAAGCGGGATACGCTGATGAAGGGCTCCTGCCCCGCCTCGGCATCCTCGGCCAGAAGTTCATGGGCCTGACCCCCGAACAGTGTGTGGATATGGCCAAGAAGTACGTCAAGGAATCCCTCGGCGCCGCCGAAGGGACGGAAAACACGGCGAAGCTCATGGAGTACATCGACAAGCCCGGCGCTATCCGCCTCATCTTCAACACGGAAAAGCCGATTCCCGTTGAAGCTTTCGACACGCTGTCAGACACGGATCCCTCCATCAAGCTGGACGTGAACACCGGGCCCAAGACGGCTCTGGAGCTGATGGCCGATCTGGAAAAGAAATAGCCCGCCCGATCCGGGACAAAACAAGAGGGGGGAGGATCGGAACGCCTCTCCCCTTTTTCTATCCTGCGGAATCCGTTGACATACGGGATCGCGTGCCCGTAATCGGGTTGCCCGATCCGGGCGCTTTTGGTATGAAAGCAAATTCGGGAAGCCTATCCCGGCAAACCCCGTCTACCTTTATGGAGTCTCCCCCAATGGCAAAAAAGCCAACCCTTACCCCTGAAGAAGCGCGCCAAGAGGCGTTGAAAACAGCCCTCGAAACCATCGAACGCAAATTCGGCCAAGGCGCCGTGATGAAGCTTTCCGATGATGTCCATGTCAAAGTCCCGGTGATCCCCACCGGGTCCATCGGCGTAGACCTCGCCCTCGGCATCGGCGGCATCCCCAAGGGCCGGGTCACCGAAATCTACGGCCCCGAATCCTCGGGCAAAACGACCCTCACCCTGCACGTCATCGCGGAATGCCAGAAGCTCGGCGGGACCGCCGCCTTCATCGACGCCGAGCACGCGCTTGACGTGACCTATGCCAGGCGCCTTGGCGTCAAAACCGACGAACTGCTCATCTCGCAGCCCGACCACGGCGAGCAGGCCCTTGAAATCGCCGACATGCTGGTCCGTTCCGGCGCGGTGGACCTCGTGGTCATCGACTCCGTGGCCGCCCTTATCCCCCAGACCGAACTCGAAGGCGCGATGGGCGAAACGCAGGTCGGCGGGCACGCCCGCCTGATGTCCCACGCTCTCCGCAAGCTGACCGGCACCATCCACAAGTCCCGCACCGCCGTCATCTTCATCAACCAGATCCGTATGAAGATCGGCGTCACCGGCTACGGCAGCCCGGAAACGACCACCGGCGGCAACGCGCTCAAGTTCTACTCCTCCGTGCGCCTCGACATCCGCAAGATCCAGACCCTCAAGGACAAGGAAGAAGCCTACGGATCCCTTACCCGCGTGAAGGTGGTCAAAAACAAGATGGCCCCGCCCTTCCGCGAAGCCAAGTTCGACATCATCTGGGGCACGGGCATTTCCCGCTCCGGGGAACTCATCGACCTCGGCGTCGACGCTGGCATCGTGGACAAGAGCGGCGCATGGTTCGCCTTCGGGGCCGAAAAGCTCGGCCAGGGCAAGGAAAAGGTCCGTGCCCTGCTCGATGAAACCCCCGAGCTGCGCAACGCCATCGAGAGCCAGCTCATCGAGCATCTGGGCATGAACCCGCGGCCCGTCGTGCACGCACCGGAAGAAACCCTCCCGGACCCCGAAAACGCCCCCGTCGACGACATGGACGACGAAATCTGATCCGATGCGGGGAGGGGCTCCCTCCCCGCCGAACCTTTCCGGAGGCGATGCCGCCGGGCATGGCCTCATCCCCCGATCTCTCCACCTCCCGCAGGAGCCTGTATGCTGACAGCCAATGAAATCCGCCACCGTTTTCTGGAATACTTCAAAAAACACGGGCACACCGAAGTCGCCTCCTCTTCCCTGATCCCCCGCGACGACCCGTCCCTGCTGTTCACCAACGCGGGCATGGTGCAGTTCAAGAAAATTTTCTGCGGACAGGAAAAACGCGACTACGTGCGTGCCACCACGTCCCAGAAGTGCCTGCGCGTGGGCGGCAAGCACAACGACCTCGACAACGTGGGCCGCACCGCGCGCCACCACACTTTCTTCGAAATGCTCGGCAACTTCTCCTTCGGGGACTACTTCAAGGAAGACGCCATCCGTTTCGCGTGGACCTTCATCACCGAAGACCTGAAACTGCCCAAGGATCGGCTCTACATCACCGTCTACAAGGACGATGACGAAGCCTTCGAACTCTGGCAGAAAGTGGCTGGCGTCGCGCCCGAGCGCATCTTCCGCCTCGGCGAAAAGGACAACTTCTGGAGCATGGGCGATACCGGCCCCTGCGGACCCTGTTCGGAAATCCACTTCGATCAGGGGGCGGACATGGCCTGCGGCCCGGACTGCGGCATCGGCAAGTGCGACTGCGACCGTTTCCTTGAAATCTGGAACCTCGTGTTCATGCAGTTCGAGCAGCTTCCCGACGGCTCCCGCGTCCCCCTGCCCCGCCCGTCCATCGACACCGGCATGGGCCTTGAACGCATCGCGGGCGTGTGCCAGGGCGTGCGCTCCAACTACGACACCGACCTGTTCCAGGTTTTCATCAACTACATGGCCGAACTCGCCGGTGTCCGCTACCGCGACAATGCCGACAACGACACCGCCCTGCGCGTCATCGCGGACCACAGCCGCGCCATCGCCTTCATGATCGCGGACGGCATCCTGCCCTCCAACGAAGGCCGCGGCTACGTGCTGCGCCGCCTTATCCGCCGCGCCTTCCGCTTCGGCCGCCTCATGGGGATGCAGGAGCCGTTCCTGTACAAGACCGCGCTCAAGGTCGTGGAAGTCATGGGCGAGGACTACCCCGAACTGCGCGCCCGCGCCGACTTCATGGCCCGCGTGACCCGCGAGGAAGAGGAGCGCTTCTCCTCCACCCTCGACAAGGGCCTCTCCATGCTTGAAGAGGAAATGGACGCCCTCGCCGACAGGGGCGAGAAGATCATTCCCGGCGAAACCGCGTTCAAGCTGTACGACACCTACGGCTTCCCGCTGGACATCGTGAACGACGTGGCCGAAAAGCGCGGCTTCAAGGCCGACGAGGCCGGTTTCAACGAATACATGCACCAGCAGAAGCAACGCGCCCGCGCCGCGTGGAAGGGTTCCGGCGAAAAGGACATCGCCTCCCGTTTCCAGAGCCTGCTCGAAGACGGCCTCAAGTCCGAATTTTTCGGCTACACGGCCCTGACCGGGGTGGGCCGCGTCGTGGCCCTGCTCGACGACGACGGCTTGCCCGTCGAAGCCCTGCCCAGCGGCTCGTTGGGCTACGTCGTTACCGATCAGACGCCTTTCTACGGCGCGTCCGGCGGCCAGTGCGGCGACACGGGACTGCTCACCGCTCCGGCTGGCTCGGCCAAGGTGCTCGACACCCTGAAGCCTTCAGCCGACCTCACCGTCCATCACATCGAAGTGGACGGCGGCACCCTGCTTTCCGATCAGGAAGTGGTGCTGACCGTGACCGAATCCATACGCCTCGACGCGGCCCGCAACCACACCTGCACGCACCTGCTCCATGCGGCCCTGCGCCGCGTGCTCGGCGACCATGTGCGTCAGGCGGGTTCTCTGGTCACGCCGGATCGCCTGCGCTTCGACTTCTCGCACATCGCGCCCATGACCCCGGAAGAGCTGGCCGCCGTGGAACGCGACGTGAACGCCGCGATCATGGCCGACTACCCGTTGACCGCCAAGCTCATGGGCCAGCAGGCCGCCATCGACATGGGCGCTATGGCGCTCTTCGGCGAAAAGTACGGCGACACCGTGCGCGTGGTGACCATCGGCAACCCGGATCACACCGAGTCCGTGGAGCTTTGCGGCGGCACGCATCTGCACAGCACCGGCCAGGCGGGCAGTTTCGTCATCCTGTCCGAAAGCGGCATTGCTGCGGGCACGCGCCGCATCGAGGCCGCGACCGGCTGGAACGCCCTCAAGCATGCCCGCGCCATGAGCGAGGAGCTGCACCAGCTTGCGGCCATGCTCAAGACGCAGCCCGGCGGGCTTGTCGCCAAGCTGGACGGCCTCCAGAAAGAAAACCGCGGGCTCCGCAAGGATCTGGAAAAGGCCGCCGCGCAGGCCGCGTCCGGGCAGGGCGGGGATCTCATGTCCAAGGTCGTGGAGATCAACGGCGTGAAGGTGCTTGCCGCGAAACTCGACGCCAGCAACATCAAGGCCATGCGCGAGCTCATGGACGACATCCGCTCCAAGATGCCTTCCGGCGTGGCCTGCATCGCCGCCCCCGTGGACGAGGGCAAGGTGAGCATGATCCTGTATGTTTCCAAGGACCTGCACGGACGCTTCACCGCACCCGCGCTGATCAAGGAAGTTGCCGCGCCCATCGCCGGTTCCGGCGGCGGACGCCCCGATCAGGCTCAGGCCGGCGGCACGAACCCGGAGGGCATTGACGAGGCGATGGATGTTTTGAAGGCGAAGATTGGGGAATAAAAAATCGGGGAGGGGAAACTTTCTGGAGAAAGGGGGAGCCCCCCCATGTTTCCCCTTTCCCTTTCCCAAACCTGCCGGCACAGCTTGTGCCCCCCTTTTCCCTGCAAAGGCTTTTGGCCCTATCGAATCCCTGCTCACTCTTTCCATGTAAAAAAGCCGCTTCCTTCTCGTTTTCTGGAGGGAAGCGGCTTTTGTTGTTGAGGGATGAGTTCTCAGGCACAGGGCTCCACGCCAAACCGCAGTACCGTTTTCAGACGTGCCGGATCGGTTTTGCGGGCATCCGAGAGGTAGATTTCCCGGTGGCTGTCCGATGCACGCCGCAACCCGTGTTCCGCGCAGTAGGCTTGCATCATGCTAAAGCTTACGGGTTCGTCGTCGTAAGGGCCGACGTGAAGCATTTGCACACACAAGCCATCGTTCCAGTGCCCGAAAGAGGCCGACGCATAGAGGGGATGCGGTTTTTTCCTGCTTGTCGCGGCGAGGATGCGCTCGGCGAGTTCGTCCGTCACAAAATCCGGCTGGCGGATCATCAGGGTGTAGCGCAGGGCATCCTTGTTGAGGGCCTCTCCCGGCAGCATCGGTTCCGCCGTGTCCCATACTCCTTCCAGCGGGAACACGGCGTACTCATAGTAGCCTTCGGGGGCATCCCCTTTCTTCGGCAACATCTTGACCGCATATGACAGGGCGTACAGGACGCCTATGGCTTCGAGGAACGCCTCGCCGTTGGGGTTCCCTTCCCCGCGTATCATGAAAAAGGCGTGCTCGGGGACGGTAACCGGAGCAGGAACGGCTTTCGGAAGGTACAACGCTTTTTCGTGCTTCTTCCATTCGTATTTCATAAACGGCTCCCTAAAACACGTCATTCCGGCAAACAGAGCCAAGGTTCCCAAAAGATGAACGGCTCCATCCGGCATTCGCGCAATGCTTGGCGCTGTCGAAGGCCCTACCGTGCGCCTGACGGGGCCGAGCGTACCGGCGGCTCTGCCTTTACTTGTCCCCGGAACCGCGCCGCAGCACGAATTGCTGACATGGATACCCATAGCGGGTGACAAGTTCGGCCTCTTCGAAGCCGAGGCGCTTGTACAGGGCCCGCGGAGCCGCACCGAGCGGATCGTCTTCCCGGTACGTCGTCACGAAGATATCCTGATCGGCGGGGAGCACATCCAGCATCATGCGGACAAGGGCCGAAGCGACGCCCCGCCCCCGCGCCTCAGGATGTACGGCGAGGAAGCCGATGCCGTTGTGCTGATCCGAGAGCACCAGCACGCCGAGCAGCCCCCTTGCATCCTTGGCGCACAGCGCCCGCCGCTCCGCAATGGCTTTCCGCAGATTCCCCCGGTACTCGCCGAGCGACAGCCCGGGGAAGGCATCCCGGACAAGAGCAACCAGATCCATCCAAGCATCAATGTCCGCTTCCGACGCATACCCGACGGCACATTCCTGATTCATGTCTCCCTCCTTTGCGGCGGTACCCGCATAAACGAAAAGCGCAAACCCGAGGGCTTGCGCTTTTTGAGAGTCGGACACCCGGCGAACAACCGTTACCGTTGCTTTCTTTCGAACCTGGCGGGGTTGGCGGCGCCACCGCCGCCCGACTCTCTCGAACCTTCCGTATATAGAAAAGAATGCCGTCTGTCAAACGGAAGCCGCCCCCTGCATAAGCAATAAATCAGACAATCATTCCATTCAAGGCGCGGGGCAAGGCTCAGGCAGTTCCCCGTAAAAAGCGCACTGCCGTTTCCCCTGCCGTTTGGCATGATACAGCGCCTTGCCCGCCTCCTTGTGCAGGACCTTGAACGCGGCCCCGTCGTTGGGAAACGCGGCAAAACCGATGGAAACCGAAATCGGACAGGGCACATCCTCATGCGTGACGGACGCCACACATATCCGGGGCAGCAGGCTCTCGGCGGACTCTTTTCCGACAATGCCCGGCATAACGAAGACGAACTCATCCCCGATGCGGGAAGCCATATCGGCATCGCCGAGCTGTTCTTGCAGGACGGCACCCATCCGCCTGAGGACAACATCCCCGGCGCTGTGGCCGAACGTATCGTTGATGCCCCTGAAATCGTCGATGTCCATGATGCCGAGGAAAAAGGCCCTTTCTCCAGCCAAAACCGGCTTCAGCCTTCTGACGAGGGCATTGCGCGTAAGCAGGCCGGTAAGCCCGTCATGTTCCGCCCTGCGCTTCAAGTCCCTGTGCGCCAAACGCAACCGCCTTGTCAGCGTATCCCGCTGGAGGCCAGTCAAAAAAGTCTTTATCCTCAACCTGCTGTCGAAATAATGGGCGCAAAAGCCGGAGACGCTGAACACGGCTATATGGATCGCGTCGAACCATGCCAAGGTTGGGGCCTTCGTATGAAAAGCGACGAGGATATGCAAAAGGCAACAGGCATACGTGACAACAATCATCCGCCAGAACCTTTCGATCAAAAGCTGCGGCGCGGCGGCAAACATGACGGGGAAAATGACGCTCACGCTGTCCGCGTACGCCGCGTTGCCAGTATCCCCTCAATATGGATGCCCGCCAGCAGTATTACTGGATACGGACCATGTTACGCAGGGCTGCATGTTTTACAGCAAAGGCCACCGCCGCATACACTATGCAGCTTGCCAGATAAACATATTTCCCGCCGGACAAGATCCCGAATGGGGTGGCGCACAAAAAAAGCACAACGTTAAGGAGATATCCCGTACACCCCGCCTGAAAACACAGCCGCGCGTCATGAAGCAGCACCGATTCAGAACAAAGCGAAAATTCCTGCTTTGTGAATCCGTACCTGTTGACTATATCGGACAGCCGCGTTTTCAGATCCATCCGTTCCACAGAGCTCCCGCGTATTCCCCGCCGTTAGGCATACCGGATCATTTCAAACAGCTTGCGGCGCTGCGTGATGGTGATGTGGTAATACTGATTCTGCGGAATGTAGGTATAGGGCACGTCGCTCGCCCTCTGAAACAGGAACAGCGACAGCAAGGTACGGTTGATGGCCTGGTGCCCGACGATCATGAGCGTCCCCTCGCCGGACAGGAACAACGCCCGCCGCAAGCCGCGGGCCACGCGCTCCTTGAGCATCGCATAGCTCTCGCCGTTGGGATAGATATACCCGTACTTATTGTGGGAACGCGCCTCATACTCCAGAGGCATACCGTCGCGCACGTCGGAATAGCGCATCCCTTCGCACACCCCGGCATTGATCTCGTCAAACTCGCTCAGGGCCATGCTGATGGTGTTCGGACGCGAACGCAGCAGCGGCGCGGCCGTCTCGGCGGAACGCTGCTTCGTGGACGTAAAAATGTACGGAAGATCCACGCCGTCGAAATGCGCGGCGAGCTTTTCGGCCTGCTCGATCCCCTTGGCGGTCAAAGACGGATCCCCGCCGAGGCGGCCCTCGCGGTTGTAGTCCGTCTCACCATGCCGCACGAGATACAGATCCTGCACCCAGCGGGAGGAAATGATGTCGCGGATGGCCGCATAATACGGGAGGTCGTTGCTCGGGGCTTCGTCCTGAATGCAGCTGTCCACGGCGTCCACGCGTATCCAGCACCGCTCTTTGCGGACCGGGGTGTATACGCTCTCGTAGTAGGCCAACCGCTTGCGGAAGCTTTCCAACGCTTCTTCCTGCGTCATGTTGGCAAACTCGGGCAGACGGGTCTTGCGCCGGATGGACGCATCCAGCAACAGCGGATCGTCATTCACGCATTCGATGAACAAGACGGGCCGATCCCGGAGCGTCGCGCTCAGATCCACACGCTGATGCACCGTCCCGTTGGTCGCGTCGATGATGGCGACGTCGCCGCCCTCATCGAGCCATGCGCGGGCGCGCTCCATGTTCTGGTGCGTGATCTGATCCCGCAGCCTCTGGGCGCGCGTGTTGTCGGGATTGAAAAACTCGGCGGAACCGCTTTCAAGGCCGAAAAGCATCCGGCGCAACTCGCCGTTGTTGAAGATCGCGGTACGGATGCCCTGCTGCTCCAGCCCCGACCGGATGCGTTTCGCCAGCGTGCTCTTGCCTCTGGCGGGCAACCCCACCATTGCGACATACAGTTTCATGTCATTCCTCAATTGTCGCGCGCGGAGGCGGACCGCCTC
>UMHQ01044092.1_pt1 | contig 12046 bp, 10 predicted proteins | sample 1965531 | NCBI WGS metagenome assembly UMHQ01 (sample SAMEA4836098, study PRJEB28245) | human gut metagenome | biome: gut microbiome; material: fecal sample | place: Denmark | collected 2008
ATCCCGACGGGCGGTGTTGATTTGATCAACCTGAAAGAATACCTTGATTTCGACAAGGTGTATGCCGTGGGCGGCTCTTTTATGATGAAAGGCGATATCGTAAAAAACTGCAAGGAGATTGTAAAGATATGCGAGTTGTGACTTTTGGAGAAATAATGCTTCGTCTGGCACCCGAAAACTATTTGCGGTTCGTACAGGCGGACAGGCTTGAAGCGACTTTTGGCGGTGCGGAAGCAAACGTTGCCGTGTCGCTTGCAAATTTTGGCGAAGACGTGGCTTTTGTGAGCAAACTTCCGTCACACGAGATAGGACAAAGCGCGATAAATTCCCTTCGCAAATTCGGCGTCGATACGTCGTTTGTCGCAAGGGGCGGCGAGCGAGTCGGCATTTATTATTGCGAAAAGGGCGCGAGCCAACGCCCTAGTAAAGTTATATACGACAGGGCCGGCAGTGCAATCGCAACCGCAACCGGCGACGACTTCGATTGGGACAAAATCTTTGACGGAGCAAAATGGTTTCACTTTACGGGCATAACGCCTGCCCTTAGCGATACGTTGGCAAGCATAGTTTTGCAAGCTGTCAAGAGCGCAAAGGAAAAAGGAATAACCGTGTCGTGTGACCTGAATTTCCGCAAAAAACTTTGGAGCAAGGAAAAGGCGAAAGAAGTTATGAGCGAAATATGCAAGTACGTCGACGTGTGCATAGCAAACGAAGAAGACGCAAAAGACGTGTTCGGAATCGAGGCGGAAAACACCGATATCGAAAGCGGAAAACTTAATGAACAAGGTTACGTTTCGGTTGCCAAACAACTTGTCGATAAGTTTGGTTTTAAGGCGGTTGCAATCACGTTAAGAGAAAGCATAAGCGCAAACGACAATAATTGGTCGGGAATGTTGTACACGGACGGTAAGGTGGTTTTCAGCAGAAAATACGCAATGCATATCGTGGACAGAGTCGGCGGCGGAGACAGTTTCGGCGCAGGACTTATTCATTCGTTGCTGGCGGGTAAAAATGCAAGTGAAGCGATTGAATTTGCAGTTGCGGCAAGTTGTTTGAAACACTCGATTGAGGGCGATTACAACATGGTGAGCAAAGAAGAAGTAGAAGCGCTCGCAAACGGAAATGCAAGCGGAAGAGTGCAAAGATAAAAAGGATACTACTATGAACGAAATTACAATATCGGGGTTTTATGATGAAATAAGCAGCAAATTAAGTGCCCAAATCGGTGTATTGCACCAACTCGGAGAGCATTATATGTGCCCGAGAAACGTAGACGGCAAAAACATAGCCGATTATTCTTTCGAAGAATTCAAAGAGAAGATTTATCCTATTCTTCAAAAGGAAGATATACACTTTTCTTCAATCGGTTCACCGATAGGAAAGGTGGGCATCGACGACGAAGAAGGCTTTGAAAAGCAAAAGAAACAGCTTGCGGAGCTCGTGAAAATCGCAAAACTTATGGAGTGCGAATACATCAGGGTGTTCTCCTTCTTTTACGGCGACAAAAATCCGAAAGATTGCACGGAAAAAGTTATTGCTCGTCTCAAAGAAATGCTTGCCATCGTCAAAGGAAGCGGTGTAAAACTTTTGCACGAGAACGAAAAGAAAATTTACGGAGACGTGCCTTCAAGAGTGCTTGAAATTTACACCGCGATAAACGACGAGGATTTCGTGCTTTGTTTTGACGCAAGCAACTACATCCAATGCGACGTAAATCCCAAAGACGCTTTCGATATGCTCAAAGACCTCGTCGTGTATTATCACATCAAGGATTGCTCGACCTATAAGGTTGAAGTTCCCGTGGGAACGGGCGAAGGACATTACGATTATATCATCGGCGAACTGACAAAGCGCGGATACAAAGGGTTTATGACGCTTGAACCGCATACGTTCAAGTACGCCGTTATGAAACCGCTCGTATACTTCGTGCCGTTCGTCAAATTCGCAATGAAGGACTATTTCAAAGCGTTTCGCCTCATCGACAAAAAGATGGGCAGAAATTACTTTGCGTGCGCTTCGAGGAAAACGGTTTTCCTTTGGCAATATAACAACCTTAAAAAATTGATTTCGGAGGCAAAATAATGGATAAGAAAGAAGTCAGATACGGCATTGTAGGAATCGGTAAACAAGGCACGTTTTACACCAAGATATTCACGAAGTTGAAAGGTCTTGTAAAAGGCGCAAAACTCACCGCAGTGTGCGACATTTTGCCTGAACGTCGCAAGTACGCCGAAGAAAACCTCAAAGGCGTTAAAGTGTTCGACAACTATCAAGATATGTTCAAATCGGGGCTTATCGACGTCGTTATGGTGGAAACTCCGCACTATTTCCACTCGCAAATCGCAATCGACGCAATGAAAGCAGGGCTGAACGTGCTCTGCGACAAGCCTGCTGGCGTTTTCACAAAACAAGTGCGCGAAATGAACGAAGAAGCGAAAAGGCATCCCGATTTGTTGTTCGGAATGATGTTCAATCAGCGCACGAATCCGCTATATATAAAGGCAAAAGAGATTATCGACAGCGGTCGTCTCGGAAAACTCACGCGTATCGTATGGATAATCACAAACTGGTATCGTCCGCGCGCGTATTATGCACAAGGCGGCTGGCGCGGCACGTGGTGGGGTGAAGGCGGCGGCGTTCTTCTCAACCAATGCCCCCACCAACTCGATTTGTTTACTTGGCTTGCGGGGCTTCCCGTCAGCGTAACGGCAACGGCGTCAACCGTCGGGCGTGATATCAGCGTTGAAAACGACGTGACGGCTTATTGCAAGTTCGCAAACGGCGCAACGGGTGTGTTTATCACCTCAACTCACGACGCTCCCGGTACTAACCGTCTCGAAATCACCGGAGAGGGTGGAAAAATCGTCATCGAGAAAGGCAAACTTACCTTTACGGAAAATAAGGAGCTCGAACCCGTATTCTCCGAGCACAACACCGTGTTTATGGGCAAACCAAAGACTAAAAAATACACATATCGCGGAATCGGGCATTATCTTGCCCTCACGAAATATCCGCCGCAACATATCGGCATAATCAAGAATTATACCGATTATCTGCTCAAAAAGACGGACAAATTCACTGCACCCGGCGAACAAGGCATCATCGGACTTACGTTCTCCAACGCAATCCATCTTGCAAGCTGGACGCACAAGGAAGTTCAAATCCCGTTTGATGAAAATTTGTTTATCAGCGAGCTTGAAAAACGTAAGGAAGCCGAAAAAGAAAACGGCAAAAAATAATTAAAAATGCACAAAAAAAGGGAGTTATTATGAGCGATATTTCAAACGTCGCACAGGCGACGGAACAAAGTTTCATTTCGCGGACAAGCGGACTCAAAACCAAGGATTATATCGGCTACGCGATGGGCGATACTGCGTGCTGTCTGGTTTTCGGTCTGGTCACGTCGTTTTTGCAAAAGTTTTACACCGACATTTTCAGTTTAAGTCCGCTGTTCATCATGCTTATGTTCATCGGCGCGAGAATTTGGGATGCAATCAACGATCCGCTTATGGGCAGAATTTGCGATACGGTTAAGTTGTCAAAGTGGGGCAGATACCGTCCGTGGTTTTTGTGGGCGGCAGGACCGCTCTTTGTCTCGTCCGTGCTTATGTTCATCAAATGGCCTGGGCTTACGGGCGAAGAAAACTATGTCGGCACTTGCATTTACGCAACCGTTACATACATTGCGTTCGGCATGAGTTATACAATGTTGCAAATCCCTTACGGCGGTCTCGCATCCGTTGTCACTACCGATGAAAAAGAGCGCACAAAACTTTCCGTTTTTCGTTCTATCGGCGCGGGCGTGGGCAGCGTTCCCGCCGTGCTTATCGCGTCGTTCTGTTATAAGAAAGTCGGTGTAAATCCGGAAACGGGCAGAGAAATCTCCGAAATGCAATATTTGCCGATAATCATCGGCGTAGTAGTCATCTCGCTCGTTGCTCTTGTTATGCTCGTTCTTGCGTTTGTATTCAACAAGGAAAGAGTCATTGCACAGCCCAAAGCAAGAGTTAAAGGCGAGAGCAAAGAAATCGTCAAAGCACTTTTCAAAAACAGATCGTTCATAGCAGTCAGCGTTGCAAGTATGCTTTTGTTAGCAGGACAAATGTTTACGCAAAGTTTTTATCTGTACCTGTTCGATGATTATTTCGGAAAGCCGTGGATGAATCTCGTTTCTACTGCTTGCACGTACGCACCTATGGTCATATTTATGTTATTCACGCCGAAACTCGTCAGAAAGTTCGGCAAAAAAGAACTTTGCGGAGTGGGTATGATAATTGCTGCTGTTGCAAATCTCGGCATGTTCGCACTTCGTTCGGTCAATCCCGACATTCTCGCATATCTGTTCCTTGTGCTGTGCTTTGCGAGCGGTATAGGTCTTACGTTCATTATATTGCAAGTGTGGTCTATGGCAACCGACGCAATAGACGAAATCGAAGTCAAGACAGGCAGGCGCGATGACGGAACGGCATACGCATTCTTTATGTTCTTCAGAAAACTCGGTCAGGTCATTGCCGCAATCGCTGTCAACGGCGCGCTTTTAGGTATGCATTACGACTATACGAAAGGCGCGATTCAAACCTCAAAAAACCTTGAAATAATGTACGATATGGCGACCATTATCCCGGCGGTACTTTTTGGAATTATGGCTGTCGTGTTGCTTGTATGGTATCCGCTTTCCAAAAAGAAAGTTGCCGAACTTCAAATCGCAAAAGAAGAACATCTCAAAAACGCATTCGAAAGCAACGCGATTGCAATCGACAACACAAGCGGCATAGAAAAACTTGGCGAGTCGTGCGCGCAACTTGAAGAAGATGCCGAAGAAGCGACTGATACAAAATTGGATTAAAGTGCACGAAACGACATTTATAATGAAAATAACGAGGGATAAAGTATGAAATACGGTGTACAATTGTTTTCTTTAAGAAAGTATCTGAAAGATGAAAAAGGATATGAACAAGTGTTTAAGCGCACAAAAGAAATGGGGGCGCAAGTGGTGCAACTGTCCGGAGGAAAGCCCGTTAAGGCGGAGTTTATCAAGTCGCTCGTAGACAGATACGAATTGCCCGTTTGCATAACTCACGACAAGTTCGACAGGCTTGAAAATGACCTTGACGCGCTTATCGCCGAACATAAGATTTACGGTTGCAACAATATGGGTATAGGAATGATGCCAAAAAAGTTTCGCACCGGAAAACTTGAAGATCTGGATAAATTCATCTTCTTTCTTAATTCCGTCGCGCAAAAGCTCGCAGACGAGGATATGACGATTGCTTATCACAATCACTGGTTCGAATTCGACGAAATCGACGGCAAGGTTATATACGACTATATGATCGAACATACTGATCCGAGAGTGCAGTTTATTCCCGACACGTATTGGATCAGATTTACCGGAAACGACATCGAGAAGTATCTTGAAAAGCTTGCGGGAAGAGTTAATACTTTGCACCTTAAAGACTATAAAAACAAAATTTTCAGAGCGGTGGGAAAGGGTGCACTCGATTTTAAGAGCATACTTGAATCAGCCGAAAAATGCGGAGTTAAGAACGCCGTCGCGGAACTTGATTTTTCGCCGAATCCGTATAAGAGCGTCGAGTTTTCGATGAAGACGTTAAAGAAGATTGCAAATGGAAACTAAAACGATTTCAACGCCTTGCGGCAACGTTATCGGCGAAGTTACGCCGTACGGATTGCGGTTCAGGGGTATAAAATACGCAGCAGCCGGACGTTTTGAAATGCCCGTCGAAGTCAGGTCTTTCGGCGGTGATTTCGACGCGACAAAACAAGGCGTATGCTGTCCGCAAATGCGCGCATTCCGGAACGAAGAACACAGATTTTATTATCAGGAGTTCCGCAAAGGAAAAGAGTTTACTTACAGTGAAGATTGCCTTATCCTTGACGTTCATGCGCCCGACAACGCCAAAAACTGTCCCGTGATAGTTTTTATTCACGGCGGAAGTTTCACGGGCGGCAGCATAAACGAGATGCAGTTCAACGGCTCGGCGTACACGAAGCGTGACGTGATTTTCATTGCGATAAACTATCGTCTCAACGTATTCGGTTTTTTTGCCGACGGTGTGCATTGCAAAGGCAATCTCGGATTATACGACCAATACACCGCGATCGAGTGGATCAGACACAACGTCAGCTCTTTCGGAGGCGATCCCGACAACATAACTCTTATGGGGCAAAGCGCGGGCGCAATGAGCATACAAACGCTGATTTGCTCGGACTGTCTCAAAGGCAAAGTCAAGGGCGCAATCATGCTGTCCGGTGGAGGAAAACGAGGCGCGATATTGCCTTTGTCAAAGCCGAACACGAGATATTGGAAAAAACTCGTAAAAGTAACGGGAGCGAATTCGTTTGAAGAATACAAAGCCATGCCGACGGACAAGGTATGGATTGCGTGGAAAACAAAATATTCGCTTGAAAAAGCACTTTGTACAAAACCCGTGATCGACAACGAATTGGTAAAAAACGCAAAGTATGACACAGACATCCCGATAATCTTCGGAACGGTCAAAAAAGACTTGTTGCCGCCCGTGCTCAATCATATGGCAAGAGCGTTTGCAAGAAAACAGAAAAGAAAAAATACACCGTGTTACGTGTTTTCGCTTACGCGACTGTTGCCACCCGATAACGCGTCTTTCCATTCCTGTGACCTTTGGTATGCGCTCGGCTCGCTTGGGGATTCCTTACGACCTTTTACGCAAGACGATTACGACTTGTCCGATGAAATGGTTGACAGATTTTCAGCTTTTGCAAAATCGCAAAATCCCAACGCCGACGGCAAACCGCAATGGAATGTCTATTCATCAAAATCCGACATCAAAGTTTTCAAATAAATTTATATAAGCAATTCAAGTGCGAACGCCTGCCGCGTTCGCATTTTTAGTTAATTCATAAAGAATAATAAAAACATCCAATAGTGTTCAACTGCGGTTGCTTTCTGCGCACCAAACAAGAATAAAACGAACCCGAGAGACAATCTTGAGTTCGTTTTGTTTTTTACAAGAAAACCGCTCTTTATGAGCGGTTTCGTGTGAATGTTTTTGATGAAGTTAAGGATTATTCCTTGTCCGCCTTTTCGTCGAGAAGCGCGGTTGCTTTTTCAACTTGTTGCGCTTTGAGAAGGTCGCGGATTTCACGAAGCAAATCTTCGCTTGTTTCGGGTTTTGCCGCTTGTGCCGCCGCTGCCGCTTCTGCGTCTGCTTTTGCTTGCGCTTCGTCGCGAGCCGCTTTGATTGCTTTGAGTTCTTTCTTGGTTGCGATTTTGCCTTTGATTGTCGCTTTTTCTTCCGGTGTGAGGGATTCGAGGAATTTCGTATCGCGTTTAAGTCCGACGAATCCGCCTTTAACGGAATTGATAAGTTTGATTATCGCAAACAAAACAAGGGCAGTAAGTAAAAATGTGATGATTGCACTGATTACCGCGCCAAAATCCATTATGACTGCTTCTTTTATTACCGTGCCCGCTTCGTCTACAACGGGATTTCTTAAAACGACTTGCAAACTTTTGCCGTCGCCAAGAGGAATCATATTGATGAGCGGTTGGAGAATACCTTTAACAAGTGCCGTTACGATAGCGGTAAAAGCACTGCCGATAATCATACCAACGGCGAGATCGAGAACACTGCCTTTGTTGATAAATGCCTTAAATTCTTTCCAGAGTTTGAACTCGGGTTTTTTAAGTTTTTTCATAAAAGTTATCTCCTTCGTTGATGTAGTAAACAATATAATACTTTTCGTATTTTAAGTCAAGAAAATGGGCAATTTGATAAAATTTGAGGGATTTTTCGGCTATTTTCGCAAAATAATTGACTTAAATCTGCCTCTCGCATACAATAAAACTCGCTAGGGGTGCTGTAAAGCTGAGATGATACCCTCAAACTTGTGAGATAATCCTCGCGTAAGGAAGCAACGAAACGTAAGTTTTAAGATATTGCCTTTTCTTTTCAAGTTCCCCAAATAGCAGGAGGACTTTTTTTATGGATATCGAAACGTTGAGCGACAAGTTGCAATTCGTTGCGCTTTACCTTGCGGTTGCGTTGGTAGCGGCGTTTATAATCGTCGGCTTGCTCGTGTGGTTCAAAAGACGTGACAAGTTTGCCGATTTCAAAAAGTATGTCGTAGGCATAACGACGGGCTTTGCCGTAACTATGGTCGTGGTGTTTGCCTACGTCAAATTCCAGTGCAACATCGACGATATGCAGGCAAAACTCTTTTACCCCATACTCGCAACGCTCATAACCGTGGTCGCGGGGGCAATCGCAATGCTCGTAAGTTCGCTTTTCAGCAATAAGGCGGTCAAGATTTCCTTTATCGTCACAGCCGTTTTGACGCTCGGTTGCTTTATCGCCACGATGGTGCTTATGTCGCAATACTACGGCGATATTGCAGACTATTACCCGAACGCAAACCTCGTCGGAATGATCGTGTCCGCAGTCGTGTTTATGGTGATGATGGTGGTGATGTGGTTCGTCGGCGACAAGCGCAAGATGAGCGACACTCGCTCTATCGTTTACGGCGCAATCTCGATCGCGCTTTCGTTTGCGTTGTCGTATGCAAAACTTTTCAAACTGCCGCAAGGCGGATCGGTTACGTTCGCAAGTCTTCTTCCGCTTATGATTTACTGCTGTATGTTCGGCACGAGAAGGGGACTTATCGTGTGCACGATTTACGGCGTATTGCAAGCGTTGCAAGACCCGTTCATCATTCACCCGATGCAATTCTTGCTCGACTATCCTCTCGCTTTCGGTCTTATCGGCGTCAGCGGTATATTTATGGAAAAGGGCGTGTTCAAGGACAAAAAGGTGGTTGCGTTCTTGCTCGGCGGCGTGCTTGCCGTGGTGTTGAGATACGCTTGCCACGTCTGCTCGGGCGTATTTGCGTTTGCGGATTATGCAGACCTTGACAAGTACGACACGGCAATCGCGTACAGTATGGCGTACAACTCGTTTGCGTTCGTCGATATGCTCATCGCGCTCGTCGCGGGAAGCACGTTGTTTGCCTCGAAGTCATTCGCCGCTCTTATGCAAAAGTCGAGCGACGTGAACAAGGCGGCGGAAGTCAAAGCCGAACAATCGACCGACGATGACGAAGATTTGGACGAGATAGACAAGCAAATAATTCAAAATCAAGAAAACAACAATAACAATCAATAATAAAAATAAATGGGCGGTTCGCCCGCGCCAGAATAAAAAATATTAATCGATTCAAAATCAAAAAGCACGGCGACGCCGTGCTTTTTCATTAGAAAGGTTTTGAAAAACGATGAATTTTTTGTTTTCGGTATATATACAATCGAAACGTCCGTTTTATTGGACAAAATCAAAAGATTTTTAATTTTTTTGAAAAATTATCGTTTTATGTATCTGAACACGAATACGCCGCCGCGTTTGACGTTGATGTGAATCTTTCCGCCGAGCGATACGTTGCTCAGTCCGCGCGAGTCGCAAGAGGTGAGGATAAGTTCGTCAAGAGGATATTCGAGATTCTTCGAGTCGCTCACAAGCGCGTTTTCGCCGTAGGGAAGTATGGATATGGTTTCGCCCTTTTGCGTTGGCATATCGAACTCGCCCTCGACATAGTAAATGTCCAAACCGTCTTCTTCGGCTTTTGCGCTCATACCGAGCGAGTGAGCAAGGCGCATAATCGCAAGGTTGCAAAGCACGTGGTCGACTCTGCCGCCCGTTATGCCGTAAAACACGAGCGAGTCGGCGTTGTATACCTCTTTTGCGTAGTATACGGCAAGTTCGCCGTCGCTTGCGTCCTTGTGGGGATTATGCTCGACGAGCGGAATGTCGATGCCTTCGGGTTTTTCGAGCGAATCGAAATCGCCGAGTATGACGTCGGGCGTCACCGTGCATACGTTGAAACCTCCGTCGCAACATACGACTTTGTCACCTTTGATTTTGCGCTTTATTTCGCTTCCGCAATTTAGAACGATTGATACTTTCATAAAAACAGTGTAGCACTACGCAACGGTTTTTGCAATTTTTGTCGCTGTATTTTTCAAAACTACTATTGAAAAAGTGCGTTTTATTGTATATAATGTGCTTAATAAAACCTTGTTTTTGAGGGAAACGCATATGAAAGAGTTCAAACTCAAAAGTTTTGACAACACCGAGATTTATTGCAGGCTTTGGGACGACGTGGAAAATCCCAAAGGAGTCATTCAACTCGTGCACGGTATGAGCGAGTACACAGGCCGCTACGACGAGTTCGCGCGCTACCTCAACACGAGAGGTTACATAGTGTTCGGCGACGACCACCGCGCACACGGACTCACCGAAACCGACCAAAACCGCGGCAAGCACCCCGGCAATATATTCAAAAAGACGCTCAATGACGAGTTGTTCTTCCGCGAGTGGCTAAAATCGCAATATGACTTGCCCGTGTTCCTGATGGGGCACAGTTACGGCAGTTTCCTCTCGCAAGCGTTTGCGCAAGAGGATACAGACGTAAAGGCAATCGCGCTCATCGGTTCGGGACATATGAGAGATTTGTTCAACCTCGGCAAAATCGCTGTTGCGCCCATATTCCTCGTTGCGAGAAACTGGCGTCCGCGCATCGTCAACTGGGTGAGCGACAACTTCCAGAAATTCAAAGGCGACGAGGGCAAATTGCAGTGGGCAAACAGCGTTCGCGCAAGACGCGAGGACGTGCTTGCCGACCCGCTCGCACACCAAAATATGTCCGTCGGCTTCGACTTCTATATGATGAAGGAAACTTCCAAACTTTACAGCAAAAAGGCGCAGGCAAAACTCAATCCCGCAACCGCGATAGGCATCTTTTCGGGTGACGCGGACTCGGTCGGACAAATGGGCAAGGGCGTCAAAAAACTCGACAAGATGTACAGACAAAACGGAATTAACACCGAATTGCACCTTTACCCCGGCGCAAGACACGAAGTGTTTTACGACTGGTGCGGCGAACAAATGCAAAAAGACGTTGCGGACTTCTTTGACAAATTCATCATCTACGAGCAAACAAGCATAGACGATTTGTGCAAATAAAAATATATCGCAAAAGTCCTGCTTTTTGAGGCGGACTTTTGTTTTTTTGAGGGATAAAATGAAAGTTTCTATACCTTCGGGATTTAAGATAGGACACTACGACGACGACTTCACGGGTGTGAGCGTCATACTTGCGCCGGACGGCGCGGTGGGCGGCGTGGATTGCAGAGGCGGCGCACCCGGCACGAGAGAAACCGACCTTTTGCACAACGAAAAAATGATGCAAAAGATAAACGCGGTGGTGCTGTCGGGCGGCTCGGCATACGGGCTTGCTTCAACCGTCGGCGTTATGGAATATCTCAAAGAGCAAGGCAAAGGCTATCGCACTATGGGCAAGATTATCCCCATAGTCTGCGGCGCGGTTTTGTACGACCTCAATCAAAAGGAATATCACTATCCGACGTCAGAATACGGACTTAAAGCGTGCCAAAACGCCGCAAAAACCCTTGATTTCGGCAATATCGGCGCAGGAAAGGGCGCAACCGTCGGCAAAATCAGAGGCTTGAAAAACGCTTGCAAAAGCGGCATCGGCGCGGCAACCGTCAAGGTGCTCGGCGTAACCGTGACGGCAATAGTTGCGGTCAACGCAATGGGCGACGTAGTTGACGAGACTGGCAAAATCATTGCAGGCGCAAAAGGGCGCAAGGGCGAGTTTATCGACACCGAAAAGTGCCTTGCAAGCGGCGACGCAATGAAACTTTTGCTTGGCACAAACACCACTATCGGTTGCGTAATCACCGACGCGAAACTTTCAAAAGTCGAGGCAAACTCGATTGCGAGCATATCCCACAACGGACTTGCAAGAGCAATCCGCCCCGTGCATACGATGTACGACGGTGACACGATGTTCTGTATGGCAAGCGGCAAACGCCCCGTCGTGAATCTTGCCATAATTCAATCCGCCGCAGTCGAAGCGACAAGACAAGCCATTGTCAACGCCGTGAGTGAAACCGCAAACTATGACATAGTGTATGAAGCGGAATCGAAGACGGAACGCGAGCCGCAAGGCGGCGAGGAAGCGAACGCCG
>UMHQ01032261.1_pt1 | contig 11977 bp, 10 predicted proteins | sample 1965531 | NCBI WGS metagenome assembly UMHQ01 (sample SAMEA4836098, study PRJEB28245) | human gut metagenome | biome: gut microbiome; material: fecal sample | place: Denmark | collected 2008
GTTCTTATTTCCTAATACATTTAATAATCTTGTTGCCTGGATATCTAATGCCTGCATAGAGCGAAGAAGTGGTGTCTTCTTGTCTAATGCTTCACCTTTGTATGAACAGAATGCTGTTGGAATACATAAGATACAAGCATTATCTGTTTCTTTGATGAATGCTGGTGATGTACAATCCCATGCTGTATATCCTCTTGCTTCAAATGTTGCTCTTAATCCACCAGATGGGAATGAAGATGCATCTGGTTCACCTTTGATCAGTTCTTTTCCTGAGAACTCAAGTAAAACTTTACCATCATCTGTTGGGTTAATGAAAGCGTCATGTTTCTCTGCTGTTACACCTGTTAATGGCTGGAACCAGTGAGTATAATGTGTAGCACCCTTTTCAATAGCCCATTCTTTCATCTCATTCGCAACTACGTCTGCAATTGCTGGATTTAATTCTGTTCCTTCTTCGATTGTCTTTTTCAGATCTTTGTAAACGGCCTTTGGAAGACGTGCTTTCATAACACTGTCGTTAAATACGTGGGATCCGAAGATTTCTGATACATTGATTTTTTCCTTCATAGAGTTCTTCCTTTCTTCTCTTACATTTGAAGCATAATCTATATATTTTCTTCTATTATCTAACTGATAGTAGAAAAAAAGGGGCGACAAACAATATGAAACTAATTGTTTGACGCCCTTGTCAGTAACTTCACTGGTTATAGGATACAATGATTCTTTTTGAAAATCAAGCCCTTTTTTGTATTTTATCCAGTACTTCTATTTGATCACTACAGAAACAGTTTTTCCATTTGCTTTATTGATTCCTTTTAAGCGGAATTTGTAAGTTGTTCCTACTTTGGCTTTTTTCTTTGTATATGTGATCGTTCCGCCTTTGTTTGTTGTTTTTACTGTCTTATATGCTGCTTTGCCTGCTTTCATTTCTACTTTGTAGCTTGCAAATCCTGTGACATTCTTAAATGTTACTTTGACTGTCTTGCTTCCGAATTTGGCTTTGGCTGCATAGGTTTTGAAATATTTCTTTTTGTTTTTCTTTGTCAGTTTGTATGGTTTTACTTTAAATTTGTAGGATGAGTCTTTGTTGACTTTGATCGTTTTGGATGTTTTCTTTCCTACGGTTGTTACTTTTTTGTATTTACCTTTTCCTGCTTTGGCGTAGATGACATAGCCTTTGGCGGATTTTTTCTTTTTCCATGTTAGTTTTACGCTTCTTGTGCTTTTTACTGTTTTTGTGACTGGTTTTACTGTGATTATATCTGATTTTTTTGTATCTTCAACTTTTTTGCCTACTGACATAATATATTTAGAATCATTTGCAAAATAAATTGTACCATCTTCATCAACCACTACATCACTCATACATCCTGTATTCTTTATGTCCCCAGTTGGTTCATAAACTGTTTCCAATGTTGCTGATGTTGCATCTTTTGAATCTTCAATTGCATAAATTCCACCTGGTTCATCATTAATTGTGAAATATACACGTACAGAATTTTCCCCCGTTTTTACAATTGTTGGTTCACACTGAGAATAATTAGATAATTCTACTGTATAATTTACTTTATACTTATCAGAACTTACATCTGCAACTGCCATATATCCTTTATCTTGAAATGCTTTTCCTTTTGATCCAGATACATAAACTTTTCCATTATATACTTCTGGTGTAGTTGCGGAATATCCTGTTTCATATAATCTGACTTTTTTCTCATCTTTTAATTTTCCATCAGCTGATACTTTGATACCATACAGATCATTTGTTCCTGCTACAAAATAAATTGTTCCTGTCATTTCATCGTAAGTGATATTACCAGAAAAAGCTTCTCCGATATCCTTTGTATCTGTAACTTTATCATTTGTTGTATCAATCATTGTTAAAGTTCCTGCTGTATCAGAAATAACAATGTATTTTCCAAGAACTACGCCTTTTTTCGAATAAAATTTTCCTGTTTTGGATTCTACTACTTTTTTCATTGTTTTTTCTTCATCAGGTTTTGTTTTATCATCATCTGATGTCGTTACAACATAATAAGAAAATGGCGCACCATTATCATACCAATCTGTTGTCTTCGCTGTTGTCCCAAAATATAATTTTCCATTTGTAAATACGAAATCAGCGTTAATCGCATTCTTATTTTCATCTGTAATCCATAAAGATTCTAATGTGTTCTCATCAAATGCCTGTACACGACCATTGTCGTATCCTACATAAACCTTACCATCTCCATATCCAATACTGCTGACATATCCCTGAATATAAGATTCATCACAATATTTCTGTTCTTTTAAAATTGTTCCATCTTTCTTATCAATTTTCATGATACGATGTTTTGCATCATCTGCTACATAAAGGTAGTTTCCAACCAACTTGATCTTAGATACTGTGTTATTTGCATATGTTTTCTCATCAAATGGTTCTCCAACTTTCTTTGCCCACTTAAGCACCGCCTCACTACTACTCTTCGCTGGCTGCACATCTGTCACTGCTGCTTTTGCACTAACCCCTGATGTCATCAGCACGACAACAGACAATGCTACTGCCGCTACACGTTTCATCGTTCTCATAAATTCCTCCTTGTTATGTCTCATTGATTGATTAGTTTCCTGACTTCTTCATCTTTGAAGAAACCATATTTATATTTAACCCTGTTTAATTTCTTCACAAAAACAGGTGTTAAAATCCATAAAAATATCACATTCGATACGCAGTATTCAATCGTCACTGGAACCGAAGTTCCTAATACCGCCACATACCGCATCCACTGAAATCCATCTCCTGCTGCCAGAAGTGTCCAGATATCCATGACAAAAGAATATGAAATTCCTGAAAGAATCCCAAAAATCGTTAACAGTATCTTACTGTTTTCCAACCATTTTCTCTGATTTAAAGTTCCTGCGATCCATCCGATCGTTCCCCATGCAAGCATCTGAAATGGAGTCCATGGTCCTTGTCCAAAAAAGAAGTTTGATACCACAGCACTTAAAGATCCACACAAAAAGCCGGATTCTCTTCCAAATGCCATACCACAGATGATCACCATTGCACTAACTGGTTTAAATCCTGGTGAAAATGCAAATAACATTCTGGATGCAACCGTTATCGCGATCATCACCGCAAGTACGACACTTTCTCTTGTCTGTGGTTTCTTCTTTTCATATTTAAAATAATATGGAATACATGATATACACACTATAAAAATGATCACCGCATTCAACATACGTTTACCACCTCCTGTGGCAGGACGATCACTTTCTCAAAATCTCTCGTAATCTTTGCACACTCTGTCGTATAGAAATAATTTCGTGCAAAAAACTTGGATGGCTCATCAATTCCTTCAATTTTTCCATCAAACATCATTCCAACACGGTCAGCATACTCAGCACAAAATTCCAGATCATGCGATACAATAAATATCGTTTTCCCCTGATCTGTAAGTTTGCGTAAAAGTTCCCCAAACTTCCTGCTGTGTTCCCGATCAATTCCTTTGGTCGGCTCATCTAGCAACAAAATTTCTGGATCTGCAAGTAATACTTTGATCAACGCCGCCATCTGCTGCTGTCCTCCACTTAGATCATATGGATGTGAGTTCTTTTCTCTCATAAGATCCGACATTTCCAGTAATTTATCAATTTTTACTTCTTTTGCTTTTCCCATCTCCAAAAGGTCTTCAAACAACTGCTCTTTTACAAACAATAGTGTTGGATCTTGCGGCATATAGACGATTTTTTTCTTGCATTTTAATTTCCCATCAAATTTCATCTGCTTTGCCATACAGGAAAGAAGCGTTGATTTTCCACTTCCATTTGCTCCGACAGCCGCAAATATTTCACCTTCTTTAACTTCGACTGACAGATTCGAAAGAACATCTTTTCCTTTCTCATACCCTGCATATAAATGTGAAATTGAAAGAACTGTTTTCCCTTCAGAATGTGTTTTCTTTATCAAATGATATTCTTTTTTCCTGATCTGTTCTCTCACCTCTTCCATCGAAAAGGTCGGTTCTATCTGAAATTTCTCTTCCAACCGAAGAATCTGTGGCAGAGACTGTTCCAATGGATGATGTATTTTTTGAAGATGTCTTGCAACCTCTTTCGGATTTCCATGTTCAATAACTTTTCCATCATCTAAGATCACACATTCATCTGACATTTCCATCACATCTTCCAAGTTATGCGATGTCAAAATAATCGTTAAACCAAATTCTTTATGTAATTTCTGAAGCATCACAAGAAAATCTTTCCTTGCCGCTGGATCTAACTGTGCAGTCGGCTCATCTAAGATCAATACTTTTGGATGCATTGCCATAACTGCTGCCAGATTTACCAATTGTTTTTGTCCGCCAGATAACTTGTCTGTATCTTCATGGTATATTTTCTGCAGATTAAAATAATTGATGATTTCGGCTACTGTACGCTTCATCTGTTCATACGGCATTCCGAGATTCTCAAGTCCAAATGCGATCTCATGCCATACGGTATCCATTACCATCTGTGCGGATGGATTCTGGAATAAATACCCAACTTCTTTTACAGAACGCAAATCTTCCAACTGCTCTATTTCATGACCATCATATAAAACTTTTCCAACTCTTTTACCTTTTGGCAGCAATTCTTTTTTTAGATGTCTTAACAGTGTTGTCTTTCCACTGCCGCTTAGCCCTGCGATCAGAGTGATCTTTCCTTTTTTTATTTTTAATGATACTTGCTTTAGAGAATTCCTGTCTGATAGCATATATCGAAATGTTAAATTATTAATTTCGTACATCAAAATTCCCCTTCCACATGCATGGTAATAAAAACTGAACTGTCATCACAAGCATCCACAACAGATCTCTCATCTGAAATACTGGCATAATGATCATCGGATAAAAGAAAAATCTGGAATAATAGTGGATGTATGCCCAGAGATTTAATATCGTCAAAATCACAATCTCCACGATATGAATCCAGTCTTTTCTCTCCCATGTAAATAAATGAAAATGCGTTCTTTTTTTTACTCCGTAGCCTCGTGCATTCATTGAATCCAACTGATCCATCGAAGACTCAAATGCCCATGTCATTTCCATTGACATGGTATGCATAACTCTCTGCACTGCACGTTCTGATTTTAAGGATTTTCGTGTCTTTAAAATCTTCTTTGCATGGTTTTGATATCTTGGGATCAATCCAAATGCCATGGAGGTTATGACTCCAAGTTTGGGGAAGAATCTGCCTGATAAATAAATCCACTGCTCTTTCTTTATATATTGGTTAAAGATTGAAAAGACCAGTAAGAGATTTACTAATACACATCCGTAATGAATTCCATAAAGCAATGCTTCTTTCGTGATCCTTACGTGTGTGTCTGCATATAGGATCGTTCTTCCTCTTTGTACAAATAATGGATTCGTTACAGCCACGATCACGATCAAAACAATAAACGGAAAAAACTTTTTCAAACTCTGATTATGATAAAAGTACAACAGACATAAACAGATCATCTGCACCCCTGTCATCCATGGATGCCTGCTAAATGAAACCATCAAAAACAATCCTGCAAAATAAGTAAATACAACGAACGGATGGGCTCTTTTTAATGCCTTGATCATCTACAGATCCCCTCTGACACAGGTATACAGCCATTCCACTTTATCCCCATCATGAAGCTTACATTTCCCTGCCATATAGTTTGGAAACTTACCATTGACACGGTACATCCATCCACTGTTTTTTCCACAATCAAATTCGTACAAACCGTCAATTCCTGCTACATATCCTTTAGAAACATCAATATCTACTCCTGTTCTTTTGAGAACATCCATCACAGTATCGCCTTCTTCAAACTCCATCTTCTTCTCATAAATTTTCCCGCCAGATGGAACCTGATAATTAGATTGCAATGCACTTTTATTAGAGAGAACTGTTTTACAGCTGATCAGAAATTCACAAGATTGTTCTTGTTTTGCTTCTGTTGTCTGATTCTCTGCCGTCTGTACTGTTGATTCATTTTTACTGGCTGTTGTTGTTTTTGTTGTTTCTTTTGTATTCTTTGTTGTCTTTTCTTTTGTTTTTTTCTTCTTTACTTTTTTCTTTTTAGCTGTTGTTGTGCTTGTCTCTTTCTTTTTTGCTGTACTACTTTTTGTCTTTTTGCTGTTTTTCTTACTCTTCTGTGATTTCTTTTTATCTTTTTTCTTTTCGTTTTTCTTTTCTTTTTTACTTGTTGTCTTTGCTGCTTCTGTCTGCGTTGCATTCTCTTTTGCTGCCGTTGTTATCTGTGCCTGATCTTTTGTATCTTTCTTCTGTGCATTTGAACAGGCTATCATCGATACTGCCATCAATGCAGAAATCAGCCATACCATATATTTTTTCATAAAAAATAGATCCTCCCACGTATACAGCATAAAAGGATCTACTCTAGCTTATTTACATAACAAAAAGACATGCATTCTTATTCATTTCTAAAAAGACTACATTTTATCATCTTATCTTTTGTCATTCTGACACCATGAGGACGACTTCGTCACTCACAAAGTATATCCTTAGATCATGGCAAGTATTCCGGCTTAAGATCTGCATATACAGATTACCATGAAATTATGCGTTTCTTTTTATTATGTATTATTTGTTATTTGATTGTCAAGATTTTCGAGTGTTTAATAGGATTTCGATGCTTGTTACGATACCTCTTTGATATTTCATAGTTTCATCTGTTTCCCTGTTGGATCAATACGGTAATCTCTTCGATAGATCAATCTTGACACTGGTACGAACTCATATCCTTTTGCTTTGATATTTTTAATGATCTGTTTTAATGCCTGTTTGGTACATTTCGTTCCTGTATGCATCAGAATGATACTTCCAGGTGATAAATTTTTGTGTTCGCAAACTTTCTTAATTAACTGTTCTTTCGTTGGTTCTTGCCAGTCTAGGCTGTCTACGTTCCATTGGATCATATAATAGTTCATTTTTCTTGCATTCCTTACGACGGATTCGTTGTAATCTCCATATGGTGCCCGGAAAAGATCTATTTTGATACCTAACAATCCTTGAATCTTCTGTGTCACTCCTTGAATTTCTTCCTGCTGCTGTTTGTCTGTTAATTTTGTCATGTATTTATGATGATCTCCATGACTTGCAATATCATGTCCTTCCTCATAGATTGTTTTGATATCAGCTGGATATTTGCTGATCCAGTCTCCACAGAAGAAAAAGGTTGCTTTTACATTTTCCTGTTTTAATATTTTGAGAATCTGTGGTATATCTTCATTTCCCCATGCAGTATCAAATGTCAGTGCTATTTGTTTTTTCTGTGTATCTACACAATAGATTGGAAGTTTTTCCTCTTGCATTTCACTCCAGACATAAATGTTGTTTTGTATAAATTCTCTGGCGGGCTGGATACTGTCACTGTTTGTAAACCAGACTACTGTTAAGATCAGAAAGATCATGATCGTGATTTTTCGAAGCATTTTTCTGCTCCCTTTGTTTTTATCATTTTATGAATTCCTGTATAAAAAAAGAATCCTGCCTACACAGAATTCTTTTTCTTATCTCAATTGATATTCTTTATTTTACCTGCCCCTTCTGAATGATGGATACAATATTTAAATCCTTATCTAAAACTACTGCATTCGCATATTTTCCTTCTTCAAGGCTTCCATATTTATCATCAATTCCAATGGATTTTGCTGGATTCAGAGTTGCACATCGGACTGCACTTTCGAATGGAATATGCATTTCTTTGACTACCGTTCTCATACAATCCATTAGGTTTGTTGCAGAACCTGCGATGGCTCCTCCTTCGGTCAGTGTTGCAACGTTTCCTACTACAGTCACTGGCTGTCCGCCTAATTCATACTGTCCATCTTCCATTCCCGTTGCCATCATACTGTCACTGATCAGTACGATCCTCTTGTCTGTAAACATTTCAAAGGTTGCTCTGACACAGGATGGGTGAATATGAACTCCATCGCAGATCAGTTCTACATAACAATCACTGTCTCTTGCTGCTCCAATAACCCCCGGTTCTCTATGATTTAACGGCGGCATAGCATTATACAAATGTGTGATATGATCGGCACCTCTTCTGATTGCTTCACTTGCTGTATCATAATCAGCCATCGTATGTGCAATTGATACATGTACTTCATCTTTCACTTGATTGATAAAATCCATAGCTCCTTCAGTCTCTGGAGCAAGATCCACTAATTTGATCAATCCACCGGCTGCTTCCTGCAGTTTATGGAATAATTCAACATCTGCCAGCTTGATGTCCTCTTCTTTCTGTGCACCTTTTTTCTCTTTGTTTATAAAAGGCCCTTCCATATTGATCCCGACAAAATCTGCACCTTTTCCATTCTTATGTCCTTTTGCTGCCTTCATTGCCTGAAATAGTTCTTCTTCTGGAATCGTCATTGTCGCAGGACAGATTGCCAATACTCCATTGGCTGCTTCATAATCAGCCAGTGCCTGAATGGATTCTTCGGTTCCATCGCACATATCATGTCTGACGCATCCATGAAAATGAATATCGACAAGTCCCGGTATCACATAACATCCTTCAGCTTCTACTTCTTTGTTGTCCGTTGTTTCTTTCGCTACGTATTCTCCTTCTACATAGAGATCTTTTTTCTCAAATTTTCCTTCTGGTGTGAATACCAGTCCATTTTTTATAATCATTATATTACCTCGATTTCCGTTACCCATTTGTATTGTTCTTTCTGATTCTATTTTAGCAGTCTGATACTATACAATCAAATAAAACAGGGCTTTTTTGCCCTGTTTTACTGAAACTGATTCTTCCTTCACGGTGCATTTTTGTTTGATCATATTTTTGAATGTACTTTCAAGTTAATAATCATCTCCTGCAAGACCATTCTGTCACTGTCAATTATCAACACAAAACGAGCCGGCATATCACCGGCCCGTTTTCGGAGAAAACTATGAATAACAATAAAGGCTTATTTACATAATTTTTCCATCTCATCTGCAACAAACTGAACTTTTGGTCCAATGATAACCTGAATGTTACCTTTTCCTGGACGAATGATTCCTGCTGCTCCTGATGATTTGATCTTCGCTTCATCTATTTTATTATCATCATTGATTTCCAGACGAAGTCTTGTGATGCAATTATCAATACTCTTAACATTGGCACTTCCGCCTAATCCTTCAAGGATGACTGCTGCCATTGCTGTAAAATCATCATTGGCTAATGTAATATTTTCTTCATCAAGATCGTCATCTTCACGACCTGGTGTTTTCAGATCAAATTTCGTGATTGCGATACGGAATACTACATAGAATACGATAAATGCTGCGATTCCTAAAGGAATGATCATCCATGTCTTCTGTGCTGCTGGTAAGGAAGATGAGAATACAAGGTCAGTTGCTCCTGCTGAGAAACTAAATCCTGCTCTGAATCCTACCAGTGTTGTGATCGTTGTAAAGATTCCGTAAAGGATTGCGTAGATAACATATAAACCTGGTGCTAAGAACATAAATCCGAATTCAAATGGTTCTGTTACACCACAGACAAATGCACAAAGAGCTGCGGATCCTACTAAACCGATGGCAATCTTTTTCTTGTTACTCTTTGCTGTCTGGATCATTGCTAATGCTGCTCCTGGAATACCGAACATCATACATGGGAAGAATCCTGACATGTACATTCCAAGGCTCCATGATACATTCTTAGATGTTTCTCCTGCCCAGAAATGAGTTAAATCTCCGAGTCCGATCGTGTCAAACCAGAATACATTGTTCAATGCATGATGTAATCCTGTTGGGATCAACAGACGGTTTAAGAATGCATAAATACCAGCTCCAACAGCTCCCATCTTGGCAATAGACTGACCAACTGTGATCAATGCTGTAAATACAACTGGCCATACAAACAGTAATACAACTGATACAATGATAGATACAACACCAGCGATAATTGCTACGCAACGTTTACCACTAAAGAATGATAACCAATCTGGTAATTTAGTATCTTTGAATTTGTTATAACACATAGATCCGATCACACCGGCTAAGATACCAATAAATGGATTGGAAATCTTATCAAATGCAAGTGTTGCATCTGCATTCTTTGCAATAGATGGCATGATTGTTGTTACTACTGCTGTAGATAACAAATTTGTGATCATCAGCCATGATGCTAAAGCTGCCAGGCCACCCGTTCCATCATGTTTTTCTGCCATACCAACACCGACACCGATAACAAACAGTAATGCCATGTTGTCGATCAATGCTCCCCCTGCCTTTACAAGGAAGAATCCGATCTGGTTTCCAATACCTGTGATATCACCACCCTGCATGGTTGCAGGACACAGTGCATATCCGATTCCCATTAAAATACCACAGATTGGCAAGCATGCTACTGGAAGCATTAACGCTTTTCCTAATTTTTGTAAAAATTTCATATAGATTGTCCCCTTTCATTTTTACTTTAAGTTTTTCATGTTCTTTTCCTTCTCTTTTAGTTACTCATCTTTGTTATTGTTTTGTTAACTGTATCACCTCTTCCCCTGCTTTTACTTGTTGTCCTGTCAAACACTTCGTGATCTTATAATCACCTAAGTTCGTTATTACGATCGGCGTTGTGACGTCATACCCCGCCTTTGTAATCTCTTCAAGATCAAATTCCAACAAAACGTCTCCTGCCTTTACCTGATCTCCAATTTCTTTATATGTCTGATAGTACTTTCCATTTAATTCCACGGTATCAAGTCCTGCATGAACGATCAGCTCTAATCCGTCTTCTCCCTGAATACAGACTGCATGTTTTGTATCCATTACCGTGGCGATCGTTCCATTGATCGGAGAAACGACTGTTCCATTGGATGGAACAATTGCGATTCCTGGTCCTAATAATTCCTGAGCGAATGTCTGATCATTGACTTCGTCCATTGGGATTGTTCTCCCATCTTCTACTGCTTTTAATGAAATTGTCTTTGCGTTCTTCTCAAACATCTTCTTTAATGAATCAAACATCTTCTTCTCCTTTTTCTATACTGCTTTTTCTGATCCTCTCGATATGCATCGTTAAATATGCAACTTCTGCTGATGTCATATCTTTTTTGTATCTTTCTTTAATAAAAGTCTTAATATATCCTGCACACTGATATTCTTCCGGACAGATCTTCTGGATCATCTCCTGTACATCATCGTTCATATCATCCATTCGTTCTGACGCAAATAACTTTCTGGATAAAAACTTCAAATGTGTGATAAACCGTTCATAACTCAATGACTGGGTATCGATCTCCAAATGGAAGTAGTTCTTTATCTGTTCCATAACATCTTCTAAAAATTCAGTGATCTTTAAAGTATCTTTGACTCTTGTATCAAATTCTGCACTCACGATGTGTAAAGCAATGGATGCCGCATCATCTAATGGGAGTGATATATTCAATCGCTGTTTGATCATTCCTAATGCGTATTCTCCAAGTGCAAATTCTTTCTCATAAAATAATCTTACTTCCCTAAGCATCGGGTTTGGAAAATTCATATGATCTTCATATCGCTGAATCGCAAAATGAATATGATCTGTTAATGTCACATAAATATTCTCGTTTAATTCTGTTCCTAAACTTTGCTTTGCATGTTCTATGATCGCTGTTGAAATCTCAAATTGTTCCATCGGAAGATCTTGTAAGATCTCTTTTAATTTCCGGATCATCTTCGGGTCTTCTAATCGAAAGATCTTCTGAATCTTCTTCTCATCAACTACTTTTCCTTCCTTCCCCTGAAATCCAATTCCTGTTCCAACAACAATGATTTCCTGTCCATCTTCATCGATGCTGCTTACTACGTTGTTGTTCATTACCTTATCTATTTTCATAATCTTCTCTCCATGATCATTGGAAGCTTTTCTTCTAGTATATATATTATATGTTCTATTTTAAAATAAAAAGAAAACCACATTTTATAAATATGAAAGTCAACACTTTCACACTTATAAAATCCGGTTTTGCCTGCATTACCA
>UMHQ01064892.1_pt1 | contig 11950 bp, 9 predicted proteins | sample 1965531 | NCBI WGS metagenome assembly UMHQ01 (sample SAMEA4836098, study PRJEB28245) | human gut metagenome | biome: gut microbiome; material: fecal sample | place: Denmark | collected 2008
CTTGTCGCCCAGTTCTTTCACGGATTTCTCGGTCTCATATATCAGAGATTCCGCTCTGTTTCTGATTTCGACTTCTTCTTTTCTCTTTTTATCTTCCTCGGCATACTGTTCAGCCTCTTTTACCTTTTTCCGGATTTCATCCTCTGAAAGGTTGGTGGAAGATGTGATCGTTATGCTCTGCTCTTTGCCGGTTCCCATGTCCTTGGCGCTGACGTTTACGATACCGTTGGCGTCAATGTCGAAAGTAACCTCGATCTGAGGTATTCCGCGCGGAGCCGGAGCGATTCCGGTAAGCTGGAATCTTCCAAGAGTGGTATTGCCGGACGCCATTTCTCTTTCACCCTGCATTACGTGGATGTCAACGGCTGTCTGATTATCCGCCGCGGTTGAGAATATCTGGCTCTTCTTTGTCGGGATGGTGGTGTTTCTCTCGATGAGCTTGGTAGCCACGCCGCCCAGAGTCTCAATGGACAGTGACAGCGGAGTTACGTCAAGGAGCAGTACGTCATGTACTTCGCCTGTCAGCACGCCGGCCTGGATAGCCGCTCCAATGGCCACACATTCATCAGGGTTTATGCCCTTGAACGGGTCTTTTCCGGTAACTTTCTTAACCGCGTCCTGAACGGCCGGAATTCTGGTGGATCCTCCCACGAGGATAACCTTGGAAATGTCGGAGTTGGATACTCCGGCGTCAGCCATGGCCTTTTTCATAGGCTCTATGGTTCTCTGCACCAGATGTTCAGTAAGCTGATCAAATTTCGCTCTCGTCAGATCCACGTTCATATGAAGCGGACCGTCAGCCGTAACTGTGATGAACGGCAGATTTATATTAGTCGTCTGGGAGCTTGAAAGTTCTTTCTTTGCCTTTTCGGCAGCTTCTTTGAGTCTCTGGAGAGCCATCTTGTCAGCTCTGAGATCTACTCCGTTTTCTTTGGCAAAATTGTCAGCCAGATAGTTCATGATTACGTCGTCGAAATCATCGCCGCCCAGGTGAGTGTCTCCGTTGGTAGCAAGCACTTCAAATACTCCGTCGCCCAGCTCGAGGATGGACACGTCGAAAGTACCGCCTCCCAGGTCGTATACGAGGATCTTGTGGGATCCTTCTTCTTTGTCGAGACCGTAGGCCAGTGAAGCGGCCGTAGGCTCGTTGATTATTCTCTTTACGTCAAGACCGGCTATTCTTCCGGCGTCTTTAGTAGCCTGTTTCTGCGCGTCAGAGAAGTAAGCCGGAACGGTGATTACCGCTTCGGTGACTTTCTCGCCCAGATATGCTTCGGCGTCATTTTTTAGCTTGGTGAGAATCATAGCGGAAATATCCTGCGGTGTGTAGTCCTTTCCGTCGATGGTCACTTTGTAGTTTTCGCCCATATGTCTTTTTATAGAAGAAATGGTTCTGTCAGGATTGGTTACAGCCTGTCTCTTGGCAGTCTCTCCGACAAGTCTTTCGCCGTCTTTTTTAAATCCGACTACGGACGGTGTGGTTCTCATTCCTTCCGCGTTTGCTATAACTGTAGGTTCGCCGCCCTCTAATACGGCGACACATGAGTTTGTTGTTCCCAAGTCAATTCCTATTACTTTAGCCATTTTTATTTCCTCCTGTTATTTGGCGACCTTTACCATTGAAGGTCTGATCACTCTGTTATTTAGAACATACCCCTTTTGAAGAACTTCCGTAACCTTTCCGCTTTCGTACTCGTCGGAGTCCTCCGTCATCACGGCGTTGTGGAAGTTAGGGTCAAAATCCGCTCCCAGCGCCTCGATCTCGCTCGCCCCGGCTTTTTCAAGCACCCCCAGGAGCTGTTTCAAGATCATTTCCATACCTTTGCAGAAGCTGTCTTCCGGATCGCCGGCCGCCAGCGCTCTCTCAAAGTTGTCTATCACATTAAGCAGTTCGCTGATGATTTTCTCATTGGCAAACGCATAAATGTCGCTTTTTTCTTTTTCGGTTCTTCTTTTGAAATTCTGGAAATCAGCCATCAGCCTGAGGTATCTGGTGTTGAGGGCTTCTTCTTCAGGATCTTTCTCCTGATCTTTTCCGGAAGAACCGTCTCCCGCGTTATCCGCCTCCGGTTCTTTTTCCGGAGTTTCTCCGGCGTTCTCCACCTGATCTTCCGCCGTGGTTTCTACGGTTTTTTCGTCATCTCTCATTTTCCTCATTACCTCCGCTTTCAAGTTTAAATGTGTTGCTCAAATTGTCGGTCAGATATTCGATGATTGAAGTCACTTCGCTGTACCGCATCCTTGTGGGACCGATGACGCCGATCTTTCCGACCATCTTGCCGTCTACATGATAACTGGCGGTTATAAGCGCGCAGTCGTTCATTATATCGTCCGCGTTTTCCGTGCCGATGGTGACGATCATGCCGTCATCCCTTTCGAGCAGCTTACGCGTAAAATCTTCCTTCTGGCTCAGCATTTCTATGAAGCTCTTTGCCTTTTTCAGATCGCTGTATTCCGGGATATCGAAAATGTTTGTCAGTCCCTCCATGTACAGCCGTACATTGAGCATGTCTTCAAGAGTCTTCATAAAGTTCGGCATTACATCTTTTGCCAGTCCGCTCATGGCGGCTATATCCGTGTGGAAGTTCTCTATAATATTATCTGTAAGGACTTCGCTTATGCTCCTGCCCTTATAGTTATATGTCATAGCCTTGGCCAAAAGCTGGAGATTTTCTTCTGAGTAAGGTACATTGAGATGTATGACCTTATTGGAAATCTTGCCGCTCTCCGCCACGATCATCATCACGACCGTGTTCTCGTCAACAGGCAGAAGATTTATGAAACGGAGGGCGTCTTCGTTCTGAGACGGCGTAAGCGCGAAAGATGTAAGATCTGTGATCTCCGAAAGCACTTTCGCCGCGTGCTCTATGGTCTTCTCAAACTCATGCACATTGGAGCTAAGCCTTTGGGCAATGATGTTCTTCTCTTCGTTCGAGAGCTCTTTCTTTTCCATAAGAGCGTTGACATACAGTCTGTACGCCGCGTCAGACGGCACTCTGCCCGCCGAAGTATGAGGATGGGTGAGGTATCCCATTTCTTCAAGATCCGCCATCTCGTTTCTGATCGTCGCCGGACTTATCCCCAGATCGTATTTTTTGGAAAGAGTTCTTGAACCGACCGGTTCCGCGGTCTTGACATAGTCGCTTATTATAGCCTGTAAAATCTTCAGTTTACGTTCTGTCAGATCCATGACTTCCTCCTTCCTGTTTGTTAGCACTCACGCTTATAGAGTGCTAACCACTAAATATAAGATACTACCGACGAAGGTTATTGTCAATAGATATTGCAAATATTTTTGTGTGTTTTTTGTGAAAAAGAAAGACCGGCAAAGGAGCCGTGTTCGCTTTCTCCTGTTTGCCGGGTCAATACTCTGCAAAACCATTTTTACCTGATTTATATGGAAGTTTTACGACTTTATATTTCCCTTACGCGGCTGACCGCTTTGTGCCAGCCCGCAAGCAGGGCGTCGCGGTCTTTCTCTGCCATCTTTGGCTCAAAGATCCGGTCTACCTGCCAGTTTTTGAGCACATCGTCTTTGCTTTCCCAGTATCCGACGGCAAGACCGGCCAGATACGCGGCTCCCAGCGAAGTAGTCTCCACGCACACAGGGCGCTCTACCCGGCAGCCGAGAATGTCCGCCTGAAACTGCATAAGAAAATTATTCGCGCAGGCTCCCCCATCCACTTTGAGGGTTCTGAACCCGCTGCCCAGATCATTGCTCATGGCTCTGATCAGGTCATAAGTCTGATAAGCCATGGATTCGAGAGTCGCTCTCACAAGATGATTTTTATTGGCGCCGCGGGTGATGCCAAACACCGCTCCTCTGGCGTAAGGATCCCAGTAAGGCGCTCCCAGACCCACAAATGCCGGCACCACATAAAGGCCGAGGGAATCTTTGACGGACATGGCCATTGCCTCCGAATCGGCGGAATTTTCGAGAATTCCCATCTCATCGCGCAGCCACTGAATCGCGGCTCCGCAAACAAATACAGAACCTTCAAGGGCGTAGTTCACCTCGCCGTTCAGACCCCAGGCCACGGTCGTAACCAGCCCGTTATCCGAATATACAGGTCTGTTTCCAGTATTCATCAGTAAAAAACAGCCTGTTCCGTAAGTGTTCTTGCCTTCCCCCGCTTCAAAGCATGTCTGCCCGAACAGCGCGGCCTGCTGATCTCCGGCCGCCCCGGCTATCTTTATCGGTCCTCCGAAGACAGTCGGATCAGTCTGTCCGTATACAGCAGAAGACTCCACGGGCTTGGGCAGCATACAGGCAGGTATATCAAGAAGCCTGAGGATATCTTCATCCCATGCCAGAGTGTTAATGTTAAACATCATGGTTCTGGAAGCGTTGGAATAATCAGTTACGTGAACTCTGCCTCCCGTCATCTTCCAGATAAGCCACGTCTCAATGGTGCCGAAAAGCAGCTTGCCTGCCCGGGCTTTTTCCCCGGCTTCCGGCACATTGGCCAGTATCCATTTGAGCTTTGTAGCGCTGAAGTACGCGTCTATCAGAAGACCCGTCTTCTGTCTTATCATGTCTCCGCAGCCTTCCCCGGCGAGCTTGTCGCAAAAGCCGGCTGTACGGCGGCACTGCCAGACAATGGCGTTGTACACCGGCATACCGGTTTCTTTGTCCCAGACCACAGTAGTTTCTCTCTGATTGGTTATTCCGATGGCTTCGATATTTTTGTATGTGAGGCCTACTTTGAGCAGCGCCTCCTGGGCCACTCCCATCTGGGTAGACCATATTTCCATGGCGTCATGTTCCACCCAGCCTTCGCGGGGGTATATCTGAGTAAACTCTTTCTGAGCAAGGCTTATTATATTCCCGTGTTTGTCGTAAATGATGCATCTTGAACTGGTAGTACCCTGATCGAGGGCCATTATGTATTTTTTCATTTTCTCCTCCTGTCAGACGAAAAGCGCCATAATCTTGTTGGATATGTCTATGCCTTTTAGGGTAAGAGCTATGTGGTAGCTGTCTGAAACCGCGTATCCTCCTCGGACGAATTCTTCAAACGCGGGTCTTTCTTTATCGAAGATTTCCCAGAACTCCCGGCGGGTCTTGCGGTAAAAATCACTGAACACCAGTCCGCGCCTTGTCCTGAGCGCGGTAAAAGCAATCTCCGCGGCGTTGTCTCTGAATGTGTTTATATGATAATCGCTGACGCATCCGGCTCCGAAAACTTCAGAAGTCCCCAGCCTCCTTTCAGCTGAGAGATCTTCCCTGTTCATTGCATTTATATATCCCTCAGTGTCGTTCACGTTGGCGTACCTGACGCCTCCGATAAACGAATGAGCCGACGCCCCGAGTCCCATGTAACTTTCAAAATTCCAGTATTTGAGATTGTGGCGGCACTCTTTTCCCGGAAGCGCGGCGTTTGATATCTCGTAATGAACATATCCCGCTTTGCCTGTTTCTTCAACAGCTCTTTTGTACATCCTCCTGTCCGCTGAAACAGGCGTTTCCCGCAGAGTCCCCTCTTCCGCCATACGTCCGAAAACAGTTCCCGGAGCGATTTCAAGGCTGTAAAAAGAAAGGTGCTCCGGCCGGAGAGCCAGCGCTTCTCTGAGGGATGATCTCCACTTTTTCATGTCAAGTCCCGGTACGGCAAACATCAGGTCGAGGCTGACATTGCTGAATCCCGCCTTTCGGGCCTGCATTACCGTGTCCGCAATATCAGACGCTTTATGTATCCTGCCCAGACACGAAAGCACATCGTCATCAAAAGACTGCGCCCCAACACTGAGCCTGTTTACTCCCGCCTGTCTGTATCCGGCAAGCTTGTCCCCGTCGGCCGTCGCCGGATTGCATTCAAGAGTGATTTCGGCGTCCTCGCTGATATCGAAATTGTTTCTCAGCGTCTTTATCACCCGGGCGACAAGTTCCGGCGGAATCAGGCTGGGCGTGCCGCCGCCGAAAAAAACCGTGTCGGCTTTGAAATCTTTTCCGTACCGGTTGCCGTAAAAGCTGATTTCTCTGAGCAGCGCCTTTATATAAGAAGCCGCGGCGGTATCATTTGCCGGAGGTCCGGAAAAGAAATCACAGTAAAAACATTTTCTGAGGCAAAAGGGTATGTGTATGTATATTCCCGCGCTCATATCCCGCTCCATCCTCGCCTGTCCTAAAGATCCATGTCTATTTGTTTTCATCATATTTGAGCACGGCGGTAAAGGCCTCCTGAGGCACTTCCACGGTGCCGAACTGTCTCATTCGTTTCTTTCCTTCTTTCTGCTTTTCCAGCAGTTTTTTCTTACGCGAAATATCTCCGCCGTAACACTTGGCTATAACGTCTTTTCTGTAAGCTTTTACGGTCTCTCTGGCAATGACTTTCTGCCCGATGGCCGCCTGTATGGGAACCTCGAACTGGTGCATCGGTATGATCTCCTTGAGTTTTTCGCAGACAAATCTGCCGCGGGCATAGGCCTTTGATTCATGCACTATCATGGAAAACGCGTCCACAAGTTCCTTGTTGAGGAGTATGTCCATCTTGACCACGTTTGACCTCTCATATCTTACAAACTCGTAGTCCAGAGAGCCATATCCTCTTGTCTTTGATTTGAGAGCGTCAAAGAAATCGTATATTACCTCGTTGAGAGGCATCTCATAGTGCAGCTGCACCCTGTTTTCGGTAATGTATTCCATGTGGATCATCTTGCCGCGGCGTTCCTGACACAGTTCCATGATACTCCCCACATATTCTTTCGGTATCATAATATCGGCTTTGACCACAGGTTCTTCTATATAACTGATCTCCTGCTGAGGCGGCAGATTGGTCGGATTCTGGATCATCTCCACCGTCCCATCCGTCTTTACAACGCGGTAAATAACGCTCGGCGATGTCGTGATCACAGCCAGGGCGAATTCTCTTTCAAGCCTCTCTACGATTATCTCCATGTGCAAAAGGCCGAGGAACCCGCAGCGGAATCCGAATCCCAGAGCGGTTGAAGTCTCAGGTTCAAAGTTAAAAGCCGCGTCGTTTACCTGAAGTTTTTCGAGAGCGTCTTTTACATTTTCGTATTTTTCGCCCTCGGCAGGGTAGATTCCGCAGTATACCATAGACTGGGCTTTTTTATAGCCCGGCAGCATCTCCCCGGTCGGGTCTTCTTCGAGGGTTATGGTGTCGCCGACTCTGGCGTCAGCCACCTGCTTGATACTGCCGCATATGTAGCCTACTTCTCCCGCTCTCAGCTTTTCGACCGGAACCTGTCCCGGTATACACATGCCGACTTCCGTGACCTCATACTTTTTGCCGGTGTTCATCAGGCGTATGATATCTCCTTTGGCGACCTGTCCGTCAAAGATCCTCGTATATATCACCACGCCTTTGTAATTGTCGTATTTTGAATCGAAGATCAGCGCTTTAAGTTTGCCGTCCGGATCTCCTGAAGGCGCCGGTATATCCTTTATAATCCTTTCGAGGAGCTCATCTATCCCAAGTCCCTCTTTGGCAGATATGAGCGGCGCGTCAGAGGCGTCAAGCCCTATCACTTCTTCTATCTCATCTTTTGTTTCCTCGGGACGCGCCGACGCAAGATCTATCTTGTTCAGCACCGGCAGGATTTCCAGATTCTCGTCAAGAGCCAGATAAACGTTCGCGAGAGTCTGCGCTTCCACTCCCTGGGTGGCGTCAACTACAAGAACAGCCCCCTCGCAGGCGGCGAGGCTTCGGGAAACTTCATAGTTAAAGTCCACATGCCCCGGCGTATCTATCAGGTTGAGTTCATAGTCGTGACCGTCACGGGCGTGATAGCGTAGCCTCGTGGTCTGAAGTTTGATGGTTATCCCTCTCTCCCTCTCCAGATCCATGTTGTCGAGATACTGTTCTTTCATATCCCTCTCGTCCACAAGACCGGTCTTTTCGATAAGGCGGTCCGCCAGGGTGGATTTGCCGTGGTCAATATGAGCTATTATGCTGAAATTTCTTATATATTTCTGATAATTTTTCTCTGTCATTTTTTCCTCACTGAAAACATTTTCTTACATATCCTATTTTAATGTAAATCAAGGCTGTTTTCAATGAAAACTTGCAGCCGGCCGCTTATGCCGCCGGCTGTTCCGTACATAAGCGCTCCCTGCCTGTCCACATGAAGGACCGCGAGAGTGGCGGCGAAAAACAGTATCGCCGCCAGCAGAAATGTTCTTAAATTCTTCATTCGTTACCGCCTCTTTCTCTTCAGCTCTTTTTCAAAGTATCCGCCAGTATATTTCCGAATATCTCCGCGGTATTCCGGCAGTCCTGTATGTCGTTTGTATTGTAGCCTATCTCAAGAAGCAGATACTTTGAAGAAAGATTCTGATTATATATGTATCCCCTTTCGAGCACCTTTCCTGTAAAGCCGCTGTAATTTTCTTTTGCCGTCCGGTTGAGACTGTCTACAAAAGCTCTGTTATCCTGATATGTTGACGCTCCCGTTCCGATGACGTAAGAATACCTGGCGCAGGACTTGCCTCCCGTAGACACTGTGGCAGCCGGCGTATCAGAGGCTATGGCGTCACGGTGCAGGTCGATCACACACCTTATGGTAGGATATTGATCCAGCAGTTTCTCTACGGTCTGATAAGATCTGTTATATGAATTGTTGTATGAGGGATCGTCGTGAAGGGTCTTATCGTGCACAACCGCGATGCCCTGTTTTTCGAGAGTGGCAGAGAGTGTATTTCCCACATCTCTGACAGTGTTTTCCTCTGATTTTGAGTGGAAATTTCCGCCTGAAGAAGGAAGATACGACTCGGTGGCATGGGTGTGGACTATAAGCACCTGCGGGTCGTCTCCGGTTACTGCCGGCTCCTCCTCTTCTTTTTCAGTTTCTTTGTTTTCTTTTTCGGCTTCTTCCGCCGGAGGATTCTCGTTATCCCTCGAATCTGTAAGTTCAATGCCCATTGAGGGGTAAGCGGCGCTTATACACATTACGCCCAGATCCGTGGCGGAAATCTGCCGGCTCTCCCCGGTCTGTCCGACGGAGGGCACGGGATCATTCCCGTCACCGAGTTTCACCGTAAGAAAACAGCATACCGCCGTACTCAGTATATATATCAGAATTGCTGTCCCGGTCAGAATTTTTTTCATCAAGCTTATTACTTCTCCTCAGATAAAGTTTCGCTTTATGAATATATGCCGGGATGCAGTGTTATATTTATGGCATTTGAGATAATATCAGAAAAATCTTTTATTATCCTGTCTATGTCGGTGGAAGTGACTATCATATCAAGATCCCGGCTTTCAATATATCTTTCTGTGGCTTCTTCGTCCCAGGAAGCTATTATCTCTGACGCTTCGGCTATCAGCGTCCGGGAATCTATGACAGTAGGGACTCCTATGGCTACTACCTTGCAGCCGAGTGTCTCTCTGCTGATCGCCTTTCGCCTGTTTCCCATGCCTGCTCCCGGCTCTATTCCCGTATCGCATATCTGTATGGTGGTACTGAGCCTTTTCAGATCTCTGGCCGCGAGAGAGTCGATTATGACGGTAACATCCGGTTTTACAAGAGACACCGCCTTTTCAATGAGGTCGGCCGTTTCCATTCCCGTCACCCCCGTAACCGATGGGTTGAATCCGCTCACATTGGCCATTTCCCAGTCTCCGTCCGCATCGAACATTTTAAAAAGATGCGCCGTTATCCTGACCTTGTCTACAGTATGAGGCCCCAGACTGTCCGGTGTCACTTTTTCATTTCCGAGTCCGACAACGAGAACTTTTAGTGAATAGCTGAAAGGTATCATCTTTGTCAGCTCATCCGCGAGAGCCCGGGACGTTCTTTCTTTGATGCCGTCTTTTTCCCGCAGCACCGCTTCGGACTCTATCGTCACATACGTTCCCTTTGGCTTTCCCAGAGCTTTTTCTCCTTCGGGACTTTCGATGATGATCTCCGTCACCGTGATATCTTCGTCTTTCTGAATCTTTCTGCTCACATATCCGCCGGCGGCTCCGGCGGTTTTTTTGCGCGCCCTTTCAAGCATTTCCTGACTTTCTAAGGCCAGATCTGTCCTGTACTTCATCAGATCCTCCTGTTTTTTACTTCAATTTAGAGTCTGCCCTATCATCGGCTGATTATTCGCCGCCTGCTCATCTCCGAACGTCCCGAACGCTTAAAAAAACAAAGTTTCTGCTTCTTTTTCTTTAGTTAATATGATCTTGAAAAAATACAAAAAAATATTGTATACACGGTGTTGACAAGGCCAATCAGTAGTTTTACAATGAGATTGTAAAGACTTTGTTTTATAAGTAACAAAACCATATTCTATGTGAAGAGAAGAGGAGATTAAGCATGGCAAAGATCGTTGATCAGTACATCGAAATCGCAAAAAAGAGAAATCCCGGCGAACCGGAATTTCATCAGACCGTTGAGGAAGTTCTCACTTCCATCGAGCCTGTATTGGAGGCCCATCCGGAATACATCGAATCAGGTCTTATCGAAAGACTGATCGAGCCTGAAAGAGGAATTTCTTTCAGAGTAGTATGGACCGACGACAATGGCAAAGTTCATGTAAACAGAGGCTACAGATATGAGTTCAACAGCGCCCTGGGACCTTACAAGGGCGGTCTGAGATTTGCGGCCAACGTATATCCAGGCATTATCAAATTCCTGGGATTCGAGCAGATCTTTAAGAACAGCCTGACCGGACTTCCTATCGGCGGCGGCAAAGGCGGTTCAGACTTCGATCCTAACGGCAAGTCAGACGCTGAGATCATGCGTTTCTGTCAGGCTTTCATGACAGAACTCTACAGACATATCGGACCTAATACCGATGTTCCTGCCGGAGACATCGGCGTAGGAGCCAGAGAAATCGGATATCTGTTCGGTCAGTACAAGAGAATCGTCAACAGATATGAGGGCGTTCTGACCGGTAAAGGTCTTGCGTTCGGCGGACTGGCCGGAAGAACAGAAGCTACCGGATACGGTATCGTTTTCTTCGCCAGAGAGATGCTGAAACACTGCGGCGAAAACCTCAAGGGCAAGAGAGTCGCCATTTCCGGTTTCGGTAATGTAACCTGGGGAACAGCTACCAAGCTCAACGAACTGGGAGCCAAAGTCATCACTATTTCCGGACCTGACGGATATATCCTGGACGAAGACGGAATTTCCGGAGAAAAAGTAGATTATCTGCTTGAACTCAGAGGCTCCGGCAAGAACATCTGCGCTCCTTACGCAGACAAGTTCCCTGGCGCCAAATTCTTCCCTGGCAAAAAACCTTGGGAAGTTAAGGCAGATCTGTATATCCCTTGCGCCACACAGAATGAAATACATATGGAAGACGCAAAAGAAATGGTCGCCAACGGCTGCAAGTTCCTCTGCGAAGGTTCCAACATGCCTACAACTAACGATGCCCTCAAATATCTGATGGATAACGGAGTTATCGTAGGACCTTCAAAGGCTGCCAACGCCGGCGGAGTTGCCTGCTCCTGCATCGAAATGGGACAGAACGCGGGACACACCGTATTCTCACCTGAACAGGTTTACGCTCAGCTGGAGACTATCATGGTAAACATCCACAAACACTCTGCTGAAGCAAGCGAGAAGTACGGTCTCGGCTACAACCTGGTAGCCGGAGCGAACATCGCCGGATTTGAAAAAGTTGCTGAAGCAATGATGGCTCAGGGACTTGTATAATCAAGCTCCACTTCGGGCGCCCCATGGCGCCCGTTTTTTTATGGCTCTATGAGCCCGTACCGAATGTACCGACTAAAAGGCGGCAAATCCCCGATAAAGTCGGAACGACTCCGACCTTATCGGAAAAAAAGTGAATTTGGTCGGAGGCTCCGGGAGCAAATTCGATTAAAAAGCGGCAAACAGGGATCATATCAGTGATTTAATTGCATTATTTCCCAGTTTTACCCCGACTTAAATCTGATTTTTGAAAAAACAGTTGGAACCGTCCCCGACCAAACAACCATTTTTCGCTGAAAGGTTGGAACGGAGTTAAAAATATCTTCACAGGATAAAGAAA
>UMHQ01061570.1_pt1 | contig 11865 bp, 9 predicted proteins | sample 1965531 | NCBI WGS metagenome assembly UMHQ01 (sample SAMEA4836098, study PRJEB28245) | human gut metagenome | biome: gut microbiome; material: fecal sample | place: Denmark | collected 2008
GGTAGCGGTCGCCGGTATCCGGCAGCAGGGCCACGATGGTCTTACCCTCGTTCTCGGGGCGCTTGGCCAGCTCGATGGCCGCCCACAGCGCCGCGCCGGAGGAGATACCCACCAGCACGCCCTCGCTGTGACCTACCTCCTTACCCAGCTTGAAGGCGTCGTCGTTGTCCACAGGGATGATCTCGTCATACACCTTGGTATCCAGCACGTCGGGCACGAAGCCGGCGCCGATGCCCTGGATCTTGTGGGAACCGGCCACGCCGGTGGACAGCACGGCGGAGGACTTGGGCTCCACCGCCACCACCTTTACGGCGGGGTTCCGGGACTTCAGATACTGGCCCACGCCGGTGACGGTGCCGCCGGTGCCGACGCCGGCCACGAAGTAGTCCACTTTGCCGTCGGTATCGGCCCAGATCTCGGGGCCGGTGGTCTCAAAGTGGGCCTTGGGGTTGGCGGGGTTCACGAACTGACCGGGCACGAAGCTGTTGGGGATCTCCTTGGCCAGCTCGTCGGCCTTGGCGATGGCGCCCTTCATGCCCTTGGCGCCCTCGGTCAGCACCAGCTCCGCGCCGTAGGCCTTCATCAGCTGGCGGCGCTCCACGCTCATGGTCTCCGGCATCACGATGATGATCCGGTAGCCCCGGGCGGCGGCCACGGAGGCCAGACCGATGCCGGTGTTGCCGGAGGTAGGTTCAATAATGACGCTGCCCTCCTTCAGCAGGCCCTTGGCCTCGGCGTCGTCGATCATGGCCTTGGCGATACGGTCCTTGACGCTGCCGGCGGGGTTAAAGTACTCCAGCTTGGCCAGCACCTTGGCCTTCAGGCCGAACTTTTTCTCAATATGGGTCAGCTCCAGCAGGGGGGTCTTACCGATCAGCTGGTCAGCGGAAGTGTAAATGTTAGACATAACGATTCTCCTTTTCGATATCACATATATTGTTTATTTCAGATGGTCTGCGGTGCGCTCCGGCGCGGAAAACAGCTGCCGCCGCAACATCGGAGATACGTATGCCCTTTCCGGCGTCTCATGGCCCACCCTCCCTTTTGTCTCGTAATTACTACCTATCCGGTAGGTTGGTTACGTTATACCACGCCTGCCGGTATTTGTCAACGGGGAATTTGTATTTCGCGGAAAATCTTTTCACCCGCCGCGGCGCAGGGCATAGAATGAGAACGGAGAGGCTCTCTCCGTATTTTTTGTGACAGGAGGTCACAGGTTTTATGAGCATACATCTCCGTCATGCTGCCGCCTGCTATCAGGCCCCCGACGGGGAGGTGGAGGCGGTACGCGACGTATCCTTTGACGTGGCGCAGGGGGAGTTCGTCAGTCTGGTGGGGCCCTCCGGCTGCGGCAAGTCCACGCTGCTGAGCGCCATCGCCGGGCTGGAGCCGCTGACCGGCGGTACCGTCAACGTGGCGGGGCAGCCGGTGACGGGCCCCTCCCGCCGCGTTGGGTTCATGCCCCAGCGGGATCAGCTGTTTGAGTGGAAGAGCATCTGGGACAACGTAACGCTGGGTCTGGCGGTGCAGCGCGAGAGAGGGAGCGCCGCCTATGACCACGTGCGGGAGCTGCTGGACCGCTACGAGCTGTCGGGCTTTGCGGGAAAGCGGCCCTGCCAGCTGTCCGGCGGCATGCGGCAGCGCTGTGCGCTGATCCGGACACTGGCCTCGGATCCGGAGATCCTGCTGCTGGATGAGCCGTTTTCCGCGCTGGACTATCAGACGCGCCTTGCGGTATCGGCGGACATCTGGCGTATCATCCGCCAGGAGGGCAAGACGGCTCTGCTGGTGACTCACGACATCGCGGAGGCGGTGAGCATGTCCGACCGCGTGGTGGTGCTGTCCGCCCGCCCCGCCGTGGTGAAAACCGTTCTGGACATGGGCGCGCTGCGTGGCCTGCCGCCGCTGGAGCGGCGAAGCACAGCGGAGTTCCACCGCTATTTCGACTTGATATGGAAGGAGCTGGACGTTCATGGCTGACGCTTCCCTGTCGCCCCGCCGTCTGGCGTATCTGGCCGGTGTACGGCGGCAGAAGCGGCGGGTCCGCATCTGGCAGCTCGCGCTGCTCATCGGCCTGTTCGGCTTTTGGGAGCTGAGCTGCCGCACCGGCCTGTCCGATGGCTTTCTGGTCAGCTGCCCCAGCCGCATGGCCGCCACATTCTGGTCGCTGTGCCGCTCCGGTCAGCTGCTGCACCACATCGGCGTGTCGTGTCTGGAGACGGTGCTGGGCTTCACCGCCGGCACCCTGCTGGGCACGGCGGCAGCCATCCTCATGTGGTGGTCGGACACGGCGGCCCGCATTTTAGACCCGTATCTGGTGGTGCTGAACGCCCTGCCCAAGACGGCACTGGGCCCCATCTTTATCGTCTGGATGGGCGCCGGGACGGGGGCCATCGTCACCATGACGCTGGCCATCTCGCTGATCGTGACGATCCTGAACATGTATACCGGCTTTCGGGCCACCGATCCGGAAAAGGTGCGCCTGATGCGCACGCTGGGAGCCACACGGCGTCAGATCCTGTGGATGCTGGTGTTTCCCGCCAACTGCCCCACCCTGTTTTCCACGCTGAAGGTCAACGTGGGCCTGTCGTGGGTGGGCGTCATCATGGGTGAGTTTCTGGTCTCGCGGGCCGGTCTGGGCTATCTCATCGTCTACGGCTCTCAGGTATTCAACATGGATCTGGTGATGACCAGCGTGCTGATCCTGGCGGCTGCGGCGGTGCTGATGTACCTGCTGGTGCTGCGTGCGGAAAATATCCTGAATCACTATTGGGGGGTACGATCATGAAGAAACTGTTGACATTTTTCTGCGTCGCCGCCCTGCTGCTTCCGGTGCTGCTCACCGGCTGCGGCAGCGGCGGCGCCACCACGGTGCGGCTCAACGAGGTGACACACTCCGTGTTCTACGCGCCGCAGTACGTGGCCATGAGCCTGGGCTTCTTCGCCGACGAGGGGCTGAACGTGGAGCTGACCAACGGCGGCGGGGCGGATAAGGTCATGACCGCCGTGGTGTCCGGCAGCGCCGACATCGGTCTGGCGGGGCCGGAGAGCTGCATCTATATCTACAATCAGGGCAAGGACGACCACCCCGTGATCTTTGCCCAGCTCACCAAGCGGGACGGCTCGTTCCTGGTGGGCCGCACCGGCGGCAGCTTCTCCTGGGAGGACCTGCGGGGCGCCACGGTCATCGGCGGCCGCAAGGGCGGTGTGCCGGAGATGACGCTGGAGTACGTCATGAAGCAGAACGGCGTGGTGCCGCAGGTGGACGCGGTGGTGGACACCTCCGTGCAGTTCAACATGATGGCCGGTGCCTTCACCGGTGGTCAGGGGGACTATGTGACGCTGTTTGAGCCCACCGCCACCGAGGTAGAGCAGGCCGGTCACGGCTACGTCCTGTGCTCCATCGGCGAAGCCTCCGGCGAGATCCCCTATACTGCCTATTTCGCCAGCCAGAGTTATATGGCCGCGCATCCCGACGTGGTGCAGGGCTTCACCAACGCCATTGCCCGGGCCCAGCGCTGGATCGCGGAGCACACGGACCGCGAGGTGGCGGAGGCCATCTGCGATCAGTTCCCCGACACCAGCCTTGACGTGCTGGAGGCCGTCACGGCCCGTCACCGGCAGATCGACGCCTGGAACGAGGTACCCCGCATGGAGCAATCCGCGCTGGAGCGTCTGGAGACGGTGATGACCGAGGCCGGTGAGCTGCAGAAGGAGGACTGGGTGGACTTCACCCAGCTGGTAGACAACAGCTACGCGGACAAAGCCGCCGCACAGCTGGGCTAACCGTCTGCGTCAGGCATAGCGTGTCACGGAAAAAGAGGGAGAACGCGGAGCGTTCTCCCTCTTTTTTATTTACGCATCGTCCGCCTCCTTCGCAGGCCGCGCCGCCTGCGGCCAGAGCGGTGCTTCTTCCCCGCTGGTGGCCACATACAGGTCCTCGCACCTCTGCTGGGCCGCCGTCAATGTCTCGATGGCCCGCTCCATGGCATCCATGGCCGTCAGATACATCGCCTTGTAGTCCGCCATCTCCGTTCCTCCCTTCTTCATTTGATATCTTTTTGATATCATTTTGAATTCTTATTATACAGCATCGGAATGATATCATCAAGCCATCAAATTGAAGTGGGTGATGTCATGGCAAACTACTATACGCCGTTTTCGCTGCGGGTCTCCGAGGAGCTGCTGGACAAGGTGAAGCAAATCGCGGCCGCGCACAAGCGCTCCGCCAACAAGGAGATAGAGTTCGCGCTGGAGCAATACGTGGCCGCCTACGAACAGGAGCACGGGAGCATCCGCCTGCCGCCGCAGGCGTAACACATCATGAAAAAAGAGGGAGAACGCTCCGCGTTCTCCCTCTTTTTTCAGCTCAGTGCGCTGATGATGCTCTGGTACTTGTTGATGTCCGAGCCGCCGTTCCACGTCATAAAGCCGCCGCTGCAGCCGGTGTCCCGCAGAGCTCTGACCTCCGCCGCCACCTCCTCCGCGCCGTAGGTATTGTACGGCTCGCGAATGGCGTTGTAGGCCTGTATCCATGTGCGCACCGCCGCCGGAGAGGCTGTCTCCGCCTGCCGCGCCGCCGCGGCCGCGCCGAACATGTGTACCGTGTCGTAGGGGTGCTCCCAGGGCTTGTAGTCCCCCTGGGCGCTGTAATGGTCGGGATAGGGCATGCCGGAGATGGCGTCCACCGCCGCGCTGATGGCCGGCCAGTACTGGCCGCAGGCGGTGACGTAGGGATTGGCGCACTCGCCGAACACGTCGCCGGACAGATAGTACCCCGCGCTGTGGAGCCGCTCCGCCGCGTACAGCAGGAACCTCTGCACCGCCTGGGCCTTGCTCTCGCCGTAGGCGTTGCGGTAGTCGATGGTCCCCGCCTTCTCGTAGCTATACGCCCCATCGGGGAAGCGGATATAGTCGAACTGGATCTCGTTGAAGCCCAGAGCCGCCGCCTCCAGCGCCAGATCCACCTTGTACTGCCACACCGTCCGGTCGTAGGCGCTGGGCCAGTACATGGAGCTGATCTTCAGAGGCGTACCCTCCAGGTCGCAGATGACCTGCTCCGGATGGTCCGCCGCCAGATGGGCGTCGTTGAACACGGTGATGCGTCCGATGAGGTAGTATCCCGCAGCCTTCAGCTTCTGAATGTTGGTCTGGAAGTTTTCTCTGGTGTCCATGGCCGCCGCGTAGGCGGACGGGCTGTACTGCTGCATCACCGGCGAGGCGTAGGACACGGCGGTACCGTCTACGATGTCCACCACGAAGGCGTTGACGCCGCTGCCCTCCGCCACGCGCAGGTAGCTGTCGGCGTACTGGACGGCGGAGCCGTTGAGGTACAGGGCCCGCACCTCATCGGGCATGACGTTGCCCTCGATGGCCCCCTTCTCCACAGGGTAGTAGTCCAGCCCCGCTGCATCGCCGCCGCCCCAGCTGTCGCCGCGGGAGGCGTGGAGCTGATACAGCTCCGCATCGTACTGGGCCAGGGCCTCGTCCTCTGTCATGCGGACGTTGGCAGCGGCGATATAGCCCTCGCCCCGCTGGCAGGACACCTGCCAGCGCAGCACCTCGCCGTTTTCGTCCAGCCCGTCGAAGCCGGTGACAGCGAGGGCCATGCCCTTTTCCACGGCGCAGCCCGGGACAGCCCCGGTCTCATCCAGCAGGCTCATGCCCCGCAGGGCGTACACCGTCTCCACCTGTACCGTCCGGCTGAGATCATCGGCCAGATGGGACGCGTCCAGCAGGACGTACCCCTCGCCGTTGACCACGCGGACGCGGCCGTCCTCACGGGGCGTCTCCACGTCTGCGGCCACGTAGGCCACCTGACTGCCCCGCACCAGTACGCCCAGCTCCGCGCCGCTGTCGGCGTCGTACACCGGCGCGGACGCCGTCTCCGACGCCACGTAGCCGATGGCCGTCTCCGGCGCCTTCGGCGGCTGCAGCTGCCGGTAGATATACACGCCCAGAACGGCCACCGCCGCCAGCGCCAGCAGGATAAAGAGGATCCCCGCGGTGCGGCCGGCGCTGCCGGTTTTCTCTTTTGTTGACATAGGCAAATTCTCCTTGTGCTCGTTGGTGTTACAGCGGACATTATACGATATTCTCCGCCATATTTCCACCCTGTTCTTCCTGCGGCGGCAAAATTTCCCCCCTTTTTCCGTTTTTCCCCACATTTCCGGTAGACAACGGTGGGAACGAATGGTATACTGTCAGTGATTATGTAAATCAGCGGCGTTCTCCGCCGCTTTGACGACTACTGAAAAGGCAGGGTGTATGCGATGAAAAGGATGAAGCGGAGCACCGCCATGGTGCTGGCCGCCGCCGTGGTGCTGAGCCTGCTGGCCACGGCGCTGCTGGCCGCCAGCAAGAACTGGCAGGACGCGGGACTGGGCGACCTGAGCCAGTACTACGAGACGGGCAACAGCGCCGACCCCGGCTACGTCTCCACCGTCCGCGGCGACAGCGGCGGCACGTCCTACGGCATCTATATGTTCGCCAGCAACGCCGGCACGCCCCTGAGCTTCGTCCAGTGGCTGCAGGAGTTCAAGTCCGGCTCCATCTACCGCGACATGGGCGACACGCTGTATAACGCCTACGCCTACGACCGCAACGGCAAGTACTCGCCCGGCTACGGCAGCAATTTCAACGCCACCTGGCGCAGCGTGGCTGATGACTACCCCGACGAGTTCATGCAGTCCCAGAAGGACTATTGGGAGACCCACGCCTATGCGGACCTGCTGAAGAACATCAAGTCCGCTGTCCCCTCCTTCGATCTGGATGACTACTCCGTGGCTCTGCGCAATGTGTTCTGGAGCCGCAGCGTCCACCACGGCGCAGGTGTGATCCGCGGCGCCAGCAGCAGCGATGGGCGCAGCGGCGCCACCGGCGTCATCCTCCGTGCCTTCGACTCTCTGGGCGGCTTCAAGAACCAGAGCGAGGCCCAGCTGATCCAGGCCATCTACGCCGAGTGCAGCCGTCTGGACAAGACCCCCGAGCCCAAGCGCATGACCGGCGACACCGCCAGCAAATACGGCGTATCCGGCCAATCCATGGCTTATTTCAGCGCCAACTCCGGCGACGTGCAGCTCAGCGTGTACAGCCGCCTGCACGTCAATGAGCCGGCGGACGCGCTGGTAATGCTCTACGCCAACTCCGACGCCCCGCTGGCCGACGGTGCCTACCGCCTGTCGCCCCGCGGCACTACGGACCGCGGCATGGCCGCCGACCTGTCGGGTCTTACCAATATCTCCTCTGCCGCCTCCGTGCAGCTGACGTACTTCGCCAGCGGCTACTACACCCTGACGGTGGGCGATAAGCGCCTCAGCGATAACGGCGGCAAGGTCACGCTGGCCTCCGCCACTGCCGGCAACGAGCAGCTGTGGGCCCTCACCGGCGACAGCCCCTACTATCTCCAGAACCGCGCCACCGGCCGCTATCTGGCGCTCGCGGACAACAGCGTGTCCACTGTGAAGGACACCGCCGGCGCCACCAAGCTCCAGCTCACCGCCGATGGCAGTGTCTGGGGCGCCGAGGGTCTGTTCTACCCCGGCAGCGAGGGCAATGAAACCCAACTGCTGGCCAATAAATCCTCTTACCCCGTCCGCGGCGTCATCACCAGCAGCCTGCCCATCACCAGCGTCACCGTGAAGGCGGTGTCCTCCAGCGGCAGCACCGGCTTTACCGCCACCAGCAGCATCAAGGGCACCGTCTACTCCTACGACCTGTGGAAGCTGGACAGCGCCTGCGCCTTCAGCCGCCTCAGCGTCGGCGAGTACACCCTGACCATCACCGCGACAAACAGCGCAGGCACCGTGACTCTGGCGGAGTCCCAGTTCAAGGTCAACGCCAACAGTTCCTTCAGCCCCGGCGACCTCTCCGACGAGGAGTACGCCGTGTCCTTCCAGATAGGCGACGTGGTGGTCGAAAGCCGCATGTACCGCCTTACCGACACCTACGGCGAGCTGCCCACGGTGGATGAGGCCGGCTTCCAGGGCTGGTACCGCGAGGACGGCACGGAGATCTCCCCCAACTCGCCGGTGGCCGCCTCTAACCACACGCTTTACGCCCGCTTCGGCGACCTCTACACCGTCACCTTCCAGGTGGACGGCGAGACGGTCCGCACCTTCAAGCTGGCCCAGGGCGATCTCATCACCGCCCCTGCCAACCCCGTGAAGGCGGCGGACAGCAAGTACACGTACAGCTTCAAGAACTGGGTGGACCAGAACGGCGATGTTTTTGCCCCCAAGGCCACCTACATGGGCACCAAGGACATCACCTACACCGCCCAGTTCACCAAGACCGCCAAACCCGACCACGGCAGCGGCGATCCCACGGAGCCCTCCGGCGCGTTCCTCACCGGTATCGCGCCCCAGACCTCCGTCAAGACGCTGAACGACTCCGGCTACACCGTGTATGACGGCAAGAAGGAGATCACCTCCGGCTACGTGGGCACGGGCATGACCGCCGTCGACGGCAGCTCCAGCCTGACCATCGTCGTCACCGGCGATGTCACCGGCGACGGCCGCATCACCATCACCGATGTGGTCAAGCTCCAGAACTACGCCGCCGGCGCAGGCGACCTGAACGAGGCCGCGCTGAAAGCCGCCGACATCAACGGCGACGGCCGTGTCACCATCACCGATGTGGTCCAGGCGGCCCAGGTCACCGTGGGCCAGCGCACCATCTGAGCAGGAGGTACTCCATGAAAAACAAACTGCTTCGCACCGCCCTTTCCCTGGTCACAGCGTGCCTGCTGGTGCTGGCCATCCTGCCCCAGCGGGCGGAGGCCGCCGGCGCGTCCCTCTCCGGCAGCAGCAGCGTCCAGGCCGGCAATTCCGTGACGCTGACCCTGTCCGTGGACAGTAAGATCCTCGGCCTGACGGCGGACCTGAACTGCGGCGACGGCCTGACCTTCACCAACTACTCCTGCTCCGTCAGCGGCTGGAGCATTCTTGTGAACCAGAACCATTTCAGCGTCTATGGCACCAACAGCGCCAGCGGCGGCATCATCACCGTGACGCTGAAGGTATCCTCCAGCGTTCAGGGCGGCGCGGCCCTCAGCGCCAGCTTCAGCAACATCGTAGCCTCCGACGGCGAGACCGACATCGACGTGGGCACCGCCAGCTGGACCGGCAGCGTGGCCGCCGCGCCCAGCGGCGACTGTACCCTGTCCGCCATCATGTGCGGCAACGCCACCCTGTCCCCCGCCTTCTCCTCCGGCACCACGTACTACACCGCCAAGGTCCCTTATAGCGTGTCCAAGCTGAGTCTGGATTATAACCGCAACGACAAGGGCCAGACCGTCAACATCAGCGGCAACGACCTGGCCGTAGGCGTCAATACCGTCACCCTGAAGGTCACGGCGGCCAACGGCACCACCAAGTCCTACGTCATCGAGGTCACCCGCGAGCAGGACCCCAACTACAAGGCCTCCACCGATGCCGCTTTATCGGCGCTGGGCATTGAGGGTGCGACCCTCAGTCCCGCCTTCAGCAGCACCGTCCACGACTATGTGGCCTATGTGCCCTTTGAGACAAAAACGGTGAAGGTCAACGCCTCCGCCAACGACAGCAAGTCCAGCGGCATCACCGGCACCGGCGACATCACGCTGGACAAGGAGGGCGACAACCCCATCTCCGTGGTATGCACCGCCGAGGACAAGACCACCAAACTGGAGTACACCGTCCATGTGGTCCGTATGCCGGAGTACACCGGCACCCTGCCCGTGATCTCCGCGGCGGAGCCGGAACCGGAGCCGGAACCGGAGCCCGAGCCCGAGCCGGAGACTCCCATGCTCCAGATCCCCGTGAGCATCAAGCTGCCCCTGCTGGGTGAGGTCCGCACCGTGGTCGCCCTGATCGGCGGCGTGGTGCTGGTGGCCGCCCTGCTGTTCCTGCTTGGCCTGTTCATCGGCCGCGGCACCGGCGGCGGTCCCGATGATGACGGCAACGGCCCCGATGACCGCGATGACCGCCCCGACCGCGGCGGCAGAGACCACCGCGAGGAGCGCGAGGAGCGCCGCGAGCGCCGTCACCCTGCGCCGGAGCGTTCCCGCCCCGCGCCCCGCATCGTGCCCCGTCAGGCGGAGCCGGTACAGCAGCCCGCTCCCAAGGCCCGTGACTGGAAGGACTTCGACATCCCGCTGGACGATGAGCCCACTGTCAGGCCCGCGCCTCAGCCCGCCGCTCCCGACAAGGACCTGCTGGCGGACACGGTGGATCAGGTACTGGCGGACGAGCCCACTCCCAAGGACGAGGAGGACGTGCGCACCATGTCCCTGGAGGACCTGCTGAAGGACATTCGCAGCATGTAACAAAAAAGAGTACGGACGCTTTCGCGTCCGTACTCTTTTTTTCTCACAGCGCCCCCTTGGGGCAGTTCTTCACACACTCCATGCACAGAATGCACTCCGTGCCGTTGACCCGCCGGCGGGAGTTGTCCGTCATGTCCACCTCCATGGGGCACACCCTTCTGCACCGCCCGCAGGACACGCATTTGCTCTTGTCGCAGGTGATACGGACCAGGGAAAAATAGCTCATGGGCTTTAAGAACACCGTCACAGGGCACAGGTACTTGCAGAAGGCGCGGTTGTCCCGAAACGCAAAGGCCAGCAGGATACCTGCCCCGTAGTACAGTGCGTTGCCGATGACAAAGGCCCAGAACATGATGCGCTCCAGGTGCCCCACATTGGCCAGAAACAACGCCGCCACAAAGACCAGCGACAGTGTGAACGTCACGTACCGCAGCCAGCCGATGGGCTTCCGCGGCGTCTGCGGCACCTTGTAGGGCAGGAAGTCCAGCACCATGGCCGTCCAGCAGGCGTACCCGCACCAGCCTCGCCCGAACAGCAGCGGCCCGAAGATCTTGGCCACGGCGTAGTGGATGGTGGCCGCCTCGAACACGCCGGTGAACAGGTAGTACCAGAACCCCTCGATCTGCATATTCTCCCCGCAGATCAGGCCCAGATACACCAGCATATACGATCCCACCAGCAGCTGCGTCACCCGTCGGGCGTGCTTGTATTTTCCCACGAACAGCGCCGTCCCCAGGGCGATAGAGCCGCCGATATAGCTAAAATTAAAGAGGTAGAACAGGTTGTCCTTGGTGAGCCACAGCACCACGGCCACCGTCTCGAACACCGCCAGCAGCGCCAGCGAGGGCAGATACTTCTTCATACCCTTACTGCCCTCTGCGGAGCAGGGAGGCCGCCTCGCGGGCCGCCGAAGCCGCGTCCTCGGTGTAGGCATCTGCGCCGATCTCGTCGCAGAAGCTCTGGCTGATAGGCGCACCGCCCACCAGGATCTTCACCCTTCCGCGGATGCCCATCTCCTCCGCCAAACGCACCACGTCCCGCATCTCCTGCATGGTGGTGGTCAGCAGGGAGGAACAGGCGATGATGCCGCAGTTCTGGTGCAGCGCGGCCTCCACGAATTTCTCCGGCGCCACGTCCACGCCCAGGTCCACCACCTCAATGCCGCTGCCCTCCATCATGATCTTCACCAGATTCTTGCCGATGTCGTGCATATCGCCCCGCACCGTACCGATGCAGGCGCGGCCCAGCCTCTCTGTGCCGCTGCCGGCCATGCGGGGCCGCAGCAGCTCCAGAGCTGCCTGCATACACCGCGCCGCCATCAGCATCTCCGGCACGAAGGCGATACCGGCGGAAAAGTCCACGCCCAGCCGGTCCATGCCCCGCATCAGCCCGCCGGACAGGATGTCCGCCGCCGCAATGCCCTGATCCAGCGCCTCCCGGCACAGGGCCAGCACCTTTTTCTGCTGTCCCCGCTGCAAGGCCGCCGCCACGCGGTCCAGCGCGTTGTCGCCGCTCTCCGCAGTCCGGACGGCATCGCCGCTCTCCTTCTGCGCCAGCAC
>UMHQ01034421.1_pt1 | contig 11842 bp, 13 predicted proteins | sample 1965531 | NCBI WGS metagenome assembly UMHQ01 (sample SAMEA4836098, study PRJEB28245) | human gut metagenome | biome: gut microbiome; material: fecal sample | place: Denmark | collected 2008
CAAGAGCAAAGAAATGGGGTGGAACGGGCAGTAGGGGCCACAATCCACCTCCCAAGAAAACGGCGCACACGCACCAGCCCCCTGCAAAAGTCGGGCGAGGAACGTCCCGACCACCGACCGGCAGCGCTCACGCGGATGGTGGAGACACCGAGGTAAAAAAAGCGCTTTTCTTTGGCGGCTCGACACCGTTTCTTTGGGCAAGCACCAAAGAAATGGGGTCGAATCGCAGGACAGGGCAAAGACCACCGCCCAACGTAACGGCGCACACGCACAAGAGTAAAGAAAAAGGGGGAACCCCCGGCGAGGGTTCCCCCTTAGACCCCCTCCTGCGCTTATGAGAGCATAAGGGGGTTCCGCGCTTAAGCGGAGCGCGGGCAGGGACTCCGCCCCTGCACCCCGCCGCCTTTGAAAAGGCGGGCGAAACTTTCAGACGCGCTTCGCGCAGAGAAGTGCGGGGAGGTATTTATGAAGATCATCTGTTTCGGGGACTCGAACACCTGGGGCTACGACCCGCGCTCATATCTCGGCGAGCGCTACCCCAAGGACGTGCGCTGGACGGGCCTGCTCTCGGCCCTGCCGGGGCTTGAGGTCGTCAACTGCGGCGTCAACGGCCGCACCATTCCCAACACACCCGCTCGCGTCAGCGCCGCCTGCGCCGAGCTGGGCCGATACCTCCCAGCCGACGTCCTCCTCGTCATGCTAGGCGGCAACGACCTCCTCTGCAGCCCCGACTTCCGCGCCGAGAACGTCGCAGAGCGCATGGAGCGCTTCCTGAGAGACGCCCTGCCGCGCCTCGAGCTGGGGCGAACGCTGCTCGTCTCGCCCCCGCCCATGCGGCCCGGAGCCTGGGTCGATGAGGAGCGGCTCGTCACGGAGTCTGCGCGCCTCGGCGGGTGCCTCGCGCGGACGGCGGAGGCGCTCGGCCTGGAGTTTGCGGACGCCGCGGCCTGGGCGCCGGGGCTCTGCTTTGACGGCGTGCACCTCGATGAGGCGGGGCACCGGGCCGTTTTCGAGGGCGTCAGGCGCGCGCTGGGGCTTTGAGGACGGGAGTGCGACAAATCCGCTCTTTATTTTCGCCGCCGGGCGTGGTATACTATATTGCCATTATCTTAAGGAGGTAAGCGCATGGGCGAGAACTATATAACCTGCAAGGATGAAAAGGGCAGCATCAACATCTCCGAGGATGTCCTCGTTTCGATGGTGCGCGCTGCCGTGAATGAGATAGACGGCGTGGCTTCCCTGGTGAACAACGCCGGGGCGGAGCTTGCCGAGCTGCTGGGCATCAAGTCCCCCGGCAAGGGCGTCAAGGTACAGATAAACGACGGCGTCATCACCGTCGACGTCATCATCATGGTCCGCTACGGCTCCAACGTCGTCAGCGTCGCCAAGCAGGTGCAGGACACCGTCACCGGCGCCGTTGAGTCCATGACCGGCATGGGCGCCCCGGTCGTGAACGTCCACGTCTCGGGCGTGGCCTTTGACAAATGACCAGGACGAAGGCCAGAGAACTGGCGATACGGCTTATATACGCCCAGGGCGCCTCGGGCGAGCAGCCCGAGGACCTGCTCGGCGGATTTTTTGAGGACGAGCACTTTGAGACTCTCGCGGACGAGGACGAGCTCTTCGGCAAGAAGCCGGACGAGGAGAGCCTCGGCTACATACGCACGCTCGTCTCCCTCTGCGCGGCCAACCGCGAGGAGATAGACTCATACATCGAGAAATATGCCATCGGCTGGCGGCCGGAGCGTATAACGCGCACCGCGGCGGCCGTGCTCCGCTGCGCCCTGGCGGAGCTGCTGTACGTGGAGGACGTCCCGCCCTCCGCCGTCATAAACGAGGCCGTGGAGCTTGCCAAGAACTATGAGGAGCCGGAGACGGTCGCCTTCATAAACGGCGTCCTCGGCGGCTTCATGCGCGGTGAGCGCGCCGCCGCGCCGGAGGAGTCATGATCGAACGCGAGCCGCTGAGCGTATCGGAGCTCAACGCCCGCATAAAGGGCCTCATCGAGTCCGATCCCGTGCTCGGCTCCGTCTATGTCCGGGGCGAGCTCTCAAACTACAAGGTCTACCCCTCGGGCCACCACTATTTCACGCTCAAGGACGCGGAATCCAGCCTGCGCTGCGTGATGTTCCGCTCGGCGGCCTCGAAGCTCCGCTTCCGGCCCGAGAGCGGCATGCGCGTCACGGCCTGGGGCCGCGTCGCCGTCTATCCGCGCGACGGGGCCTATCAGCTCTACTGCGAGGGCCTGATGCCCGAGGGCGCTGGCGATCTGCAGGTGGCCTATGAGCAGCTTAAGGCCAAGCTGGCCGCCGAGGGGCTCTTCGACCCCGCGCACAAAAAGCCCATCCCGCACTATCCGGAGCGCATCGCCGTCATCACGTCCTCGGCGGGCGCCGCGGTGCACGACATCATCCGCGTGCTGCGAAAGCGCTGGCCCGTGGCGAAGGTGGTGCTCCTGCCCGTGCGCGTGCAGGGCGTGGAGGCCCCGCCGGAGATCGCCGGCGCGCTGCGCTATGCCAACAAATACCGCGTCGCGGACGTCATCATAACCGGCCGCGGCGGCGGCTCCATAGAGGACCTCTGGGCCTTCAACGACGAGCGCGTAGCCCGCGCGATATATGCGAGCGAGTTGCCCGTCATCTCCGCCGTGGGCCACGAGCCGGACGTCACGATAGCCGACTTTGTCGCGGACCTGCGCGCCGCCACGCCGTCGAACGCGGCGGAGCTCGTCGCGCCCGACGTCTCGGAGCTGCGGGACGCCATCCGCTCGGCCTCGGCGCGGCTGGACCAGGCGATAGGCCGCGGCCTCTCGCAGAGGCGCACCGCGCTGACGGAGCTCGCCTCCCGCCGGGTCATGCAGAGCCCGACGGGCTTCATAGACCAGCGCCGCCTGGAGCTCGACTCCATCCGCCTGCGCCTGGACGCGGCGGCGACAGGGCGCTTGCACCGCGAACGGCAGGAGTTCGCCCGCCTCGCGGCGAAGCTGGACGCCCTCAGCCCTCTGAAGGTGCTGGGCCGCGGCTATTCGATAGCCCTGGACGCCGAGGGCCGCGCCGTGCGCGAGGCCGGGCAGCTCAAGGCCGGGGACAAACTGGATCTGCGCCTCTCCCGCGGCGGAGCAAAGTGCCTCGTGGAGAGCGTTTACGGAGGAGAAGACAATGGCTGTAAAGAAAAAGACCTTTGAGGAGTCCCTCTCCCGCCTGGGCGAGATAGTCCGCACCCTGGAGCGGGGCGACGCGCCGCTGGCCGATTCGCTCAAGCTCTTCGAGGAGGGCGCGACGCTCATCACGGCCTGCACCAAGCAGCTCGACGAGGCTGAGCAGAAGGTGGTCAAGCTCCGCAAGGGCCCGGACGGCGAGCCGGAGGAGCTGCCCTTTGAGGAGGCCGGGGAATGACCTTTGACGAGAGATACGCCGAGTATCTGGGCATGATAGAGCCCGCGCTCGCGGGATATTTCGGCCGGAAGGAGGGCCTGCCCTTCGACGGGCTGCTGGAGTCGATGGATTACAGCCTCACGGCCGGCGGCAAGCGCCTGCGCCCGACGCTGGTGCTGGAGTTCTGCCGCATCTGCGGCGGCGACGTGGAGGCGGCCCTGCCGGTCGCCTGCGCCGTGGAGATGCTGCACACCTACAGCCTCATCCACGACGACCTGCCCTGCATGGACAACGACGACCTGCGCCGCGGCAAGCCGACGAACCACAAGGTCTACGGCGAGTGCACCGCCGTCCTCGCGGGCGACGCGCTGCAGGCCGAGGCCTTCGGCACCATCCTCCGCTGCGGCCTGCCCGCCGAGCGGCGCGCCGAGTGCGCGGAATATCTCGCCGGCGCCGCCGGGGTGGACGGCATCTGCGGCGGCCAGTTCATGGACATGCGCGCCGACCCGCCGCAGGACGAGGCCTGGCTCACGGACCTGCAGGGCCGCAAGACGGGCAGCCTGCTCTCAGCCGCCTGCGCCATGGGCGCGGCCGCCGCGGGGGCGGGGGAGGACAAGACGGACCTCGCGCTGCAATACGGCGCGGCGCTCGGTGCGGCCTTCCAGATACGCGACGATATGCTCGACGTGCTCAGCACCGAGGCCGAGCTCGGCAAGCCCATCGGCTCCGACGAGGCGGAGGGTAAGGTCACGTTCATGTCCCTCTACGGCGAGGAAAAGTGCGCCGCGATGGTCTCGCGCCTCACGGAGCGCGCCGTGGAGCTGGCCGGAGAGCTCGGCTCGGACTTCCTGGCGCAGCTGGCCGCGCGCCTCTCATACAGAAGAAGTTGATATTGATTATGCAAGGTGCATGAATATACAGCTTACCGCCCGGAGTCTATTGAAAATCCGGGCGGTTTTTGTTACATTATTATAAAGGGCGTCCCTGCCCTGCACGGGGAAATACTTGTCATAAGAGGTATAAACCTTGTCCATACTTGAGAACGTAAACAATATAGCGGAGCTCCGCGCCCTGCCTGAGGAGCAGCTTCCGGAGCTGTGTTCGGAGATCCGCACATTCCTGATAGAGAGCCTTTCCAAGACCGGCGGCCACCTTGCCTCGAACCTCGGCACCGTGGAGCTCACCGTGGCGCTCGACCGGGTTTACGACCCGTATCGCGACCGCATAGTCTTTGACGTGGGCCACCAGTGCTATACGCACAAGCTGCTGACCGGGCGGCGGGAGGGCTTTGAAAAGCTGCGCAAATACGGCGGCATCTCGGGCTTCCCGAAGCCCTCGGAGAGCGAGGCGGACGCCTTCATCGCGGGCCACGCCTCCAACAGCGTCTCCGTGGCCCTGGGCATGGCCCGCGCGCGGACCCGCCTCGGGGGGGACTACGACGTAGTCGCTGTCATCGGCGACGGCGCGCTCACCGGCGGCCTCGCCTACGAGGGCCTCTCCAACGCCGGGCAGAGCGGGGAGCCGCTGGTGGTCATCCTCAACGACAACGCCATGAGCATAGGCTCCAACGTCGGCGGCATGGCCCGGCTGCTCAGCCGCATGCGCGTCAAGCCAGGCTACTTCGCCTTCAAGCGCTGGTACCGCAGCACCGTCGGCCAGGTGAAGCCGGTGTACGACATTGCCCACCGGGTCAAGGAGGGCGTCAAGGGCGCGATTTTGCCCGAGAACATGTTCGACGACCTCGGCTTCTACTACCTCGGCCCCATCGACGGGCACGACGTCGCCGCGCTCGAGAGCGCCATCGCCTGGGCGCGTGACATGCGCGTGCCCGTGCTGCTGCATGTGATAACCCAGAAGGGCCGCGGCTGCTCCTTCGCGGAGGCGGACCCGGAGAAATACCACGGCGTCGGCCCCTTCGACCCTGTCACCGGCGCCATAAAAAAGGGCGCTGAGAGCTTTTCCGCCGCCGTCGGCGCGGCGCTCTGCCGCGAGGCGGAGCGGGATGAGCGCGTCGCCGCGCTCACGGCCGCGATGGCTGAGGGCGCGGGCCTTGCACGGTTCGCCCGGCGCTTCCCGGAGCGGTTTTTCGACACCGGCATAGCCGAGGGCCACACCGTCTCCATGGCGGCCGGCATGGCCAAGCAGGGCATGCTGCCCGTGGCCTGCGTGTACTCCAGCTTCCTGCAGCGCGGCTTCGACATGCTGATACACGACGTGGCGCTGCTGCACCTGCACGTCGTCTTCGGAGTGGACCGGGCCGGGCTCGTCGGCGAGGACGGCGAGACGCACCACGGCGTTTTCGACATAGCCTATCTCGGCGCGGTGCCGGGTATGACGGTATGGTGCCCCGCCTCGCTCCGCGAGGCCGCGGATATGCTCCACCAGGCGCTGTACGGCGAGACCGGCCCAGTTGCCCTGCGCTACCCGCGCGGCGGCGAGGGCGAATATACGGACGGCGGCGCGGACGCCTTCAAAGTGCTCCGCGAGGGCACGGACGTCACCATCGCCGCCTACGGCACCATGATAAACGAGGCCGTCAAGGCCGCGGAGAGCCTCGCGAACGAGGGCGTCTCGGCCAAGGTGGTCAAACTGGGCCGCGTCCTGCCTTTGGACGCGGAGCCGGTGCTCGCCGCGGCGAGGGAGACCGGCAGGCTCGTCGTGGCCGAGGAGGTCTGCGCCTCCGGCTGCATCGGCGGGCGCATCCTGGCCTCCGCCGAGGGCGAGGCGGGCTTCAAATGCCGCCTGCTGAACCTGGGCGAGGGCATAGTCGGCCAGGGCGGGACGGACAAGCTCCGCTCCCTGGCGGGCATAGACGCCGCGGGCATCGCGGCGGCGGCGAAGGAGCTGATGGCATGAGCGGCGTGAGACTTGACCAGAAGCTGGTGGAGCTCGGCCACTTCGAGAGCAGGGAAAAGGCGAGGGCCACCATCATGAGCGGCCTGGTGTTCGTAAACGGCCAGCGCGCGGACAAGCCCGGCATGGCCGTGAAGGACGATGCTAAGATAGAGGTCCGCGGCGCGGCCTGCCCCTACGTCTCGCGCGGGGGCTTCAAGCTCGAAAAGGCGCTGCGGGTGTTCCCCGTCTCGCCGGAGGGCCTCACCTGCATAGATTGCGGAGCCTCCACAGGCGGCTTCACGGACGTGCTGCTCAAAAACGGCGCGGCGAAGGTCTACGCCGTGGATGTGGGCTACGGGCAGCTCGCCTGGAGCCTGAGGAGCGACAGCCGCGTCGTGGTCATGGAGCGCACCAACGCCCGCGCGCTGACGCCGGACATGTTCCCGGAGCTGATGGACATGGCGGTCATGGACCTCTCGTTCATCTCCGTGCGCCTGGTGCTTCCGGCGGTGTGTACGCTGCTCAAGGACGGCGCCCCGGTCGTGTGCCTCATAAAGCCCCAGTTCGAGGCCGGGCGCGAGGACGTGGGCAAAAAGGGCGTCGTGCGCGACGCCGCTGTCCACGAGCGCGTGCTGCGCGACTTCCTGGAGGCAGCGCCGACACTGGGCTACACGGTCATGGGCCTCGACTTTTCGCCCGTGCGCGGACCGGAGGGCAACATAGAATATCTCGCATATCTCAAAAAGGGCAGCTATGAAGCGCCCATCCCGGATGCGGCGGAGATAGTCGCCGCGTCCCACAGAGAGCTGGCGAAGTGATGAAAAAAATAGTCCTGTCACCGAATCCCTACCGCGACCGCGGCCTGGTGCTCACAAACCGCGCGCGGGAGCTGCTCGAGCGCGACGGCCGGGAGACGGTGATCGCCCCGGTGTTTGTGGACGTGCCCGGGGATTCGAACATGGTCCCGCTGCGCCGCGCGGCGGAGGACGCGGAGCTCATAATCTCCTTCGGCGGGGACGGCACCTTCCTCCACGTCGCGAGGCAGATCCTGGGCATGCGCATCCCGCTGCTGGGCGTGAACGTCGGCACCAAGGGCTTCATGGCCGGGCTGGAGCCCGAGGATATCGAGCTCGTCCGCCGCGCCGCCGCGGGCGACTACCGCGAGAGCCTGCGCATGATGCTCGACATTGAGCTCCACCGGGCCGACGGCGAGGTCATATACGACTGCGCCCTGAACGACGCCGTGGTCAAGAGCGACGTCAACTGCATAAATCTCGCCGTCCACGCGGACGGGACGGAGATAACCAACTTCGCCGGCGACGGCGTGATAATCGCGACGCCCACGGGCTCCACGGCGTATTCGATGTCCGCGGGCGGCCCGATAGTGGAGCCGGAGGCCGCGAACATCATCATAACGCCCATCTGCGCCCACATCATGGCGGCGAAGTCCTTCGTGCTCTCGCCGGAGCGGACGGTCACGGTCATACCGGAGCGACTGCGCGGCCGCCGCGCGGTGCTCTCCGTGGACGGCTCTGAGGGCATCCAGCTGGCGAGCGGGGACGAGGTCCGCGCGCGCTGGTCCGGAAACACGGTAATAATGGCGGACATGGAAGTCCGGAGTTTTTACGATACCGCACTTAACAAGCTCACGCAGTCCTGAAAAAGCGGGCCCGCAGGGCGCCGCCCAGGCCGGGAGGCCGGAGATTAGGAGGGTTTGGAATGAAAAGCGCTAGGCAGAACACCATCCTTGAGATCATCGCGTCCAAGGACATCGAGACACAGAACCAGCTCATGCAGGCGCTCTCTGAGCGCGGAGTAAAGAGCACCCAGGCGACGCTCTCGCGGGACATCAAGGAGCTCCGCCTTGTCAAGGAGCTGTCCCCGAGCGGACGCTACCGCTACGCCCAGCCCGCCCACGACGAGACGGCGGGCCACAACGAAAAACTCCGCAAGATATTCCGCGAGGGCGTGGTTTCCTGCGACACGGCCATGAACCTCATCGTGCTCAAGACCCTGCCGGGCCTGGCCTCGGCGGCGAGCTCCGCGATGGACGGCATGGAGCTGCCCTCTCTGGTGGGCACCGTCGCGGGCGACGACACGGTGTTCATCGCCATGCGCGACGTGAAGAGCGCGGAGCACTTCTGCGAGGAGATAAGAAAGCTGTTCTGAGGGGAAAAGAGGCTGAAAGCCCATGCTGACGGAGCTGCACATCGAGAATATCGCCGTCATAGAGCGCGCGGACATAGAGCCCGGCCCGGGCCTGAACGTCCTGACGGGCGAGACCGGCGCGGGCAAGAGCATAGTCATAGACTCGCTCGAGGCCGTGCTCGGCGCGCGGGCCAGCCGTGAGCTGGTGCGCACGGGGGCGGAGCGCGCCTCGGTGACGGCGGCCTTCACGACCGACGGCGCGGAGGACTGGCTCAGTGAAAACGAGCTCGACGAGGACGACGGCCTGGTCATCCGCCGCCGCGTGAACGCGGACGGCAAGAGCTCCGCCCAGGTGAACGGCACGCCCGTCTCCGCCGCCGAGCTGCGCACGCTCGGCTCGCGGCTTCTGGACATCCACGGCCAGAACGACGGCCGCCAGCTCATGGACGAGACGCGCCACCGCGACTACCTCGACTCCTTCGCCGGCCTCGCGCCGGAGCTGGAGCGCCACCGGGAGCTGTACGCCGCCTACCGCGAGGCCGCCTCGGCGCTCAAGAAGCTGGAGATAAGCGAGGCCGAGCGCGAGCGGCGCGAGCGCGAGTTCCGCATGACCGCGGACGAGCTGACAGCGGCGAACATCCGCCCCGGCGAGGAGGAGCAGCTCACCGCCCGGCGGGAGCTGCTGCGCAACTCCGAAAAGCTCACCGAGGCGCTGGACGCGGCCTACGCCGCGCTCTACGGCGAGGACGGCAGCGCGTCGGAGCTCGCGGGCGAGGCCTCCGGCTGGGCCCAGCGGGCGGCGGACATGGCCCCGGAGCTGGACGAGGCGGTCGCGGAGATAGAGTCCGCCCGCGCCTCCATTGAGGACGCGGCGGAGCGGCTGCGCGACTTTAGAGAGAGCCTAGACTTCTCCCCCGGGGAGTACGATGCGCTGGAGACGCGGCTCAGCCAGCTCCGGCGGCTGGAGAAGAAATACGGCACGGACGAATCCGGGCTCGCGGATTTGCTCGAGAGGGCGAAACAGGGCCTGGAGGAGCTCGATTCCTCGGACGAAAAGCGCCGCGAGCTCGAGGCAGAGCTTGCAAAAAGGAAAAAAGCGGCGTATAATTCCGCAAAAGAGCTCTCAAAGCTCAGGAAGGCCGCGGGCGAGGAGCTCCGGCAGCGCATAGAGGCGGGCTTGAAGGAGCTCTCCATGCCCTCCGTGCGCTTTGAGACGGAGCTGACGCCCCTCGGCGGCGAGCCGGGCTTTGACGAGACCGGCATGGACGAGGTGCGCTTCCTCATGTCGGCCAACGCGGGCGAGACCCCGGGGCGCATATCGAAGATAGCCTCCGGCGGCGAGCTGGCTAGGATAATGCTGGTCATGAAGGACGTGCTCTCGGAGCGGGACGGCGTGCCCGCGATGGTGTTCGACGAGATAGACGAGGGCGTCTCCGGCATAGCGGCGCAGCGCGTCGCGGAGAAGCTGGCGCGGCTGGCGCGGAAAAAGCAGGTCATCTGCGTGACGCACCTGCCCCAGATCGCGGCGATGGCGGACACGCACTTCCGCATCGCGAAGACGGAGCGGGACGGGCGGACGTATACGCAGGTCATGCCGCTGGACCGCGAGGGCCGGATAAGGGAGCTGGCGCGGCTCCACGGCGGAGAGAACGTGACGGAAACAACGCTCGCAAGCGCGGCCGAGCAGCTCGACGCGGCGAGCAACTATAAAGGGGGATTATGATATGACATACGGCGAAAAAGCCAGGGAACTCAAGGACACCCTCAACTGCGGCCAGAGCGTGGTAGTGGCGCTCGACGAGCTGACCGGCCTGGACGAGAGCACTGCCAAGGCCCTGAGCACCGGCCTGGGCGGCGGACTGCGCTGCGGTGAGGCCTGCGGCGCGTATTGCGGCGCGGTGCTGGCGATAGGCCTCACCGTCGGCAAGGACGGCATGGGCAAGCCCGGCGGCCCTGTGGCCGAGGCGGTCAAGGCGTTCTCGGACGAGTTCAAGGAGAAATTCGGCGCCATTCGCTGCGAGGACCTGCTCGGCAAGAGCGGCGGCGACCACAGCGTATGTTACGATTTCTGCGCCTGGTGCGCGGACAAGGCCGCAGAGGTTATAGGCAAGTAAGCATTTCACAAGGCATAAAATTTATTGCGAAGGGGAAAGATCGATGCAGATTTACGAGGAACTCAGGGCGCGCGGACTCATCGCGCAGGTCACGGACGAGGAGGAGATCCGCGAGCTTGTGAACGCGGGCAAGGCCACGTTCTATATAGGCTTTGACGCCACGGCGGACAGCCTGCACATCGGCCACTTCATGGCCCTGAACCTCATGCGCCGGCTCCAGCTCGCGGGCAACAGGCCCATAGCGCTGCTGGGCGGCGGCACGACGATGGTCGGCGACCCCTCGGGCCGCACCGACATGCGCCAGATGCTGACGCAGGAGAAGATACAGGAGAACGCGGCGAAGTTCAAGGTCCAGATGGCGAAGTTCATAGACTTCTCCGAGGGCAAGGCCCTGATGCTGGATAACGCCGACTGGCTGCTGAAGCTCAACTACATCGAACTGCTGCGCGACGTGGGAGCCTGCTTCTCTGTCAACAACATGCTCCGCGCGGAGTGCTACAAGCAGAGGATGGAGCGCGGCCTCAGCTTCCTGGAGTTCAACTACATGATAATGCAGTCCTACGACTTCTACCACATGTTCAAGGAGTACAACTGCGTCATGCAGTGCGGCGGCGACGACCAGTGGTCTAACATCCTGGGCGGAACGGAGCTGATCCGCCGCAAGCTGGGCAAGAACGCCTACGGCATGACCATCACGCTGCTGCTCACGAGCGAAGGCAAGAAGATGGGCAAGACGCAGTCGGGCGCGGTGTGGCTGGACCCGAACAAGACCAGCCCCTACGAGTTCTACCAGTATTGGCGCAACATCGACGACGCGGACGTCATAAACTGCCTGCGCAAGATGACCTTCCTGCCGCTTGAGCAGATCGACGAGATGGCGAAGTGGAAGGACGCGCAGCTCAACGAGGCGAAGGAGATCCTGGCCACGGAGCTTACGGCTCTGGTGCACGGCGAGGAGGAGGCCCAGAAGGCGAAGGAGGGCGCGCGCGCCATCTTCGGCGGCGGCGGCGTAGAGCACATGCCCGAGACCGAGATAAGCGCCGACGACCTCACCGACGGTGCGATAGACATCCTGACCCTGCTCGTCAAGACCGGCCTGTGCTCCTCCAAGAGCGACGCCAGGCGCAACGTCCAGCAGGGCGGCGTCACCGCCGGCGACGAGAAGGTCGACGACATAGCCAAGACCTTCACCGAAGCCGACCTCAAAGCCGGCGTAGTCCTCAAGCGCGGCAAGAAGAACTTCAATAAGGCGATAATGAAATAAAGAGCCATAGAAAACCGCCCCCGGACCTCCGGGGGCGGTTTTTGCCGCACGCTCCGCCCTTAGCTGCGCGAAGCGCGAATGAAAGTTTCGCCCGCCTTTTCAAAGGC
>UMHQ01013905.1_pt1 | contig 11837 bp, 9 predicted proteins | sample 1965531 | NCBI WGS metagenome assembly UMHQ01 (sample SAMEA4836098, study PRJEB28245) | human gut metagenome | biome: gut microbiome; material: fecal sample | place: Denmark | collected 2008
ATCAAGTCTTCTATACCTTCATGGAATTCACCTAGTCCAACAACCTTGGTAATTAGGACCTCTGTATCTACCTTGCCCGCTGCAAGTAGTTCTAAAGAAGTGACCCAAGCACTTGGCTTTTGTGATCTTGTACCAACATATGCTATTTCCCTCTGGATTATTGTTTCCTGGTCCATTTCATTGAACTTCTTGGCAAATATACCAAGCTGAACAAAAGTAGCCTTCTTCTTTAATAGTGGAAGGGCATCGTTTACTGCCGGCATAAATCCAGAACAGTCAAAGCCCTTATCTACACCATAGCCCTCAGTCATTTCCATAATTACATCTTTTAAAGACTCAGCTTGAACATTTACTGTCCTATCTACACCTAGTTTTTTAGCAAATTCAAGTCTTTCCTTGTCCTTGTCTATACCAGTCATTATAACTGTAGCTCCCTGAGATTTAACTACCTGAGCAAGTAGTAGTCCCATTGGTCCTGGTCCTATAATAAGTACCTTGTCACTTGGTTCTATTGTAGTCTTTTCCAATGCTGCATGGACACAGCATGCTAGGGGTTCTGTCAATGAAGCTGCAAGTAATGATACACTTTCTGGTAGTACATGGACACTCTCTTCCCTAGACAATACATACTCTGCAAATGATCCATTTACCTGAGTACCTATACCCTTTCTAGATGGACAAAGATTGTAGTCTTTTGATGCACAATATATACACTCTTCACAAGTTTCAAAAGTTGTCTCTGATGTAACCCTGTCTCCTATCTTTACATTTTTTACATCTGGGCCAACCTCAACTACGACACCTGAAAATTCATGACCCAAAGTTACAGGAGTCTTTATGTTTGCATATTCTCCCTTGAAGGAATGAATATCAGATCCACAAATACCACTGTATGCCACCTTAATCTTTACCCTATCCCCATAAACCTGAGGTTCTTCTAGGTCTAATAACTCGACATTGTCATAACCTGGCCTTGCCTTTACCACTGCTTTCATCCTTTTCTCCTTTCGAATTACCATAATCATTTAATGCTAGATCTAGCCACACTCAAACGACTATCAAACTAGCTATATTGTAATTGACCTTAGCCATATATTGTAATTGACCTTAGCCATTTTGGAAAACATTTCCATATATAAAAACCCCTCTTTGTACACCTGTACAAAGAAGGGTTTTAATAAACTTAGAATAAGCCCATCGCCTTGACCATCTCTGAGAGCTTGTATATACCCCATTTATACAAGTTACCACCAGCATCTATAGAAGATACCATTGTAGTTCCCTTTGGTAGCATATTAGCCTGAGAAAGTAGCTCTGTATGTACAGGCGCAAGATCTGTTGCCATATATAATGATAGTGCTATTACTATTGTTCCTGTGATTACCGACTGTACTATGTTACCCTTTCTAAAGCATACGATGAATGCTATATAGAATGGTATAGTAGCCAAGTCACCGAATGGAAGTACCCTGTTACCTGGTAGTATTACTGCTAGGAATAGAGTTATAGGTACAAGTATTAGAGCTGTTGAAAGAACTGCTGGATGTCCAGTTGCAAGAGCTGCATCTAGACCTATGTATAGTTCTCTATCTCCATACTTAGACTGTAGGTAGTCTCTTACTGCCTCTGAAATTGGAATTAGACCTTCCATTAGTATCTTAACCATTCTAGGCATCAAGAACATTACTGCACCCATTGATATACCTGTATTAAATACCTTAGATACATCGTAGCCTGCTAGTCCACCAAGAACGAATCCTAGGATTATACCCATCATCATTGGTTCACCGAAGATACCAAATTTCTTCTGAATTGTATCTGGGTCTGTATGTATATTACCGATTACTGGTATCTTTTCTACTATTTTACCAACTAGGAAACCAAGTGGTGCGAAAGATGCTGTTGAACCTGTTGGTAAACAAACACCCTCAAGTCCATAGAAGTCTCCCACATACTTGGCTGTTTTGTCTGCCGTAAATAGTACCAATAATTCCATTATGATTGCACATATGATTGCCCATATATAACTTCCTGTTACAACGTAACCGAATGCACCGGCTACTATAAAATGCCAGTAGTTCCACAAGTCTATGTTTAGAGTCTTAGTCAACTTGAAGTAAATTAATATTAAGTTAACACCCAAACAAACTGGTATTATTATCGGTGCTACTGGTGATGCCCAAGTAGCTGATGCTGTTGTCGGCCAACCAACATCTATTACTGTCAATGAAAGACCGAAACGTTTTACCATTCCCTGTGCTGCTGGTCCTAGAGTTGAAGTTAGTAGGTTAACTACTAGTCCAATACCAACAAATCCTATACCTATTGTAAGACCTGACTTTAAGGCCTTGGTGAACTTAATCTTGAATATCATACCTAAGAATAGGATTGTAATCGGTAGGATTACTGTCGCACCCATGTTAAGTATGTACTGTACTACTGCTAATACTTTATCCATTTTCCCCTCCTGAGTTATAAATTATATATAATAGCTTTTTGCTAATATAAACAGATAAATTAGATTGATTTTATTATACTAGGTGGTCTAGTATCTTCTGGTCTAGAGCCTTAGTGTTGATACCAGTGATGTATGATGTAGCTATTATTGCTGGTATCTTGTATGTAGTTGGTAGTATTGTTGTAGAAACTATAAGGTCAGCTTCATCCTGTTTAGAAGCAACCTCAGCTATCTTACACTGGATTATTTCCGCATCTATATTGTTGTCTTTTACTAACTGCTCAACCTTACCACATACTACTGTTGATGTTGCTATTCCTGCTCCACATGCTACTAAAATTTTCTTTTTCATTTTTCTACCTCCAAATAATTAAATGTTAAATATAATGTTTTCTAATTCTTCTTTACTAGACGAATTAATAATCTTTGCCATTGTTTCCTTGTTCTGGAATATGCCCATCAATTCTGTTAAAACTTCTAACTGACTGTGTGGCTGGTTTAAACCAAGCATAAATGCTGCTCTTACATCTAGTATAGCGCTTGCATCTTCCATAGAACTAAATTTTACTGGTTCCTTAAACACTGCTACAGCTATGAATTCTTCTTTTACATACTCTGCATCAGTGTGAGGTATAGCTACTGCAAAATCTTCTAGCTGGATACCTGTAGGGAAATTATCCTCTCTCTTCTTGACATTCACTTCAAACTCATCTGTCACCTTGCCTAGTGAACAGGCCTTCTGTGATAGTATTGTGAAAAATTCTCCCTTATCTGCTACAGATAAATCATAGAAAACTAATTCTTTTTTAAAATATTCCTTTAATTGCAAGTTTTTGTCCTCCTAACATAATCCATATAGCTGGCCTTTTGAGTAGCCAGTATATTTTCTAATGCCTTATATATAGCAACTACCGTGCCAACTTTGCACAAAAAAGTAAAATAACGTTTTTTTGTTTTCAATCAAGCTATAGCAAAGGTTTCGACTTTAATTTTTTTCAGAAAAATATTTTCCTAAACATAAAAAACAAATATAACAGAAAAAACCACAATTATTGTGGTTTTTTCTGTTATAGACCTAGTCTACAAATATGTCCATTATCTCTTTTTTACTAGTAGCCTTACTTATCTGTTCTATCTTGTTATCATCTCCAAGTATCTTGAACAACTTCTTCATCTCAGCCTGGTTGTTCTCCTTGATAGCTATAAGGGCAACACAGTCAACCATGAACTCATTGTCCCATACTATCGGCTTGCTAAGCTTGGCTATGGATATTACTGGTTTTTTTACATTTTCAGGTAATCCATGAGGTATTGCTACCTTTGACTTAAAGACAAGGGTACCCATGGACTCTCTCTTGTATACACTAAGTATAAATCTCGAGTCTACATAGCCTTTCTCCTGTAACCTTGCAACCATGCTGTCTATCACGTATTCTTTGGATATACCTTCAAAATTTTCATAGATAAATTCTTCAAGGATTATATCACTTAATCTACCCTCACTTGTTTCTGATAGTTTAAGATCGTCGTCTTCTTGACAGCACAAGTTTACAACTTCTTCTATACCATACCCAGAAAGAACTTTTCTGTAATTTATATATGGTATATTCTTGTAATTTATACCAATCGTTCCTACTATACATACAATTTTCTTAGTCTTTTCTATTTCTTCAAGCCTGTTTTCAACACCGATTTCATCCAAAAATCCTACAGGTATAACATTTATATCCAAACCTCTCGTCGATATACTACTGTCTAGTAGCTGCTTTAGGTTTTTGGCATTTCCATGTCCACTCAAACAAAGGGATATTACAACCTTTTCTCGTTCTTCTTTTTCAATATATTGGTCCTTATTTTCATCACTTGGATTTTTGTTTATCTTATCGCAGTAGTCAGATATATCTTCAAACTTTTTAGATTCTATAGCAGCCATCTTACCTATTTCCATGGCTAACAAGGTATCTACCCTAGATATAGTCTTGGTCTTTATCTTAAATCTTTTTTCAACTTCATTTCCAATTATGACTAGAGAACCCATGTCTATTAAAATTATAAGTCCATTAGGTGCATTTATAGAGCTTATCTGAGATATACATTTTTCAATTCCCTCTGATGAAGAGGATTCTAGTGGTATTTCAAGACCTATAGTACATTCTACACCCATAAGGTTGTTGACTACATTGGCCATTTCTATACCAACTTTGCCGTGGGTTACTATCAGTACCTTTACATTTTCCTTGACCTTGTCATCCTTTATGCAGAACTTATTGATATAGTAGGCAAGGTATCCCAACTCATCTTCGGGAATAGATAACTTGGATATATTTTCTGATATACTCGCAATGTACCTAGCCAACTCGTATTCTTCCGGCATAGATGAAGATATCTTAGAAAGACTTGGATTTACTATTTTCTTTCCATTTTTTATCCTCTCTAGAGTATGTTGAATATGTATAGCAAGTGCTGGATACAAGGATGAGTTTATATGCTCATACTGGGTCTTTAACATTGCTATGACCTTCTGCATTATCTCAAATACCTTCTCAGACATCTCACCGTTTATATATGACTTTAGCTCTTCTCTAACTGCTGCAGACCTATCTAGGATCAACTCATCAAACTTCTTGTCTAACTTTCCAAGGAATATATTTTTTATCTCCTCTTCACTATAGTGGCTGTGACCCAGGATCTTAAGCTCTTTTTCGGCATATTGGTGGATTTCTGATATTGCATTTTTATGCATACCTGTAGATGTTGACTTAAAGTCACTTATATCTATAAATACATCCTCTATCCAAGAGAATACCTCCTTATCAGAAGACTTTCTAACATAAGACCTCAATGAATCTTCCCCGACAAATACAAAATCTTCCCCGATTTCAATCTTAGAGAATGCCCTAGCACAGGTAACCTGTATATCACTTTTTAGCTGACCTATATTCCCACTGCACTTATAATTCATCAGCTTGTTTATGACATTCTTGGCTATAACAAAGTTTTTATTCACCCTCTTTGCCTCTATTTCAAAGAACTTGAGTATGAGTTTGTACCTTTCTTTTTTTGGTCTCGAATCAAGACTTGGAAGCTCTATTATCATGGGAATCCTTCTCTTAAATGTATTGAGAAGGTCAGAATTTGGATCTCCAGTTGTGGCACAAATTATCAGGACCTTGGCCTTTCTCTCAGCTGTTGTCTCACCAAGTCTCCTATATACGCCCCTGTCAATCAAGGAAAATAGGATTTCCTGACCTGTTGATGGTAGCCTATGGACCTCATCTAAAAATAAAATACCACCGTCAGCCCTCTCTACGATACCCTCCTTGGAAGAGTCAGCACCTGTGTAGGCCCCCTTTTGAACACCGAACAAGTGAGCTATAAGCAAGTTTGGATTTTCTGCATAGTCTGCACAGTTAAAAACTATAAATGGACTTCCCTTTTTCTTGAAGCCATTAATTACAGAAAATCTGTACATACACTCAGCCATATCGCTCTTACCAACTCCTGTCGGTCCGTGTATAATTGTGTTGAGTCCATTTGGAGGATACATCATGGCAGACTTGAGTGATGATATCTTTTCCTTAAGACTTCCATCTGCACCTATTAGCCCTTCAAATCCATCCTTTTCGTCAAGCTTGTCTTTTACAACCTTGATCTTGTTGGCGTAATCGCTAGCCTGACTATAGTCTATGCCATCCTTATTTTTTGCCTCTATCTCCTTCATAAGACCTCTTACCTGAGACCTTGATATCACAAAACCATCATCTAGAAGAATATCCGTTATATACCTATCCGTATAATCAGCCTTTGCCAGCATTATCTTTTCCATAACACCTATAATCAGGGCCTTTCTCCTATTATTAGAAGATGCTATATTAGAGCTAGTTCTAAGACTCGTAACCTTACTCCTAGAAATGCCTAGCTTTTGTGCTATCTCTTGGTCAGTTAGAGGATTTTTCTTATCTTCATTTTTTATAATACGCAGTAATTGATCTTCCATAATCACTCCCCCTCTTGTCTTTTTCTGTTTTATGATAATTTTTCATATAGACTTCCACTCTTAAAACATTATATCTTCAACTACTTATAGGCCAAGCAACCCTAGTCAACGGACTTTAATGCCTCTAACATATCCAGTTTCTTTAGTATATGGTTTACAAAAAATCCCAGTACCAACAAAATCCCAACTACTGCTATACAAGGAGCAGTATATACAAATAGACCTATACTTGGATTAAACATTATATTGTCTGGTGGTGCTGAATTGAGGATAATCTTATGAAGTATGCCTCCCATAAATATACCAAATCCAATACCTATAAGAGATAATATTATAGTCTCCCTGTATATATACATGGTCACTTCCTTATTCAAAAATCCTAAGACCTTGACCGTAGATAGTTCACGTATTCTTTCGTCAAGATTGATATTTGTGAGATTGTATAGGATTACAAGAGCCAGAGACAATGACATGACAGTAAGTACAAGCATGACTTGTGTCAGCGAGCCCGTAATAATATCGACTTGAGAAATGACGTTGGTATTTTGCCCTACTCCCCTTACTCCCTTCAAGTTCATAAATCTTGAAGTTACTTCCTTGATATTTTTAGGCGACCTGTCCTTCATTGATACTAGGTAGCTATTTGGTTGAACAAGCTTGCCATAGACCCTTGAGTAGCATTTTGAATCCATAAATACAAAGTGGCCTGCATACATTTCACAGATTCCTCTAACCTTGAGATTACAGTTCTTGTCTTGACTATTCAATTTAAAGCTATCTCCTACTTTTAACCTGAGGATCTCAGCCAATTTTTCAGACACTACAATACCATCTTGACCTAGGTCTAGCTTAGTAGAGTTCTTACGGTCTTTAAGGACAATATATTCCGAGAAGTCATCTCTAGGACTAACCATCAAATTTATATCTTGAGGATCAGATTTTCCTTCTACCTTCTGACTGATTGTCTCTGCATATATAGGAAGGTATCCACTGATATCTTTAGACCTGAGTAGCTTGTCTATAGCAACTTGCTCATCCTTAGTTACCCTATCTTCCTTAGATACAAGGGCATCATACCTGATTATATCCTTAAATTGCCTGTCCTTGACTCCGTTTATAGATGATGCTATACCCAGTCCAGCAAATAATAGGGCTACCGAACCAGCCACACCGAATATAGTCATCAGCATCCTTTGCTTGTAGCGGAAAATATTACGGGCTGTGACCTTGTGGTTAAAGCTCAGTCTTGACCAAACAAAAGTTAGACGCTCCAAAAATATCTTAGAACCCTTGCTTGGTGGCTTTGGTAGGAGTAGCTGTGATGTGGTTTCCTTTAGCTCCTTGTGGGCTATGTAGACTGCTGGAACGACGCTACACATCATAGAACAGATAAATGCAAGGGCAACTATTCTCCAGTCCCAATAGAGACCAATACTTGGCATTGTAGTATCTGCTAGAAGAGATGTAGACAAAATATATGGTATGCCGTACATTCCCAATATAGAACCTAGCAGACTTCCACTTCCACCGGCAAATAGACCATATATGGCAAACTTCTTGATAACATCCCTATCAGTATAGCCCAGGGCCTTTAAAATTCCTGCATTATTGCGCTCTTCATTTACAAACCTAGTCATAGTAGTAATGGTCACTAGAGCAGCAACTAAATATAAGACAAGTGGGAATACATCAGAGACCTTGTTAATACCCATAGATGTAGATTGGACTGTCTTGATTCCGTCCCCTCCTGGTAGGGTCCTCCTAGTATATACTGTATATTTAGGAAGGCTCAAACCATTGACCAAATCCTGTGCATGGCTAAGGTCAGACTTGGCGTCTTTAATTTCTTTAATCGCTTTTTCTTTCTCTACTATATAATCTTGTCTTTTACTGTCCAATTCCTTTTGTGCCTTGCCTATTTCATACCAACCCTTGTCAATTTTAGACTTACCAGCCTGGTATTGGGCCATACCCCTTCTGTATTCTCCCTCTTTGGAAGATATGACGGACCTTGCCCTGTCATATTCAGCTACCCTTGCCATGCCAGATTCATATTCCTTTAGACCAGTCATATACTTTTCATAGGCCGGTTGGAGCTGACTCTTGTCCCCATCAGGTCCTAGACTCTCAGACTTATGGTCGAGGTCTTTCTTCGTGGCATCCAACTGGGCCTTGACTGATACTAATTTGTTACGCGCTTGTTCTACTTGGTCTTTCTGAGAATCCAGGCTAGCTATTGACCTGTCTAGGGATAGCTTGGCATTCTTTAATGTCTTACGGCTACTTTCTAACCTGTAACTAGCACTTTTAAGTTCAGCCTTCTTTTGGTTTATAGTATTTTGAGCCTTGTTTAAGCTTGTCTCACCTTGCTTTAATTTATCTTCAGCATCCCTTATCTTGGACTTGCCCTCATCGATTTCTTCCTCTACCTTGGACCTTATAGTATCAAGCCTAGCCCTTGGATTATCTGCCAAGGCCTTTTCTAATCTCTCTTTATGATAGTCTAGTCTCTTAAAATAGTCCTCACTGGATGAGCTGATTTTTCTTAGATCATCAAACCTGAATCTAGCTATCGTATATGTATCCGCTTTAAAGTTGTCCTCTGTAATTAAGCAATATCCATCTAAAGACCCCGAACCTACAGATGAATTTCCCATAGCAGACTTGGATATAATTTCACTAGAATTTACAAATCCACTTATAGTATACTTGCTATCCCTAAGTTGAGACTTGTCTTGGTCTTTTTCAACTAGTTCTATCCTATCTCCCAATTTATATTTATCCATATAAGTTGAGCCCAGGGCAATCTCACCTCTTTTGTCAGGAAACCTACCAGATAATAGGTCAAATTTGGAGATAAATTTAGGCTTTGAAAATGCACGTATAGAACTTCCAGACTTAGCTATAGTAGCATCTGTAAAATATCCAAACTCTAGATCTCCATTCTTGACAATACCCTTCAACTCCCTTGTATCGTCTTTGTCAAGACCATAATCACCGATAACAGCCAGGTCTAGGAGTCTTTGCCTTTCAAAATATGCATCAGACCCCCTATCAATATCAGGACCTGTCACCTTGAGACCTATCAAGGTCATAGAACCCAACATCATCAAGAGCATAATAGAAATAAATCGCCCCTTGCACTGGATAAAGGCCTTGACTATGGATTTATTTAAAGTCTTTTTCATATCATGCCTCCTAGTACTCTAAACTATCTATGCTCTGTGGATTTGGATTTAAGTCTATTGACCTAACTCTTGAGTCATGCATCCTTATAACCCTATCAGCAATCGGTGCTAATGCTACATTGTGGGTAACAATGACCACAGTTGCCCCTTGATTTTTGGACATATTCTGGAGTATCTTGAGAACCTGCTTACCAGTTTGGTAGTCAAGGGCTCCAGTAGGTTCATCACATAGGAGAATCTTTGGGTTTTTGGCTACTGCACGAGCAATTGCAACCCTCTGCTGCTCGCCACCAGATAGCTGAGACGGAAAATTGTCCAAACGTTCTCCTAGACCCACTGCCAAGAGAGCCTCTTCAGAATCCTGGGCATCTTTTACAATATCAGAAGCTAGTTCAACATTCTCCTTTGCAGTCAAGTTAGGTACTAGATTATAGAATTGAAATACAAATCCTACGTCATTTCTACGGTACAGAGTCAGGTCCCTGTCGTTGAACTTGGCTATATCAACCCCATCAATTATGACCTGGCCCTCATCACAGGTATCCATGCCACCTAGTATGTTTAGGACAGTGGATTTACCGGCACCGGATGCCCCTAGTATCACCACTAGCTCCCCTTTTTCAATCTCAAAATTTATATCGTTATTGGCTATGATCTGGGATTGACCTGAGCAATAGCGTTTGTAGCAGTGCTTCATCTCAATATAGGCCATGTCTACCTCCTTAGATTTATATTTTAAATAGTATCATATTTTGAATTTATTTACACCTAATAATTGCCTTATCTGTAGCAATTGATTTACCTATATTTATCATACCACAAATAACGACAAAAAATAAATTCCTTGTCGTTATTTACATCCATTTCTTTCATATCATTTCTATAAATAAATTATTCAATGGTTCCCAGTAATTCACACTATTTTCCATCATGTTAACTTCTTCTTTAATCCTATCTATTTGCTCTACTATATACTCATTAAGTTCATCAATTCTTTTTACCTCACCCATTTCTGGCAAAGATGATTTTAATTCAAGTAAATGATCTACTATAGGGACCAGTGATTCTGGTAACATTTCTTCAACTAGTTCAATAAACATCATCGGTGGCTGTGTTTTCTTTTTTATTATCCAATTAGCAGCAAGTAATGGTCTTAGAACATAGAAATATTTTTTTATTCTTACCCTATCTTTCTTTAGATATTCCCTATAATTCGATGTAGCCATGTGTAAATAGTGGTAAATCAATTTTTTAGGATCTAAATAATCAAGGCTTAGCTCCTTTAATCTCTCCGCTTTTTTAGTTTTTTTATAAATAATAGGTGAAGATAACCACTCAAACACTGTAGGATTTGATTTATATAATAATTTTAAGGTCTTACTCAAGTCCCACCCATTAATGTCAAGTACCTCATCAAGCTGCCATTCTATTACATCTCTAGGTGGATTCAACTTTAGATAGTCTTCTTTTTTCCTAATATAAATAAATCTCACATCATAATCGCTATCTACTGATTCAAAACCCCAAGCCCTGCTACCTGATTCTACTGCAAGTATTACTTCTACATTCTCTTCTTGTTCTATCTCTTTTATTTTATTCTGTATTAAGTCTATCATAGTTCCCTTACCTTTAATTCTAATTTATTTTTTTTAATTTTATTGACTATAAAATCAAAAAGTCACATTCCTTGAATATATAATCTAAGCGTAGCAAAAATGATTCATAGTTATCTGATAAAATAGAGTTTGCTAAGAACATTCCTAGAGTATATCTTATCTATCTCTGGACTTTTAGATAATATTTAATCCTATTAAAAGAAATGTTCTAAATACTTTTTGATGTGCTCAACGTTTTCCTTTGAAGAATAGATTACTACTATACCAAATAAAGTATCCCACTGATAGATGAGATTATACCTATCTCCAATAATCCTGTATCGTATATAGCCAACGGACTCTATTTTTCCATTTGTATATTCTTGAATTCTTTTTACTAATTCTACAAAACCATCTTCATCATCACACATGGATGTATCATCATCGTATATAAATATCCAGCGGTCTTTTGTATTAATATGTATTATTTTATAATTGTAATCCATTTATTATTTCCTCTACTATGTTATAAACACCTTTGATCTGATCCGTAAATATAGCTAATCGTATATAATTTATATTTTATTAAAACTCTTCCC
>UMHQ01040219.1_pt1 | contig 11773 bp, 12 predicted proteins | sample 1965531 | NCBI WGS metagenome assembly UMHQ01 (sample SAMEA4836098, study PRJEB28245) | human gut metagenome | biome: gut microbiome; material: fecal sample | place: Denmark | collected 2008
TCTCGAGCTCCCCCGCCAATACTCGGGCGGATTTGTCTAAACAGAGGTTTTTCGACAAGCTGTAAAAAAATCGCCGCCCTCGGGCGGCGATTTTTTTAGGTCTCTCCATCCAAAGTCTGGATCAGCAGATTCCGCAGGGAGATGGCGGCCTGCCGGTTCATCACCAGGGAGGCCACCTGGTCGGAGGCGGGGGTGGCCACGTTCTCCAGGCCGTTGGAGGTGACGGTGACGTTGTTCTCCATGTACTTGTGGGAGGCGTCCAGGGTGATCTCCAGTACCTCACCCTCCTTATTGACCACTTTGCGCAGGGCGAAGGTATTCACGTATTCCGGCTTCATCCCTTTTCCTCCTTCTCACGGTGGTTGATGGTGGTGAGATAGGACAGCTCCTCGCTCTGGCCGGGGGCCAGGCGGCGCACCCCAGCCTTTTGGGACAGCTCCCGCCCCACAAAAGCTGCGTCGGGGAGGGAGGACCAGGGCTCAATGCACACATACCCCGTGTCGAAAGGTTTATCCGCCGTCCACAGCCCCAGATAGTCGAAGTCGGGGAACTCCACCGACACCCGGGGGTGGCCCCAGTCGTCCACCAGCTGGGCCGTAGCCCGAGGCGGGCGGTCCAGCACCATGGTGTCCAGCCCGTAGGTGGAGGGGGTGAGGGGGAGCTTTCCGTCCTCCAGGGGGATGGCGTCCCCCTTGGGGGTGAGGGTGCAGCTCTCGTCCATGCCGTAAAATTGGACGCGCTCCACGCCCGGCAGGCGGATGGACCAGCTGGACATGGGGACGCCGGGCTCCACCGGGGCCCGGAAGCCGTCGTGGGCCCCCAGCTCGTAGTACATATCCTTGTCCGAGCGGTTCTCCACCCGGTGGGACTTTTTCAGGCGGTTCTTCTCCAGAGTATAGGTCACCGTCAGGGAGAAGGAGAAGGGGTAGACCTTCCGGGTCTCCGGGGTGTCGGTGAGCTGGAGGGAGATGTGGTCCTCCCCCTGGTCTGCCAGGGAGAACACCATGTCCCGGGCAAAGCCGTGGGTGGAGATGGCGTAGGGCTGTCCGTCCAGATAGTAGGTGTTCTCCCGTAGCCGGGCGATAAAGGGGAACAGGATGGGAGCCCGGCGGGCCCAGATATCCGGGTCGCCCTGCCACAGGTACTCGGTGCCGTCGGGGGCCTGGATGGAGGAGAGCTGGGCCCCCAGGTCCTCCACCCGGACGGTGAGAAATTCATTCTGAATGGTATAGATCATGGCGCGGAACCTCCTTTTATATGTCTGCCGTCCAGCACCGCCTCCACCAGGGCGTCCCCCTCATAGCACAGCTTCAGGGAGAAGAAGGGCTGGTCCTCCCGGGCGATCAGGTCCAGGAAGATGGAGTCCCCCTCCCAGTGGGGGATCTCCAGCAGGCGATCCCGGGGAATCCACTCCAGCACCCCCTCGTCGCACTCCTTCAGCTCCCCGGTGAAGCCGTCAGCGGTGAACAGGTGCATATACTCGGTGGGCCAGCGGTCGGAGACAAAGGTGACGATCCCCCGGTAGCGGTAGTCGGTGAGGGTGAGGCCGGTCTCCTCGCGGGCCTCCCGGAGGAGGCAGTCCTCCGGGCTCTCCTTGTCCTCGAACTTCCCGCCGATGCCGATCCACTTGTCCTGATTCAGGTCGTTTTTCTTCTTGATCCGGTGGAGCATCAGGTAGTCATCACCCCGACGGATATAACAGAGCGTTGTATTGATCATAGTTACTCCTCCAAGTTGAAGCCCAGCTTGGCGGCCACCCTGTCGTACATGGGGGTGGGGACATGGTGCTTCCGGCCCAGGCGGACCACCTCAAAGATGAGACCGTCCACCTCGGAGGGCTTTCCCGCGTCCAGGTCCCGCTTCAGGGAGGTGGATGCGTCCGGGTCCAGGGCGTCCTGGATGGCCAGGTTCCGGGCCACCGGGTCCTCGGGGAAGGGGAAGCCCATGGCCTGGGCCAGGGCCCCAATCTCCGCCACCAGCGCCTTAAAATCCTCCCGGGGCTGCCCCGGCGCCTGCATGCCCCCCACCTGAATGTTGTGGTAGATGCCGCAGGCCGCCATGGGGGACACCACCGAGAACTTCATCAGGGCGTCCCGCTGGATGTTTTGGGACAGAATGCCCTCGATTCCGCAGTCGTTCAGGTCCCGGGCGGCCTCCTCCAGCTCCGGGCGGTACTCCTCCGGCGTGCGGGGGCCGAAGACCACCCGGAAGATGTCTCCGCTCATGTGGACGGTGCCGGGGGCCTTGATCTCGGCGGCGATGTAGATGCACCCGTCGGTGACCAGGGCGGGGGAGAGCTCCGGCTGGAGCCGGGCGCCGGTGCCGTAGATGTTCAGCAGGGGAATGACGATGGTGTGTCCGTCCGAGAGCCGCTTCAGGGTGGGGAGGGTCCCCTCCAGGGAGTAGCCCTTCACGCACACAAAGATCACGTCCGGCTTAACGGTCACCTGCTCCTGCTCACAGGCCCGCACCGGGACGGCGAAGGTGCCGTGACCGGTCTCCAGCACCAGTCCGTTTTTCTGAATGGCCTCCAGGTGGGCGCCCCGGGCGATGAGGGACACGTCCTTTCCCCCCTGGGCCAGGAAGGCGGCCAGGCAGCCCCCGATGCCCCCGGCCCCATAGATCAAATACTTCATGGATACGCGCTCCTTGCCAATGTCGGTTTCTGCCTCTCAGTATAGCACGGGAGGCGGGGAGGGCGCAACCGATTTGAAAATCCCTCTTGACTTTAATCCGAATCCGTACTATAATCGTGCGCTGGTACGAATCCGGATTATCTGTCTGAGGAGGGATGGCGATGGAATCCAGCCGGTCGTTTTTGGACCGCTTTTACGTCTGCTGCAACAAGATAGACGGCCTGTACTATCTGGCGGCCCGCCGCCTGGGGGTGAAGGAGAACGCCCTCTCGCTGCTGTACACCCTGGACAACGGCCCGCCCTGTTCCCAGAAGCAGCTGGCTGAGGAGCTTCTGATCCCAAAGACCACCATCAACACCATTGTCAAGGAGTACACAGACGCTGGCTACCTCTCTCTGGTCCCCAGCGGGCACTCCCGGGAGAAAAACATCACCCTCACCGCCGCCGGGCGGGCCTATGCCCAAAAGGTGCTCCGGCCCATCTATCAGGCGGAGGAGCGGGCCATATCCCGCACCCTGGGGGAGTACTCCTCGGAATTTGTAAAGGCCGTTGAGGTGCTGACCCGGAACATGACCCAGGAATTTCAACGGGAAATTTTTGATCGAACGGAGTTGAAATAAACGCAATATGGACCACAACACGCTATTTGCCAAAACCCCGCCCGGCAAACTCTTTGTGCTCGCGGCCCTGCCGGGGGCCATCGGCATGCTGGCCTCCGCCCTCTATCAGCTCATCGACGGCATTCTGGTGGGACAGGTGCTGGGGGACACCGCCTTTGCCGCCATCAACCTGGCCATGCCCTTTGTTATCATCAACTTTGCCCTGGCCGACCTCATCGGCGTGGGCTCCGCCGTGCCCATCTCGGTGCGGCTGGGTCAGAAGGAGGAGAAGGCCGCCAACAATATTTTTACCTGCGCCTGTCTGATGATCGTGGGGACGGGGGCCCTCATCGGGGCGATGCTGTTCTTCGCCGCCCCCCTCCTCTTTCAGCTGCTGGGGGCGGAGCCGGAGCTGGCCGCGCTGGCGGTGCAGTACCTGCGGGTGTACGCCCTGCTCTCCCCCCTTACCACCATTATCTTTGCCTCGGACAACTATCTGCGCATCTGCGGCAAGATCCGCATGAGCATGTGGCTGAACATCCTCATGTCCATTCTCACCGCCGTGCTGGAGTTTTTCCTGCTGGCGGTGCTGAAATGGGGCATCTGGGCGGCGGCCCTGGCCTCCTCCCTGGGCATGATCGCCTGTGTGGCCATCGCCCTGTACCCCTTTGCCCGGGGCAAGCTGCAGCTGAAGTTCTGCCGGCCCAGGTTCTCCGTGTCCATGGTGAAGCAGATCGTGGCCTGCGGCAGCCCCAACTTTCTGAACAATATCTCCGGCCGTGTCACCTCCATCATCATGAACGCGGTGCTGCTGCGGGTGGGGGGACAGAACGCCGTGTCCATTTACGGCATCCTCATGTATGTGGACGGCCTCATTCAGCCCCTCATGTACGGCTGCTGCGACTCCCTCCAGCCCGCCGTCAGCTACAACTGGGGGGCGGGCAGCAAGGGCCGCATCCTGGCCATTGAGAAGTACTGCTTCTCCGCTGCCGCCGTCATCTCTCTGCTGTCCGCGGTGGTTATGTTCCTGTTCCCCGATCAGATCACCGCCCTGTTCCTGTCCGGGATGGACGAGTGCTTCCTGGCCACCGCCCGGCTGGCCATCCAGCTGTTTGCCTTCACCTATGTGACCCGGTGGTTCTCCTTCGCCTGTCAGAGCTTTATGACCGCTCTGGAGCGGGCGGGGGAGGCCTCCCTCATCTCCATCTCCACTGCCCTGATCTTCCCGGTTCTGCTGCTGGCCGCCCTGTCCCCCTTCGGGCTCACCGGCATCTGGCTGAACTTCGCGGGGAGCTCTCTGCTGGCGGGGATTCTGGCCGGGCTCCTGCTCCTGCGCTTCTGGAAAAAGCACTGGAAAACGGCCTCCGCCACATGAAAACTGCCCCCGGGCCGCTGGCCCGGGGGCTTCTCGCTGTTCAGGGGATAATGACAAGATCACCAAAAATTATCGTCACGTTGTCGCCTTCCTCAATGCTGGTATAGGTGGTAAACGACCAAAATTCCCACGGCTCGCTGAAAACCGAGACCAGGGCGGCCACCTTCCCATCCCGCTCTACCACGGGCATGGGAACTAGCACATCTTCGCCGCTTTCTCCATTTACTGTGGTGGTAATTTCCACAGGCTCTCCGTTGACCAGCGCGGTGGCGGAACCCACCGTCAAGGATACCGTCACGCCCCGATAGGCGGCTGTGACCGTTTTTGTCTGTTCGTCCCACTGGTAGTCCGCACCTAACCCTTGGCACAGCGCCTCCACATCGGCGATATAATTTCGTTCCCCGTCTTGAACGGGATAGCGAAGCAGTTCTGTCTGGAAGGGGTAGAGGTGCTCGTCAATCTCCGCCGGGAAGGGTTTCGCCCCATCCAGAGGGAACTCCATATCCCCAAGAATGATAGATTCTACCTCGCTTACTTCGGAGAATTTTACCGATTTGAATTTGAAATGGAAAGAATGGATTCCGGTATTTGAATCACTAGTACCTCCGCTCCCCCCATTAAATCCAATTTGTGATGCCGTTAACAGAGAGCCGTCCTTCATTTTTAGAATAAACCAATATTTACTGGCATCACTGGCGCTCATATCAGCGGTATCGGGAACATCTTCTCCTATACTCTGATACTCATAATAAAGTTGAGTGGGCGTGAGGGTGACCTCCCTCAAAACGGCCCGTGCCCCGGTCAGATTGTTGAGTAAAAACTCTTGATTGGATTCCAGATGGACAGAGCCCGCTGTTGTATCCAGAGGAATCTCCACAGCATACGCTTCTCCCATGAAACCCGCCCATATCTTCAATGGAGTATTCAGAGGCCCCATCCATTGCTCAAAGGACACATTTACTCTCCAGGACCGGCTGGTGTCCGAAGGGGCCGGAAGTTCTGCTCCGCCGATTCCGGTACCGGAACATTCGTGGCCGTCGTCCATGATGATGGCATGCATATTACACATGATGGCATCCGGTCCAGTGCTCCCGCTTTTCATCAATCCATCTACCATCTCCTGGCCCCAGACTTCCCGATGGCACTCCGCGATGACCTTGTTACTTTTTAAATCCTCCACCGCTTGTTCATTCAGTCCCTCCACGGTGACGGTGGCGTAGACGGTCATGCCGTCGTAGTAGGCGCTGTTGACTGTAAAGCGGTAGTCCTCATTCTCCGCACTGCCCAGGTCCGTCTGAACATAGGGCTCCAGCTGGCTGGTGTCCCCGGTAAAAAACAGGTCCAGCACGCCGTAGTGGTTGGCCACCGCCACCGCCGACCCGGTGAGCACCACCAGGGCGGCCGCCAGGGACAGCAATAGTTTCCTCTTGTGCATGGGTCTCCTCCTTCTGGTCTGGCTGGCCGGGTGTTCCGGCTCCTCCGCCTCAATCTGGTCCATCACCCGGTCCATGACCCGGTCCAGGCCGGGCTCCGGGTACTGGGGGGACAGCTCCAGGTCCTCCCACAGCTCATGGATGTGACTGCGCATCCAGCATCCCTCCTTCCTGGGTCAGACGCTCCTTCAGCTTCCTGCGCCCCCGGCACAGCCGGGACCGGGCGGTGGACGGGCGCATCTGCAAAGCCCGGCACACCTGGTCCAGCGGCTCCTCCCCATAGTAGTACCGGAGAAACAATGTGCGGTCGGGCTCCTCCATGCTCTCCACCAGGGCCCGCAGCCGCTCCTCCGCCTCCCGCCGCTCCGCCTGCTCCTCCGGGCCGGGGGCGGGGTCGGGGAGGCCGTCGGGCACCGGGTGGGTCTCCCTTTTCCGGCGGAGAAAGTCCACCGCCCGGTTGCGGGCCACCGCCGCCAGCCAGGATTTCAGGGACTTCTCCGGGTCCAGCCCCTCCCGGCTCCGCCACAGGGACAGAAACACGTCGGACAGCAGCTCCTCCAGGTCCTCCCGGCTGGCCTGCCCCCGCAGGGTGTTGCCCAGCACCGCCGACGTGTAGCCGGCGTAGACCTCCATGGTCCGGCGCAGGGCGGCGCGTTCTCCGGCCTGAAGCGCCCGGATCAACGCCTGGTCGTCCATTTTGATCCCTCCTTTGTGTCTCTCTGCCCCTATATACGCACCGGGGGAGGGCGGTGCTGCAAGCAGGTTTTGTTTTTTGAGCATACCGGCCCAGCCTTCTCCCGTCAAGGGGAGTGCCCCAAGAAAACCTTGCCAATCCGCCCCGGGGATGGTATACTGATACCACTCAAACATTTGTACCAGGAGGGATGACTGTGACCCTCGCATTCTGCGTGGACGACCGGGGCGGCCTGTCCTTCAACGGCCGCCGCCAGAGCCGGGACCGGGCGGTGTCCGCCGACCTGCTCTCCCAGGCTGGGGAATGCACCCTCTGGGTGGAGCCCTGCTCCCGCCCCCTGTTCCCTGAGGAAGCCGAACACATCCGCACGGCGGAGGAGCCCTGGACCCAGGCGGGCCCGGAGGATGTTTGTTTCCTGGAGCTCACCGGCCCCGGCCCTGCCCTGGAGCGGGCGGAGAGGCTCATCCTCTACCGGTGGAACCGGCACTACCCCTCCGACCGGAAGATCGCCCTGCCTCCGGAGGGCTGGACCCTGACCGGACGGACGGAATTTCCCGGCCACTCCCACGACGTGATTACAAAGGAGATTTACCAGCGATGAAGCGTATCCAGCAAGTTTCCCTGTCCCTGTTTCTGCTCCTGTGCCTGCTCCTGTCCGCCTGCGGGGCTGCGCCCGGGGGGACCCAGACCTCCTTCTCCCTGGAGGACGTGCCGGCCTTCTCCGGCGAGCCCTATGTGGTACTCAGCGACAACCAGCCGGGCTTCACCCAGGAGGAGCTGGACCAGGCTGCCCAGGGCTTTGAGGAGTACAGCCCCCTGGATGCCCTGGGCCGGTGCGGCACGGCCTATGCCAGCGTGGGGCTGGACACCATGCCCACCCAGGACCGGGAGTCCATCAGCAGCGTAAAACCCTCCGGCTGGCAGACCGCCAAGTACGACACCGAGCTGGTGGACGGGGGCTACCTCTACAACCGCTGCCACCTCATCGGGTTTCAGCTCACCGGGGAGAACGCCAACGAGGAGAACCTGATCACCGGCACCCGCTACCTGAATGTGGAGGGGATGCTCCCCTTTGAAAATCTGGTGGCCGACTACGTGAAGGAGACGGGGAACCATGTGCTCTACCGGGTGACCCCGGTGTTCTCCGGCACGGAGCTGGTGGCCCGTGGGGTGGAGCTGGAGGCCCTCTCGGTGGAGGACGGCGGCGAGGGCGTGTGCTTCCACGTGTACTGCTACAACAACCAGCCGGGTATTGCCATCGACTACGCCACCGGGGAGAGCTGGCTGGACGGGGATGAGCCCCAGAGCTCCGGCTCCGGCACCGCCTCCTCCAGTGCGGGCAGCTCCAGCGGGGAGACCGGCGCGGAGACGGAGCAGCACTATGTGCTCAATACCAACTCGAAAAAATTCCACCTGCCCGACTGCTCCGGAGTGGAGAACATGAACCCCTCCAACCGCCAGGACTACACCGGCACCCGCCAGTCTCTCCTGGACCAGGGCTACTCCCCCTGCGGGACGTGCAAGCCCTGAGCAGGGGAGTACACATCAAAATCAGTATCAATCGGGCCCGGAGAGGAGCTGTTTTGCCCCTCTCCGGGCCCCGCTGTCCCTGTCCAAAGGCGCGCCCAATCGTTTACCCCTTCACTTTCACAGAAAGTTTACAGGCCTATTTCTTGTTTTTAAAGGGATAGTGTGTTATAGTATAAAAGACTTGGACCCGCCCGCAAAGCCGCGGCGGCACAGGGATTTTTCTGTGCCCGGGTCCATGGAATCTCTGTTTTGCAGATTTGACGGAGGTATTCTCCCTTGAAGCCAGACAAAAGAAACAACAACAATCCCAACGGAGGCGGCAACAACAACCGGCGCAATGCGTTCGGACTGGTGAGCATTGTCCTGTGGGCCCTGTTCCTGACGCTGTTGTTCCGGGGCTGCATGTCCTCCTACGAGAAGGCCGGTACGGTCACCGTCCCCTACACCACTTTTAAGGAGTGGCTGGCCGAGGGGAAAATTTACCGGGCCAATGTGGAGAGCAGCCAGATCACCTTCACCCTGAAGGAGGGCGTGGAGGTGGAGCTGCCCCAGGACGAGGGGCAGAAGGAGGAGAGCCAGACCCAGCAGCTGATGGAGTCCCTGATGCCCACCCGGCAGCAGGACGCGGGGGAGCCCACCCAGTATGTGACCATCCGCCTGGCCAGCGTCACGGACTATGAGCTGCAGAGCCTGCTGGATGAGCAGCTGAACGGTGAGGAGGGCAGCTACGCCTTTACCGAGCCGGTGGACAGCTCCGCCTATCTGCTCAGCCTGTTCATGGCCTATGTGTTCCCCGTCCTCATCATGGTGGGCCTGTTCTGGTTCCTGTTCCGGGGCGTGGGCGGCAAGGGCGGCATCGGCGGCATGGGCAACCTGGGCAAGTCCAACGCCAAGGTCTATGTGGAGAAGAAGACCGGCGTCACCTTCCGGGACGTGGCCGGACAGGACGAGGCCAAGGAGTCCCTGGAGGAGATCATCGACATTCTCCACAACCCCCAGAAGTATACCGAGATCGGGGCCAAGCTGCCCAAGGGCGCCCTGCTGGTGGGCCCGCCGGGCACCGGCAAGACCCTGCTGGCCAAGGCCGTGGCCGGCGAGGCGGGGGTCCCCTTCTTCTCCATCAGCGGCTCCGACTTTGTGGAGATGTTCGTGGGCATGGGCGCCGCCCGGGTCCGGGACCTGTTCAAAGAGGCCGCCAAGATGGCCCCCTGCATCATTTTCATCGACGAGATCGACACCATCGGCAAGTCCCGCGACAACCGCATGGGCGGCAACGACGAGCGGGAGCAGACCCTGAACCAGCTGCTGGCCGAGCTGGACGGCTTTGACCCCGGCAAGGGCATCATCGTCCTGGGCGCCACCAACCGGCCCGAGGTGCTGGACAAGGCCCTGCTGCGGCCGGGCCGCTTCGACCGCCGCATTACCATCGACCGGCCCAACCTGGCCGGCCGTCTGGCCACCCTCCAGGTGCACACCCGGAAGATCAAGCTGTCCGAGGACGTGGACCTGAAGAAGATCGCCCTGGCCACCGCCGGGTGCGTGGGCGCCGACCTGGCCAACCTGGTGAACGAGGCCGCCCTCCGGGCGGTGCGCCACGGCCGGAGGCTGGTGACCCAGGAGGACCTGCTGGCCTCCTTCGAGTTCGTCATCGCCGGAAGCGAGAAGAAAAATTCCGTGCTCACCGAGTTCGAGAAGAAGCTGGTGGCCTACCACGAGGTGGGCCACGCCATGGTGGCCTACAAGCAGAAGAACGCCGAGCCGGTGCAGAAGATCACCATTGTCCCCCACACCGAGGGCTCTCTGGGCTACACCCTGCTCATGCCTGAGGAGGACAAGACCAACCTGCGCACCAAGGAAGAGCTCATGGCCCAGATCACCGTCTCCATGGGCGGCCGCGCCGCCGAGGAGGTGGTCATGAACACCATGACCAACGGCGCCTCCCAGGATATCCAGGAGGCCACCAACATCGCCCGGAACATGGTTGCCATGTTCGGCATGAGCGACGAGTTCGGCATGATGGCCCTGGGCTCCATCCGCAACCAGTATCTGGACGGCGGCTACGGCCTGGACTGTGCCCAGGAGACGGCGGCCATCATGGACAAGGAGGTCAAGGTCATCCTGGACCAGTGCTACAAGGACGCTGTGGCCCTCATCCGGGACAACCTGGAGGACATGCACAAGGTGGTGGCCTACCTCCTGGAGAAGGAGACCATCACCGGCGGCGAGATGGTGGCCATCATCGAGGGCCGGGACCCCGCCCTGGTGGAGGACGCCTACGCCTCCACCCGGCAGTCGGAGAAAAAGAAGCCGCTGCCCGGGGATATCGAGCCTCCCGCCAAGAACATCCACATCGTCAGCGAGGAGATCAAGCCCCCCGTTCCCTTGGGAGACGGGGAGGAGCATGCTCCCGACGGCTCTCAGCCGGAGGACGGACAGCCCGCCGCTGAGGAGCAGCCGGACGAGGGACAGCCGGAGCCGGACGCTGCGGAGGAGAACGCACCCCCGACAGCGGAGGACGCCCCCAGACCGGAGGACGGTCAGCTCTCCGACGAGGACGAGAGTAAAGAATAACATGATTCAAACAGCGCCTTGGAGCAAGCTCCAAGGCGCTGTTTCTGCAATGCAAGCAAACCTTGCGTGACAAATTTTCTGGTATCCGCTATGCTGGAGGGGAAAGGAGGGGCCGTGTATGGGATTTTCCATAGATCGAAACATCCGCCGCCTGCGGAAGGAGGCGGGACTTACCCAGGAGGAACTGGCCCAAAAACTGTTTGTCACCCGGCAGACCATCTCTCTGTGGGAGCTGGGAAAGGTACACCCTGACCTGGAGACACTGCAAAAGCTCGCAGAACAGTTTCAGGTGGATCTGCTTCAAGTGCTGTACGGACCGGAAGATACACCGGCCCAGCAGCTTCTCCGCCGTCTGCCGGTCTGGGCTGGACTGAGCGGAGGGCTGGCTCTTCTCCTGTGGGGAGTGATGGTCATGGCGGAGTGGAGCTTGGTCCAGCCTGGGATGATTGCCTCCCCAGCCTTTTTGGTGGTGGGGAATGCCTACCTCTGGATGTCACTGTACGGCTGTCCGCTGCTGTGGGCGCTCTCCGGCGCGGCACTGGGACACGTCCTCACACCGGTATTTTCCGGTAAAAAGCGCATCTGGCCGGCGCTGGGCGGGCTGCTGGCTGTGTTGATGCTTCTGATTTATGGGGTGGGTATCTCTGTGGGAAACATTCCCTGGATCAGCATGGCGGCGTGGGAGCTCCAGCAGGTCCCCTGGGTGTTTCTCCTGGCAGGGATTGGGCTGTATGGTTTTGGCCGGATACTGATGCGAAAGTAAAAAATACGCGACCTTCCGCATAAGCGGAAAGCCGCGCACAGCGATACAGAGACAAAACATGCAAGAACTCGAGTAGAAAGTTCCTTTGCTGCATGAGCAGAGAGACATAAACGACAAAGAGAGAACCTGTGAAACGGCGCGTCCAGGAGGCCGCGCCCTACAAAAGGGGAGA